>Ga0070664_100001341_pt1 | contig 19628 bp, 14 predicted proteins | sample KBSC73metaG_FD_65863 | JGI IMG/M metagenome (GOLD analysis project Ga0070664, IMG submission 65863) | Corn rhizosphere microbial communities from Kellogg Biological Station, Michigan, USA - KBS C7-3 metaG | ecosystem: Host-associated > Plants > Roots > Rhizosphere > Soil ... | reverse complement strand
GTGATGCGGGTGGGGATGGTGCTCTGCCCCGAGGCTGCGGTGAGCTGGGCTCCGGTGGTGGGCGCGGTGGCGGTGGTGAACGTGCTCTACGGCGCGCTCTGCGCCGCGGCGCAGAGCGACCTCAAGTACATCGTCGCCTACTCCAGCGTGAGCCACATGGGCGTGGTGATGCTCGGTGCCGCCACGCTCACGCCGGTGGGCTGGAACGGAGCCGTGTTCCAGATGTTCGCCCACGGCATCATGACCGGGCTCTTCTTCGCCCTGGTCGGCCTGATCTACGAGCGGGCCCACACCCGGGACCTGGCGAAGATGGGCGGGTTCGCGCATGCGATGCCGGCCATCGCCGTGTTCTTCACCCTGGGCGCGCTGTCCTCGCTCGGCTTGCCCGGGACCGCGGGGTTCGTGGCCGAGTTCCTGGTCTTCCTGGGGGCGGCCACCGGCCGGAGCGCCTGGTGGACGGTGCCGGCGGTGCTGGGAGCCTTCGTGACCGCGGTCTACGTGCTCCGGGCCTCGAAGATCATCTTCTGGGGACCGGCGCCGGCGGGCGCTCCCTCGCACCTTTCGGATCCGCGGCGGACCGAGTGGGCCGCGCCGGTGGTGCTCTGCGCCTGTCTGATCATCTTCGGCTTCTGGCCGAGGCTGCTCCTGGACGTCATCGATGCCACCACCTCCGGGTACCTGAACCGCGTGGCCCTGGTGGCGGAGACACTACGGCGATGAACCCCTGGTTCCAGCTGCTCGGGCCGGCGATCGCGGTGGCAGGCCTCGGTGCCCTGGTGCTCGCCGGGGACGCCGCCTGGCCGGGCCGCGGCCGCCTGTGGGGGTGGATCTCGGTCGTCCTGCTCCTCGGTCTGCTCGCGCTCTCCCTGGGGATGAGCTCCGCCGGCGTTGCGCCTCATCGTGCCTACGTCTCCGGCCCCTGGTCGCTGTTCGTCCAGCAAGTCCTGGTGTGCAGCGCGGCGCTCGCCATCCTCGGCTCGATGGACTGGCTCGAGTCCCAGGTTGGGGGCCGCCAGGCCGAGTATCTGGCCCTGCTCCTCTTCAGCACCTCGGGGATGATGATGATTCCCGGCGCCCGGGACTGGGCGCTGCTGGTGGTCTCCTTCGAGCTGATGGGCATCCCGCTCTATGCCCTCGTCGCCTGGGCGAAGAACGACGGACCGCCCGAGCGCCCCCGGCTTGCCTCCGAGGCGGGCCTGAAGCTCTTCGTGACCGGCACCGCGAGCTCGGCCCTGACCTTCTTCGGCCTGGCGCTGGTGGTGGGGCTCAGCGGGAGCACCCGGATGGACGCTCTGGCCGATCCGGGCCGTGTGCCGTTGACCGCGGTGGGGATGCTGCTCATCGTCGCCGGCTTCGGCTTCAAGATCGGCGCGGTGCCGTTCCACTTCTGGATCCCGGACACCTACCAGGGCGCGCCCACCCCCTTCGTGGCCTATCTGTCGGTCGCCCCCAAGCTGGGCGGGATCTCCGCGCTGGCGGTCATCCTCCTCCACGGCTGGGGGGGAGAGGCCTCGACCTGGAAGCCGGTGGTGGTGCTGCTCTCCGCGGCGAGCATGCTGGTGGGCAACTTCTTCGCGCTGAACCAGTCCGACGTGCGCCGGCTCCTCGGGTTCTCGGGCATCGCCCAGATGGGCTACCTGCTCATCGGGCTCGCAGCGAACACGCGCGCAGGCCTGGCCATGGCCCTGTTCTTCATGGCCACCTACGTCTTCAGCAACCTCGGCGCGTTCCTGGTACTGCACGCGGGCGCCGAGGGCTCGGGAGGGCACAGCATTCCGAAGCTCGCCGGGCTGTCGCGCCGGGCCCCGGTCCTCGGCGCCGCGTTGCTGGTGTTCCTCCTGTCCCTGGCCGGCATCCCCTTCGTGGCCGGGTTCTGGGCCAAGCTCTTCGTCCTCCTCGCCGGGTACCAGGCGGGACTGGGCTGGCTGGTGGTGCTGGGGGTCGCGCTCGCGGTCTACGGGCTCTTCTATTACCTGAGCGTGGCCCGCTCGACGTTCATGGCCGAGGGCGAGGGAAACGCGCCCGTCCCGACCCGGCTACCGCTGCGGCTGGCGATCGGCGTGTGTCTGGTGGCGGTGGTGGGGCTCGGGCTGTGGCCGCGGCCGCTGCTGGAGGCGGCGGACGTCGCGGCAGCGGACCTGATGGCGGAGCCGGTGGCGCTGTCGGCGCGTCCCTAGCTTCCTCCGCGCCCGGCCTCGGCCTCAGGGGCTCGCCACGGTGAGGCTCCCCACCTGAATGGCCGTCAGCTGCGTATCGGCCGCGGTGACGACCCCCGAGGAGAAGCGCACGCAGAAGACGCGCAGCTGTCCGTTGCTCGCTGCGCTGACCTGCACGGCCGCGTGCAGCGTGAGGTCCCCACTGACGTTCTGACCGAGGAAGCCGTCAGTGCGGTCGATCGTCGAGCCTGAGCTCCCCTGGGCGAGCAAACAGGTGACCGCCGTCGACGTCGCCGAGTTGTTGGTGAGCACGACCTTGGCGGTAACGACATACCACCCGAGCGGAACGACGACGCTGGTCACCTGGGTGGGGATGGATCCGAGAGAGACCGGCGTGGTGGACAAACCGAACTGGGCGGTGAACCCGGACGAGGGCCCCTGAGGACCGGGAGGGCCGGCTGGCCCCATCGCGCCGGCGGCGCCGGGAGGTCCGGCAGGGCCGGTCAGACCGATTGGACCGGGAGGACCGATGGGCCCCGGGGGGCCAGCCGGACCGATGGGGCCGGTGGCGCCGGCAGGGCCCTGGGGACCGGCCGGACCGATGGGCCCGGTGGCGCCGGCAGGGCCGGTGAGCCCGGTCGGGCCCTGTGGACCGGCCGGACCGATGGGCCCAGCCGGACCCGTGGCGCCCGCCGGCCCGGTCAAACCGATCGGGCCCTGGGGACCGGCTGGACCGGCAGGCCCCACGGGACCAGGCGGGCCCACGGAGCCCTGCCCCCCGACTCCGACGGCGACTTCGAACGCGGCCTTGACGCATCTGCCCCGGGATGGGGTGACGGTCAGCAGGTAGCTCGCGGGAAGCAGGTTGCTGGGGACCACGGCGACGATGTCCGTGGGCGACCAGGAGGCGACGCCGAGGCGCTGCCCGCCGAGGGTCACCGTCCCGCTCTTCGTCCCGAAGCCCGTCCCGTGGACGAAGAGGTTCGAGCCGTCCGCGTCCGCCCGGAGGATGCGCGGCCCGTCGCTGTTGCCCCCCGGATCGCTCTCCCGGCACTGGTCGCGATCGTCCCTGCCGTGCTCGTCTCTTCCCTTGCCCTGACCCTCGTTCGTGGCCCGCGCGTCCTGCCCCAGCGCGAGCGCTGCGGCGAGAGCGATGACTCCCCAGTGTGATCTCATGCGCAATTCCCTGGGGCCGCTCCTCGATCGATCGGACCCCGGGATCCCCGACCCGAGAGGACACTTCGCTTCACGTGCCCTCGCAATGAGGCGCGAATCACCCGTCGTGGTGTCCGCGTCGGCTCAGGGCGAGCGTGGAGCAGGTTTCCCCAGCGTCCGGCGATGGAGATCTCCCACCGCGTCCGACGTGTTGAGCGAGCCCCTCGTGGCGTTCACTCCACTGGTGAGCGTCCACCCTGGGGCGGGTCCGCGGGCATCCACGACGTGACAAACGTGAGTCGTCCTTCGTCGAAGCCCGCTTGAACGACCGCCGCTCCCACCTCGACGCAGGAAGGCGTCGATTCCTCAACCCATGAAGGTGTCGATCACGATGATGTCGTCGCGGAGCACCTCCTCGCTGAGCGCGTGGTGCTCCTCGCCATCCATGTCCGCGCGGAGGCGGCGGATGAATTCCTCGAGGTGCCGGACGGTGTCGTCCAGGTTCTCGTCGAGCGCCAGATGGCTCAGCTGGGTCAGGGCCGCGCGCTGGGCAGCGTGCTCCTCGTCCATCGCCGCGACCCTGACCGTTCCCCAGGCGTCCACATCGACGAGGATGGGGCGGAGCACCGTCTCCTCGTGCTCGAGGTGGCGGAGGAAGGCATCCTGGAACGTGCGGAGGCTTGCCCGGACCCTGGAGATGGAGCCCGGGACCCGGCGGGTCATCTCTCCCAGCGCCTGCTCGATCTCCTCCAGGATGTCCCGGAGCACGGTGTGCTCGTCGAGGATGAGGCGGCGGATCTGGCTGGCGCTCAGCTCCATGGATGCACCTCCCGCAGGTCCGCAGACCGTTCGCTCTCCGAAACGACTCTCGGCCGCCCGCGCACGGCTTGCGTCGGAGCCCCCGCGCCCGGGGTACCACGCCGGGTTCATGCCAGAAGCATGCGCGTCGACGCCCAGGTCACCGGGACAGCGCGTCGTCCAGGAAGGCGAACACGTCCGGCTCCCACCGGCTGGTCGCCAGGTAGAGACCATTGTGGCCCTGCTCGGGCGTGGTTCCGAGCGGTGGGTAGAGGAGCATGCGCCGGGCCGGGTTGCCCGGCCCGGTCTCCTCGCTCAGGGCGACGCTCGGCTCGGTGCTGAAGTCGTTGCTCCACTGCACGAGCAGGATGGGGCAGTGTGCCCGGGCGACGGCTTCTCGCAGCGCTCGCCGCATTTCGGCAGAGCGGGACCAGGAGCCGGCCGCTGCCGCGAACGTCACCGCGGCGCGAATGGACGGGTCGCGCGCTGCGGCGAGCAGCGTGAGCGCTCCGCCGAAGGAGTGCCCAGCCAGCACGATCCGTCCTCGATCGATCCGCGGCGCCTGCTCGAGGAAGGTGAGCGCGGCGAGCACGTCGTCGAGTTGCTCGGTCTCGAGGAGCGTGTCCTGGAGCTTCTGGCGAGCTTCGGCTCCATGTTCTCGTTCCTGGCGGGCCAGCAGGTCCTGCAGGAAGGGCGCCGCCGGTGCGGAAGGGCCGTGTCCACGCCGGAACGGGTAGAAGAAAGCAAACCCTCTCCGGACGAAGAGCGGCGCCAGCCGGCTCGCGGCCTCGGTGATGGGCATGCCCGCCGTCTCCGCTGCAACTGCCCCGCCCGAGCCGTGGCTGAACAGGACCGCCGGAAATGCGCCGGTCCCTCCAGGCCTCCACGGAAGACCATGGAGCCGGAGCGTACCGCTGGGGAACTCCACCGCCTCCGGGGGCGCCCCGGTGAACGCGGGTCCAACCGCCGCAGAAGGAGCCGGTGCGGCGAGACGCGAGGGTCCGCTACACCCGGCGGGGAGGACCAGCACTGCGAGCACCAGCGCCCAGTGCCCGGTCCCGGGCGCGAACTTCCTGCAGGCCCTGTCACGGTCGGGCATCGGCGGCGCATCGCGCCATGCCCGCTTGCTCGCCGCGAACCCGCATCCGCTGCGGCCCTGCCGGACGGTGCCCGGCCGGAACGCACCGCTTGCGCCGGGAAAGGGGGGACAGCAGCGGCATGCCCCGTGCTTTCGCTCGAGCTCATGAGCACGCCTCGACTCCTCACAGTAGACGGCAACGAGGCCGTGGCCTCGGTGGCCCACCGTCTCTCCGAGACCATCGCCATCTACCCCATCACGCCGTCCTCTCCGATGGCCGAGCTCGCCGACGAGTGGTCGGCGCACGGTCGCCAGAACGTCTGGGGCGTGGTGCCGCGGGTGGTCCAGCTCCAGTCCGAGGCTGGGGTGGCGGGTGCGGTCCACGGTGCTCTCCAGGCGGGAGCGCTCACCACGACGTTCACCGCGTCGCAGGGCTTGCTCCTGATGATCCCCAATCTCTACAAGATCGCGGGCGAGCTGACGGCCTTCTGCATGCACGTTGCAGCGCGAACCCTGGCCACGCATGCGCTGAGCATCTTCGGGGACCATTCGGACGTCATGGCCTGCCGGCAGATCGGGCTGGGCCTGCTGGCATCCGGCTCGGTGCAGGAGGCCCACGACCTCGCGGCGGTGGCCCACGCGGCGACGCTCAAGGCCCGGGTGCCGTTCCTGCACTTCTTCGACGGGTTCCGGACCTCGCACGAGGTGGCGAAGATCGCCGAGATCTCGGACGAGCAGCTGCTGGCGATGGTGGACGAGCAGGCCATCGCGGCACACCGGGGGCGCGCGCTCGACCCCGAGCATCCGGTCCTGCGCGGCACCGCCCAGAACCCGGACGCCTTCTTCCAGGCTCGCGAGGCGTGCAATCCCTTCTACGCCGAGTGCCCCGAGATCGTGCAGCTGGAGATGGACCGTCTCGCCGAGCTCACCGGGCGGCGGTACCACCTCGTGGACTACCATGGCCACCCCGAGGCCGAGCGGGTGGTGGTGGTCATGGGCTCGGGCGCCGAGGTTGCGCACGAGACCGTCGACTGGCTCGTCGCCCGGGGCGAACGGGTCGGCGTGCTCAAGGTCCGGCTCTACCGGCCCTTTCCGGCCGAGGCATTCCTCGAGGCGGTACCGAAGGCGGTCCGCAGTCTGGCGGTTCTGGACCGGACCAAGGAGCCGGGGGCGCCCGGCGAGCCTCTGTACCTCGACGTGCTGACCACGTTCGCCGAGGCGCGCGGCGTGCGTCCGATGCCCACCATCGTGGGCGGTCGGTACGGACTGTCCTCGAAGGAGTTCGATCCGGGGATGGTCCGCGCGGTGTTCGAGAACCTCGGCCGGCCGGAGCCCAAGAACCACTTCACCGTCGGCATCGTCGACGACGTGGGCCGGACGTCGCTGGAGTGGCAGCGGGACTTCGAGATCGCCTTCCCCGGCCGGACCCAGGCCGTCTTCTACGGCCTCGGCGCCGACGGGACCGTCGGTGCGAACAAGGCCTCGATCAAGATCATCGGGGAGGAGACCGAGCACGCCGCGCAGGGCTACTTCGTCTACGACTCGAAGAAGTCCGGGGCGATGACCATCAGCCACCTGCGCTTCGGGCCGGGGCCCATCCGCTCGTCATACCTGGTGAAGCAGGCCGGCTTCGTCGGGGTGCACCAGTTCACGCTCATCGACCGGCTGGACGTGCTCGAGCTCGCCGCTCCGGGCGCGGCGGTCCTCATCAACGCTCCATACCCTCCGGACCAGCTGTGGGACCAGCTGCCCCGTGAGTTCCAGCAGACGGTGCTGGAGAAGAAGCTGCAGCTGCACGTCATCGACGCGGTCAAGGTGGCCCAGGCGGCGGGGATGGGTGGCCGCATCAACGCGGTCATGCAGGCGTGCTTCTTCGCCCTCTCCGGCGTGCTTCCCCGCGACGAGGCCATCGCGGAGATCAAGAAGTCCATCGAGAAGGCCTACCGGAAGAAGGGTGCCGAGGTGGTGCGCCGCAACCACGCGGCAGTGGATGCGTCCCTGGAGGCGCTGTTCCCGGTACCGGTCCCGGGGAAGCTCACCGCCAGGCGCGGCCGTCCGCCGGTGGTGGCCCCGGAGGCGCCGGACTTCGTCCGCCGGGTGACGGCAGTGATGCTGGAGAACAAGGGCGACCTCCTGCCGGTGAGCGCGTTCCCGGTGGACGGCACCTGGCCCACCGCGACGGCCCGCTGGGAGAAACGGAACCTGGCGCTGGAGATTCCCGTCTGGGACGCGCCCCTCTGCATCCAGTGCAACAAGTGCGCGCTGGTCTGCCCCCACGCCGCCATTCGCACCAAGGTCTACGGCGAGAGCGCGGTGGCCACCGCGCCACAGGGCTTCAAGCACATGGGCTTCAAGGGACAGCCGGGGAGCGCCTACACGGTGCAGGTGGCGCCGGAGGACTGCACCGGCTGCGGCCTCTGCGTCGAGGTCTGCCCGGCGAAGGACAAGGCGAACCCGAGGCACAAGGCGCTGGAGCTCGCGCCCCAGCCGCCGCTCCGCGAGCAGGAACGGAAGGCGTTCGACTTCTTCCTCGGGCTGCCGGAGGTGGACCGGACCACGCTCCGCCTCGACGTGAAGGGCACCCAGTTCCTCCAGCCGCTGATGGAGTTCTCCGGTGCCTGCGCGGGATGCGGCGAGACGCCGTACATCAAGATGCTCACCCAGCTCTTCGGCGACCGAATGATCATCGCCAACGCCACCGGGTGCTCGTCGATCTACGGAGGAAACCTCCCCAGCACGCCATACACGGTGAACAAGGAGGGCAGGGGCCCGGCCTGGTCGAACTCGCTCTTCGAGGACAACGCCGAGTTCGGGTTCGGCATCCGGTTCGGTACCGATGCACTCAAGCACCTCGCAGAGGTGATGCTGAAGCGGCACGCCCCGGTGCTCGGCGACGCCTTCGTCACCGAGCTGCTCGAGGCGGACCAGTCCACCGAGGCCGGCCTGGCGGCGCAGCGGAAGCGGGTCGCCGAGCTGAAGAAGAGGCTGAAGCCCGACGGGCTGGAGGGGAGAAAGCTGCTCGGCCTCGCCGACCACCTGGTGAAGAAGACCGTCTGGATCGTCGGCGGCGACGGCTGGGCCTACGACATCGGGTACGGCGGGCTGGACCACGTCCTGTCCACCGACCTGGACGTGAACATCCTGGTGCTGGACACCGAGGTGTACTCCAACACCGGCGGGCAGCAATCGAAGGCCACGCCGATCGGCGCCGCAGCCAAGTTCGCCGCCGCTGGCAAGTCCGTCGCCAAGAAGGACCTCGGCCTGCTGGCGATGGGCTACCGCACGGCGTACGTGGCGCAGGTGGCGTTCGGGTCGAAGGATGCCCAGACGGTGAAGGCGCTGCTGGAGGCCGAGAGCTATCGCGGGCCCTCCCTGGTCATCGCCTACAGCCACTGCATCGCGCACGGGTACGACCTGATCCATGGGCTCGAGCAGCAGAAGCGGGCGGTGGACTCGGCGACCTGGCCGCTCTACCGCTTCGATCCCCGGCGCATCGCGGCCGGGCAGCCACCACTGGTGCTGGACTCCGGGCCGGCGAAGCTCCCGGTGCGCGACTACATGCGCGAGGAAGCGAGGTTCCGGATCACCGAGACGCTGGATCCCGAGCGGTACAAGCAGCTTCTCGCCTGGGCACAGCAGAACGTGACGCAGCGGTACGGCGTCTACGAGCAGCTGGCCAAGGTGGTCGTGCCGCAGGCCACCACCATCCCCGACGTCCGGCCGCCGCCCTCGGCCGCCCTGGAGTGAGCACGCACATGGACCTCTCCGTCGAGTACCTGGGACTGAAGCTCGCGCACCCGCTCCTGCCGGGTGCCTCGCCGCTGGCAGACGAGGTGGGGACCGCCCGGGCGCTGGAAGATGCGGGAGCTCCGGCCATCACCCTGCGCTCGCTCTTCGAGGAGCAGCTCACGCAGGAGCAGCTGTCCACCTTCATGGCCACCGAACGGTACCGGGAATTCTCCTCCGAGGCGTCGAGCGTTCTGCCCGAGCCACCCGACTACCGGCTGGGCCCGGATGCCTATCTGGAGCAGATCCGGAAGATCCGCACCGCGGTGAAGGTTCCGGTCATCGCCTCGCTGAACGGGACGACGCCGGGCGGCTGGCTCGACTTCGCTCGCCTCATCGAGGAAGCGGGGGCGAGCGCGCTGGAGCTCAACCTGTACTCGGTGCCCACCGACCCGGCGCGCGACGGGGCGGCAGTGGAGCGGGAGACCCTGGAGCTGGTCCGGACCCTGAAGGGAAGGGTGAAGATCCCGGTGGCGGTGAAGCTTTCGCCCTTCTACACCTCGATCTCCAGCTTCGCCCGCGGGCTCGAGGAAGCGGGAGCGGACGGCCTCGTCGTCTTCAACCGGGTGTTCGAACCGGACATCGACGTCGACGCCCTGGAGGTGAGGCGGGTGCTCCATCTGTCGGACAGCTCGGAGCTACCGCTCCGGCTCCGCTGGCTGGCCATCCTCTCGGCCCAGCGGCGCCTCCCGCTGGCCATCAGCGGCGGCGTGCACGAGGTCATCGACGTGATCCGGGCGCTGATGGCCGGGGCGACCGTGGTGCAGCTGGTCTCCACGCTGCTCCGGAACGGCCCCTCGCGGTTGCTGTCGCTCAGGGCGGGGCTCGAGCGATGGCTGGTGGAGCGCGAGTACACGTCGGTGCGTCAGCTCCGGGGGAGCATGAACCTCAAGGCCTGTCCGGACCCGTCCGCGTACCAGCGGGCGAACTACATCCACCTCCTGCACGGGTGGCGTGAGCACCCCGGAGCTCCCTGACCGCCGAGAATTCTCAACGCTGCTGCGGAATCGCGCTGTCGATCACCCGGGTGACCCGCTCCGGCTCGTCGAGCATCGGCCAGTGGCTGACGCCGTGGAGGTGCTCCACCGTGCGGCAGGGTCTCGCCCTGGGATCTCGAGACGCGGTGTGGTCGGTCACGACGCAGCGGAGGGGACCCGGGTACGCGGCGAGCGCGGAGACCGGCTCGAAGGCGCCCATCCCGGCAATCGTCCGCTGGAGGACGTCCCTCGGGGTCTGCCGGACGCTGGCGAGCACCGCGGTGCGGGTCTCGGGTCGGGCGCCGGTCAGAAGCCTCTCGGTGAGCGCATCGACCTTGGCACGGAACGCGGCGTCATCTGCCGCCGCGAGCTCGGCGGTGAGCGCGGCGAGCTCGGTGCGGAGGTCACCCGGAGGATCGATGAGGACCAGCGCGGCCACGCGATCCGGGTGGAGGCCGGCGTACCGGCTCACGACATCGGCCCCGAACGAGTGGCCCACCAGGACCGCCTGATCGACGCTCGCCACATCCAGGATCACCGAGAGGTCGTGGACCAGCGTGTCGAGGTCGTACTTCTTCCGCGGGGCCAGCGAGCTGTCGCCGCATCCGCGCTGGTCGTAGGCGATGACCCGCGCCCGGTCCTCCACGCCTTTGAGCTGCTGGTCGAAGAAGTGGTAGTTGCCCCCGAGCCCGTGCACGAAGACCACCGGCGGACCGGGGGCCACGCCCCGGGTCGTCCCGGCGAGCCAGCCGTCGGACACCGCGATGCGACCTCCGGCCGGAGCGTCGCTGTCGGGAACCTCCGGCGGGACGTGCGCGCACCCAACGGCGACCAGGAGGCAGGCCAGGGCGAGCCGTGACCGACGAGGCCCGGACGCCGGGATCCGGGGGACGGTCATGCGCGCGGACACCACCCGAGTGCAGCAGGTTCGGCAAGCCCGCGGCTCCCCGGGGGCGGCAATCCGCCCGGGGCTCCCGTCGGAGCCTCGGGCGGAGACACGTGCGTGATCAACTGTCACCTCGCGGACAGCCTTGGTCCTTCGGCCTAGTGACGCCCCCGACGCGGCCGGCGTTGCTTGGCTCGGACGAGTCACGCGGAGGGCAGTCGCCCGACTCGCGGCGCTGCATCCTAACGGAGTGTGTCGTGGGGGTGAACTGCAAGGCCGGGAGGTTCCCTGCGCTGTTCTGGCTGCTCTCGCTCCTGCTGGGTGCCCGGCAGAGCCTCGCTGCCGACTCGCTCCCATCGTGGAATGAGGGCGAGGCGAAGCAGTCGATTCTCCGCTTCGTGGAGTCGGTCACCCGCGAAGGGTCTCCGACGTTCGTTCCCGTCCTCGAGCGCATCGCGGTGTTCGACAACGACGGAACGCTCTGGGCCGAGCAGCCCCTCTATTTCCAGCTCGTGTTCTCGATGGACAGGGTGAAGGCGCTCGCGCCGAAGCATCCGGAGTGGAAGACGCAGGCGCCGTTCAAGGACCTGCTCGCCGGCAACCTCAAGGGGGTCGCCGCCTCCGGGGAGCCGGCCCTGATGAAGATTCTCGAGACCACCCACGCCGGGATGACCACCGACGAGTTCGCCGCGTCGGTCGCCGAGTGGGCCCGGACCGCGCGCCACCCCCGCTTCCAGCGTCCCTACCCCGAGCTCACCTACCTGCCGATGCGGGAGCTGCTCGACCACCTCCGGAACAACGGCTTCAAGACCTTCATCGTCTCCGGCGGCGGAACGGACTTCATGCGGGTCTTCACCGAGCGGATTTACGGAATCCCTGCCGAGCAGGTCATCGGCTCGTACGGAGGGCTCGAGCTCCGGAAGGGCGCCGACGGGAAGCCGGTCCTGATGAAGCTCGCCAAGGTCGAGCTGGTGGATGACCACGTCGGAAAGCCGGTGGGCATCCAGCGCTTCATCGGACGCAGGCCGATCTTCGCCTTCGGGAACTCCGACGGGGACCAGCAGATGCTGGAGTGGACCGCCGCCGGGGATGGACCGCGTTTCCTGGGGCTGGTCCATCACACCGATGCGGAGCGCGAGTACGCCTACGACCGGAAGTCCCACGTCGGCCAGCTGGACAAGGCCTGGGCCGAGGCTGTGACCAGGAAGTGGACCGTCGTCGACATGAAGAAGGACTGGAAGCAGGTCTTCAGCGCGCCCTGACACTCGGTGCGACCCGACGTCCTCGGCTCACGGGTGAGCATCCGGGCGGGACGAGGTCGCGCGAGGGGAGAGCAGCGCCGTGGCCAGCGCGATTCCGGCGACGATCGCGGCGGCGACCACGGCCGTCAGCCGGAGCGAGGCGATGAAGGACTCCTGCGCCCTGGCGATCAGCTCCGTTCCGAGGTGACCGGGCAGGGTCCGCCCGACCGCCAGGGCAGCGCCCAGCGTGTCACGAGCTGCCTCCACCGCGTGCGCGGGGACTCCCGCGTGGAGCGCATCGCTCATCCTGTGCCGGTAGAGGGCCATTCCCAGGCTCCCCAGCAGAGCGATGCCGAGCGCACCGCCCAGCTCCGAGCCTGTCTCGGAGAGCGCTGCCGCTGCTCCTGCGCGCTCGGGCGGAGCGCATCCGATGACCACGTCGTTGGCGAGGGTGAACACGGGAGCAAGCCCGAGGGAGTAGGTGCCGAGCCCGGTCACCAGCAGCGCCAGCCCGGAGGTGCTGTCCACGAGGGCGATTACTCCGAACCCGACCGACGCCAGTGACAGGCCAGCGATCATCACCCAGCGAGGGGAGACGCGGCGGACGATGGACGGAGTCAGGAGGGAACCCACGATGAAGGCCAGCGCGAACGGAACGGTCCACAGCCCCGCCATCAGCGGCGACAGCCCGACGACGAGCTGCAGGTACTGCCCGATGAAGACGTACACCCCGAAGCCAACGAACGTGGCGAGCGTGTAGGTGAGCAGTGCCGCAGTGAAGACACGGGAACGGAGTAGCTCGAGGTCCAGGAGCGGGTAGGGCAGCGCACGTTGCCGGCGAACGAACACCACGGCCGTGCCCACGCCGACGATGACCAGGAGAGTCCCTGGCCAGAGCCGGGTCGTCTCGGCCGCCTGCTTCAGCCCGTAGATCACGGAGAGGACGCTTCCCAGCGAGAGGGCGGCGCTGGTCAGGTCCAGGCGGCCCGCTCCGGGATCCCTGAACTCGGGGAGCAGGACCGGACCGAGCACGAGCAGCAGCAGCATCACCGGAACGCTGATCAGGAAGACCGACCCCCACCAGAAGTGCTCGAGCAGAACTCCCCCGATGAGCGGTCCGATGGCGGCGCCGGCGGAGTAGCTGGAGATCCAGACCCCGATGGCCAGCGTGCGCTGTGGGGGGTCGTGGAACATGTTGCGGATCAGGGAAAGCGTCGACGGGGCGAGGGTGGCGCCGGCGATTCCAAGCAGGGCTCGGCTGGCGATCAGCATGAGGGCGCTGGTGGAGAAGGCGGCGACGATCGAGCCTGCGCCGAACGCCGCTGCGCCGATCAGGAGCAGCCGGCGGCGACCGATCCGGTCACCCAGGGTGCCCATGGTGATGAGCGACCCGGCGACGAGGAACCCGTAGATGTCGATGATCCACAGGAGCTCGGTGCCGCTGGGGCGGAGGTCGGCGCTCAGCGCCGGGACTGCGAGGTTCAGGACGGTGAGGTCCATCGAGTAGAGCAGGCAGGGGAGCGCGATGACGCCGAGGCCAATCCAGTCCCGTCGCGTCGCCTTTGGTGAGCCGGCCGCAGCAGCGTCGAGCACCGCCTCGGATGGTTGCAGCGGCCGGTCCATGTCCCTGTCGCGCGCCTCGGTCCTCATCATCTCCGAGAGAGCCCGACCCGGACGGAACGTTGCACGCGGACTCAGCGGACCGCCCGGCGAACGCTGCGTTCAGGCAGAGGTACCGGCTCTGGGACGCGCCTCGGGTGGCGCGCTCAGCTCTTGACCAGCCGGAGGCCGAGGTGGTTCGTCCCCGTGTCCGGCGCGCCCTTCCCGCGCCCCCCGGGCATGTAGCGGGCGCAGTACTGGTCGGTGCAGAGGAACGAGCCACCCTTCTGGACCCGCTTCTGCACTCCAGGCTCGGAGGGGTCGAAGCTGTCCCGCGGGCCGGGAGGATTCCGTGCCGTTCCGCCCGTGGACGCCAGCCGTGCGTAGTAGTCCGGGCGGTACCAGTCGGAGACCCACTCCCAGACGTTCCCCGCCATCCCGTAGAGGCCATAGGCGTTGGGCGGGAAGGCCTTCACCGGATTGGTCGCGACGTATCCGTCCTCGGCCGTGTTCCGCTCGGGGAAGTGACCCTGGAAGGTGTTGGCCATGAACTTGCCGCGGGGCCGGAACTCGTCACCCCAGGGGTACTTCTTCCCCGCGAGCCCACCTCGTGCGGCGAACTCCCATTCCGCCTCGGTGGGAAGGCGCTTCTCGATCCACTTGGCGTAAGCCTGCGCGTCCTCGAAGGCGATGTGGACCACCGGATGGTCCATCCGCTTCGTGAGGGAGCTGCCGGGTCCTTCCGGATGACGCCAGCTCGCGCCCTTCACGTAGTTCCACCACTGGAAATGGTCGTTGAGGGGTACCGCCTTCCTCGGAGGGGAGAACACCACCGAGCCCGGGACGAGCATGTCCGGGAGCGCACCGGGGTAGTCCTCTGCTCGCGGAACGCGCTCGGCGACCGTCACGTACTTCGTCTCGTCGGCGAACCGCTTGAACTCGGCGTTGGTCACCTCGGTGGCGTCCATCCAGAAGCCCTCGACGCTGACGTGGTGGACCGGCCGCGCGTCCGGGAACATCTCCTCGTCGGAGCCCTGGTCGAACTCGCCGCCCGCGATCCACACCATTCCCGGCGGAGAGACCACCGAGGCCTCCGGTTTCGCGGTCCCGGCGCTCAGGATCGGGGTCGCCGGCGGCGCTGCCCCTCTGCTGCGCGCGGTCGAGATTCCCGTCTCGCACGCTTCATGGCCGGTGGAGGAGGTCCCCGGCTGGGTGGCCGCCGCCGTGCTCGAGCGGTCCAGGGTCGTCGCGGCCGGGGCAGGGGCGGCCGGCGAGGTCGCGGCTCCCGTGCTTCCCCCGCTCCGGGTACAAGAGGCGCCGAGGGCGAGGAGAAGCAGAGCGCAGGCGCCGAGCTCGCGAGGCACGGGGGCGCACACCACTCCAACCAGGGACTTGACGCAAGGAGCGGGCTAGGGTGACGGCGGATGGAGCGGCCGTCCCCGGAATCGAGCCGGCTGGACCCCTGGACGGTGGCCGCCATCGCGGTCATCGCCTACTCCATCGGCAACGTCGTCCACGAAGGGCTCGGGCACGGCGGGGCCTGCCTGCTGGTGGGCGGCCGGCCGGTGGAGCTGAACGCCATCTTCTTCGAGTGCTCCGAGGGGCTCTCCCCGGGGAACCGGCGCTGGCTCGCGGCCGGGGGAAGCATCGCCAACCTCGCCGGGGCCGCGCTGGCCTGGATCGCCCTCCGGCGTGTCCCCCGCGGATGGGGACGGGCGCGTGCGTTCACCTGGCTGCTCCTGGCGGTGAATCTCCTGACGCCCTTCGGCTACCTGCTCTTCTCGGGCCTGGGCAACATCGGCGACTGGGCAGTGGTCGTCCGCGGCCTGGAGCCACCGCTGGCCTGGCGAGGCGCGCTCAGCATCGCCGGTGCCTTGCTGTACTTCGTCCTCGCCCCTCGCGTCCTGATGCCCCCTCTGGAGCCGTTCCTCGGACCCGGAGAGGAGGAACGGCAGGTCCGGGCCCGGACCCTGTGCCTGCTGCCCTACGCCGTGGGCGGCCTCACGTTCGTCGCCGCAGGCCTTCTCAACCCGCACGGGCTGTCCCTGGTGCTGATCTCCGCCGCCGCCGCGTCCTTCGGGGGAACCTCGCTCCTCGCCTGGTACCCCGGCCTGTGGGCCAGGCGCCCGCCGGTCCGTCCGCAGGATGTACCGCTCGGCGTTCCTCGGAGCCGGGCGTGGCTGGGCGGCGCGGCCATCGCCCTGCTCCTCTTCGTGGGAGTCCTCGGACCGGGGATCAGGTTCGGCGCCGGGCGCTGACTCGGAGCACGGGCGCACCCGCGCCTGCAGCAGAGAAGCTGCGTTCACCGGAACGAGCGCTCGCTCGGGACGAGAGGCAGTGCGATCCATCCGCCCGGGAGTCATACGAGACGCATGGACCGAATCCTTCTCACCGGCGCCACCGGCATGGTCGGCAGCCGCGTCCTCCCGCTCCTGGTCTCGGCCGGTCACCCGGTCTCCGCGGTGAGCCGCACTCCCGAGCAGGCGGAGCTGCTCCGTGCCGTCGGCGCGACCCCGATCTCGATGGACGTGTTCGATCCGGGGTCCGTCCGGTCCGCCGTCCAGGGCCATGAGGTGATCGTCAACCTCGCGACGCACATGCCCTCCTCCTTGTTCCGGATGCTCCTTCGGCGGTCGTGGCGCGAGAACGACCGCATCCGGCGCGAAGGTTCCGCGATCCTGGCCAGTGCCGCCGCGGCTGCGGGCCTGCGCCGGTTCATCCAGGAGTCCTTCGCCCCGATCCACCAGGACGGCGGAGCCGACTGGATCGACGAGCGCTGGCCCGTCCGTCCCGCTCCCTACAACCGCACGGTCCTCGACGCCGAGGCGTCGGTCGAGCGCTACACCCGGAACGGGGGAACCGGCGTGGTGCTCCGCTTCGCCGGGTTCTACGGTCCGGACCCGATGCTCCGGCAGATGCTGGCCGGGGTACGGAAGGGTCGGGCGCCGCTCCCCGGGGCCTCCGGTGCCTACTGGTCGTCGGTGTCCCACGAGGACGCTGCCACCGCGGTCGTCATGGCACTGGGTGTCCCGGGCGGGGTGTACGAGGTCTGCGACGACGAGCCGGTGACCCGGAAGGAGTTCGCGGACGTCTGCGCGCGGGCGATCGGCGCACCCGCTCCGGGGCCCATCCCCCGCTGGCTGACCCGACTCGGGGGCAGCACGCTCGAGCTGGCCTCCCGTTCGCTCCGGTTGAGCAACGCCAAGCTGCGCGCGGCGAGCGGGTGGGCGCCTCGGTGGCGGAGCGTGCGTGAGGGGCTTCCGGAGGCCGCGCGTCAGCTGGGGTTCGCGCCGGCGCCTGCGGTCGCGGGCGCACAGGTCCGGGCGCACGGATGACCTCCCAGATCGACACCAGGAGCGGCGGAGGTCGCAAGGGGGCCTCGCGGTCAGACCGGCTGTACCGTCAGGAGGTTGGTGTTCCCAGGCTCGTTCAGTGGCACCCCGGCGAGGGTGGCCATCTGGTCTCCGGGGGAGGCGAGCCCTCGCCGGCGCACCTCCCTCCGGGCACGTGACATCACCGCGTCCGTCGAGCGGACCCGGGGCACGAGGTGCGCCTCCACGCCCCAGACGAGCGCGAGCTGATGGACCACGGCCTCGTTGGGAGTGAGGGCGAGGATCGGCATCGGCGGACGAAAGGCTGCGACCAGCCGCGCGGTATAGCCGCTCTCGGTGTAGGCCACGATGACCTTCGCCCCGCAGCTGCGCGCGGCCTCCACCGCCGCGGCAGCGATCCCCGGTGAGACGTCCCGGGGCGGCGGCGCTCCGCGCGCCTCGCCTCGGTGCTGGGGGCTCCCGGCCAGGTCGGGGCGAACGCGCGCCGGCACCGACCGCTCGGCCTCCTCGACGATGCGCGCCATCGTCTCCACCGCGGCCACGGGGTCGTGGCCCACGGCGGTCTCCGCGGAGAGCATCACGGCGTCCGCGCCGTCCAGCACCGCGTTCGCCACGTCCGAGACCTCGGCGCGCGTGGGGCGCGGCGCCTGGATCATGCTCTCCAGCATCTCCGTGGCGACGATGCAGGGCCTTCCGAGCAGGTTCGCCTGCCGGACCAGGCGCTTCTGGATCCCGGGAACCTGCTCCAGGGGCAGCTCCACCCCGAGGTCCCCGCGGGCCACCATGATCCCGTTGGCGGCACGCAGGATGGCCTCGAGATTGTCGATGGCCTGTGGCTTCTCCATCTTGGCGATGAGCGGTGTTCCGGGCGCGAGGTGACGCCGGGCGTGTTCCACGTCTCGAGCGGTGCGGACGAAGGACATCGCCACCAGATCGACTCCCAGCTCCCGCCCGAGCGCCGCGTCCCGCCTGTCCTTCGGAGTGAAGGCGGGGATCGAGACGGTGGAGGCCGGGAGAGCCACTCCCTTGTGGTCGGAGAGCTGCCCGCCGAGCTCCACCTCCACCTCGAGGTCCCGGCCCTGCCGCCGCTTCACACGCAGACGCACCCGGCCGTCGTCCAGCAGCACGGGGTCTCCCACTCGGCAATCGCGGGCCAGCGTCGGAAGGGGCACTGGAATGACCCGTGGGCTTCCCACCACACCCGGTGCCGTGGCGAGGAGGACCGTTTCGCCGGGCACGAGCTCGATCCGGCCCTCGGCGAACGTCCCCAGACGGAGCTTGGGCCCCTGGAGATCCTGAAGGATCGCCACGTTGCGCCGGGCCCGGCGCGACTCCCGGCGAACTGCCTGGAAGCGGGCCCGGTGCTGGGCGGCCTCTCCGTGCGAGAAGTTGAGGCGCGCGACGTCCATCCCGGCGGCGATCATCCCCGCGAGCACGCGGGGGGCATCCGACGCCGGGCCAAGGGTGCAGACGATCTTCGAGCGACGCGTCACGGCACGGATCCTGTAGCGCAGACCGCGCCTTGACACTTTGTCATCGAGCAGAATACGAACAGGCTCCCACGTTGGAGCAGGGCCGACGCTGTTCCACCTGACTCGTCACCCCACCGGCTGCAGGGGGTGGCGATGCCCCATTGGAGTTCGCCTCGCGAAAGCCCGGCTTCCCTTGGGAGGGGGGGCCGGGCTTTCCAGTCTCCAGGTGTCGAGGCTCACAGCTCGACGGGCTTGCCCGCCGGTGACTTCTTGGCCGGAAGCGGAGCAGGCGCGCGCGTGTCCTCACCCGGTGCGGTCCCCGCGTTGCCGCTCCCGCCCACGCCCGGTGCTGGAGCGGAGGAGTCCCTCCCGTACGCATCGATCTCCGCCCGGGAGATGCCTCCCTCGGCCATGACCTGTCGGGTCGTGTAGACCGGCACCCTTGCCGCCAGCGCCATCGAGACCGCGTCCGAGGGTCGGGCCTCGATGACGAGCTTGCGGTCCGCCTGCTGGATGAAGACGTGGCTCTTGTAGACGTGGTCCTTGAGTCCGTCGATCCGGACTTCCGTCAGCCGCCCGCCGAGACTGGGGATGAGCCGGTCCAGGAGGTCGTGGGCCAGCGGATGAGGGGTGGGCCGGCCCATGAGCCGGAAGGCGATGGCCACCGCCGCGGTCTCGTCGACGAAGAGGGGCAACACCGTCCCGTCCTCCTTCGAGACCAGCACCACCGCATGCTGCTTCAGCTCCTTGAGGGGGACGACATCCTTGACCTCCATCCGCACCAGTGGAGGGGGCGCCGGGTCGGCGGACAGCAGCAGGGGGACGAGGAGCAGGATGGAGCGCACCCCTGGACGGTCCTCACGGGGCCAGGGTTCTGCCACTCAATCGGCTCCCGGGTGACAGTCGGGACGTCCGCGACCGCTCAACGTCCTCGTTCCCGGGTGCTCCCGGTCAGGGTCCGTCAGCCCCTCGCACCGCGGGGACGAGTCGCCGCGCGTCCATGCTCCAGCGCGCGGGAGCGCGCCGGCGATCGAGCCTGTATCTCAGCGCTCTTCGTCCTCGTCCTCGAGGTCCTCGTCGTCCTCGTCGAGGTCCTCGTCGTCGTCCTCATCGTCCTCGTCGTCGTCCTCGTCGTCGTCGTCGTCGTC
>Ga0070664_100001340_pt1 | contig 19635 bp, 12 predicted proteins | sample KBSC73metaG_FD_65863 | JGI IMG/M metagenome (GOLD analysis project Ga0070664, IMG submission 65863) | Corn rhizosphere microbial communities from Kellogg Biological Station, Michigan, USA - KBS C7-3 metaG | ecosystem: Host-associated > Plants > Roots > Rhizosphere > Soil ... | reverse complement strand
CTTCCATCCGCCATCACCTGACGCTGGATTGGTTGGCCGAGCGCGCCAATGTCCACGCCGATGACGCCAAGCGCATTGAGCCCGTTAGGCGCCACCGCGAGCACACCACCCACACCGTCGGCCGTGCTTCCGTACTCCTCGTACACGGTGGACGGGATGCCAGCCTTCAAAAGGGCAAGGGCAGTCGCCGGACCGGCGACACCGCCACCGATGATCACTGCGTTCTTGATGGACATCATCTCGAACCTCACGCACCGGACCTCGTCTTTCGCTGCATTGCTGCATTCCACTCGTTCCACTTACGCACGTAATCCGGCGCGCCGAGCGATTCCATGAGGTCCTTGATGAACCGCTGCTCCGTTTTCAGCGTCGCCAGCCGGTACTCCTCCTCGATGAGGAATATCCAGGGAACGTCTTGCTCGGTGGCGGACCGCACGGTGTCACGAATCTCCGCCACTTCTTCCGCCAAAGCCTCCACGCGCTGACCGAGGAGGTCGACCGTCTCCTTCGGTGGGAGCATCGCCAGGAGCGAGAGTGCCACGAGGAAGATCGGGTACTCGCGTTGTGGTCGCGCGACGAGCTCTCGCATCCAGTCGTGGACTTCACGACGACCGTCAGCGGTGAGGGCGTAGACGGTTCGCTCGGGTCGCTGCGAATCGCGCACCGCTTTCTGCTTGGCAATGAACCCGGCTTTCTTCAACTGCTCGACCACCATGTACAGCGACCCGTGGTTGTACTTGATGTGGCGATCCTTGCCGGTCTGCTTGAACCGCCGCGCCATGTCGTACGGGTGCTTCGGTCCAGTGGTCAGGTCGGCCATGACGGCCAGGGCCAGGGGGTTCGCCACCCTGCGTCTCGCATCGGGGGTCTTTGGCATTGTAGTCGCAGCGTAATTAGCCGACATCGAATAGTCAATACCAACTAAGTGCTTCCGAGCCCGTTCACTAATACCCCGGCTCGTCCCGTTATCACGTCGGATCGCTCCTCGGCCCTGACGGCTCCGCCCGCAAGGAGCCGGAATGGAAAATGAGAAGACCTCGGGACGCATTGGCTTCCCGAGGTCGTTGAACAAACGAAAGATGAGAGACCGGACGTGCCGACGGCGCGTCAGTGCCTGCGAAGCATATCCGCGTTAGGTCTTGCCGCGTTTGCACCACCACTGGGCCGGATGGGCCGCATCCGTTTTCGCGTAGCCGACCCGCGGAAGGATCTGGTGCCCGATCAGCGAGAGTCCCCACAGGACCAGGATCAGGGCCACGCCGTGCGTCTTCGCCATCCGGGCTCGCCACGTACACGCGACGAGCCATAGGCCACCGACGACGATCACGCCCTCGGCACCCAGGTACACAAACAGTCCGGCGCCGCAGCCGCGATGGTAGGGCCAGAGCATGATGGCGCCGGCGAGGCCGACAACCGGGAGAAAGCGAGCGAGGACACCGAGCAGCGTCGCGCGCTCCTTGCGAAGCTTCTCGGCGTGCTGCTCCGCCGCGCGACGTGCTCGGCGCTCCGTCGGCGTCGGTTCTGGCGGAAGGCCATCGAACTCCCGCTCGATCTTCCGCAGCTCGGTTAGCCAGTTGATCTCGCCCATCCGCGGCAAGACGAACGATCGCTCCCGTCCGTTGCTCGCGCCGAGTGTGGAGCCTCCCTCGACACGGAACGTGACCGGGATCACTCGCCCGGCGAGCCTAACGACAGTGTTCGCCGCCAAGATTGGAGAACGATAACGTAACCGCTGGTCTGCCTTGGAGATACGCTTCGGCGCGCCGTATCGAACGCGAGATGCCGATCGTCTGTTTATGTAGCGGGCGCCGCCTGCTCGCAGACGGGACTCCACCGCGCCGATCGATGACGACCCCTTCAGGTGTCGCCTCGCCGTCCAACACGAAAGCTGATCAACCGCCGCAGGAGCTCCTCGAGCTTCTGCAGGAGCTGGCGCTCGCCGTTCACAAGCGCGGCATCTATCCGGCGTCCCACCCAATGCTGCATGGCTCCGTGGATGCGCTCGCACGACGCTTCCAGTCTGTGCTGTCGAAGCGGAGCCAACTCTCGATCGGTGTGTCGCGTCATCAACTCGTCGTAGACGGTGCGGCGACCGACGAGAGCAACGCGTCGCTTGTCGATCTCGCCGAGCGACTCTACGAGCACGAGCTCGGAATCGTGACGGTGCTGGCGACCGTGCAACGGAGCACGCTCGACGAGTTCATCGGCGCGATCGCGGTGTCTCCGGCGCGAGGCAGCGCGCCCTTCGGCGCCGGCGGCCGCTCACAGCTGGCGCGTTGGAACGACCTTGTTCTGACGCGCGTTGCCTTCGATCGCCTGGAGCTGATGGACGAAGGCAGCGAAGCGGAGCGCGACGATCCGAAGACCAAGCGCTCCACCGAGCTCTGGTTGGGGCTCACACGAGCGGCGCTCGCGGGAGAATCGCTCGACGGTGCTCTGGAAGATCCCGCGCGGCTGGCGGAGTCCGTCACGCGTCAGGTGAATGAGGACGGGTCCGACGCCGCCATCCTCGGAATCCTGCGTCAGATCATCGGCGAGCTCGATGATGTCGAGATTCGCGACTCGCCACTCCGTCAGCGCGTTTCGGATCTCGTCCGAAACCTCGATGACGCGACGCTGTCGAAGCTGCTGGACATGCGAGGCGACCGAACGGCGGAGTCATCGTTCCTCGAGCGGGCCTGCGACACTCTCGCCGCCGGCGCGGTCGTACGCCTAACGCGGGTCGCGGCGGGCCGGGCGGGGGCCCCGATCGCCGGCGCCATGCTTCGGTTGCTCGCCAAGCTCGCCCAGGATGCGGACTCGCGCCGCGTCACGTCGCGCGCGATCGACCGGGCCTTGAGGGGTGTGATCCGCAAGATGCTCGCGGACTGGAACCTGATCGATCCCAATCCCGAGGCCTACACCGTCGTTCTCGGCGGCATTGCGACCAACGCCATCGAGCCGCAGCCCGACATGGGACGTGATAACTGCGAAGCCGAGCGCGTTCTGCAGATCGGCGTCGCGGCGAACGCCAGCGGTCCGTCGGTGGACGCCGCGCTCGCGCGACTGATTGGCACGAGCGGTGTCGCCGCCGCGGTCGATTGCCTGATGGCGTGCGATTCCTCGCCGCTCCGCGACTCGCTCGTCGACCGACTCATCAACGAGGCGACGTTCCGTGAAGAGCTGGCCTCGGACCGCCCCACCGTGGCTGTTCTGCAGCACGCCGTGGACAGACTTGGCGACCGCGCGGTCGAGGCGCTTGTGACAGAGCTCGAGCGGCGCGGCGAGGCTGACGCGGTTTGGATCGTCGATCTACTCGCCCGCATCGGAGCGAAGGGGATCGACGTCACGGGCCGCATGCTATCGGGTCTGTCGCCGCGCGCGATGCGCCACATGATCGGCGTGTTCGTTCGCTGCGATTGCTGGCCGGCGGCGAGCGATCCCCTCGAGTATGTGAGCCACAGCGATCCCGGTGTTCGGCGCGAGACATACCGCTACGTCCTCAAGCGCGACGAGACGCGCGACCGCGCAATTCTCGCCGGGATACGGGATCGCGACGTGCGCATCTTCAATCTGGCGCTCGCCGCAATCAGCGGCGGCTGTTCGATCGACGTGGCGCGAGCGTTGATGCCTCGCCTCGAGAGTCCGGAGTTGAGTGACGAGCTTCGGGCGCGCGGCATCCGCGTCCTGGCCGACACGCCCCACGCTGATGTGCGCGTCTGGCTCGGACGCAGGGCGACCACGAGGCACTGGCTGTTCCGCACGGTACGACTGCGAAAGTCGTCTCTCGAACTGTCGGCGATCATCACCGCGCTCGCGATTCGCAACGAGGACGATAGCGACTCCAAGCACATCCTCGACCTCGCGCGGAAGAGCCGAAATCCCGGCATCCGCCGAGCGGCGCTGCAGCGCGAGACGGCAGAGGCAACGTCATGAGCGAAGCCATTCGATTCCTCACGTCGCTCGCGCAAGCGCTGGCGAAGATGTCACTGTACGCCGACGGGCATCCGACGCGTGCGAAGGCGGCAGACGCGTCGTTGGCGCAGCTTCGCGAGCTGCAGAGGGTGGACGCGACGCCGCGGTTCTCGTTCCTTGGCCCGGCGGTCGTGTACGGTGACCGCGCGATTCGCGAGCTCTCCGACTGGGACTGGGCCGCAAAGCTTTCAGGATCGGGAATCCAGCGCATCGAGTTCCCGGAGTCCGTCGATCCCGAGGAGTATCGGGGCTTTCTCGAAGAGATCCTGACGAACATCGCGCTCGTGGCCGGTGGGAAGCTTCGGTCGGAGCCCGAGCTGGCGCAGAGCCGCCTGACGCCGATTCGTTTCGGTGCCATCGGCGTGCGCGCGAGTCAGGCGCGCTCCGCGACAACCGAGGAGCATGCCCCCGAGCCGGCGCTCCAACTCGATCTCACGGAAGAAGCCGATGTCGTGATGTGGATGCACGACGAGGTCGCCGCCAGGGGCCGCCTTCCACTCGTGGAAGCGGAAATCGTCATCGACTCATTGTCGAGCGCGATGCACCAGCAGGCCAACGCACTGGTCCCGCTGCTGACGCTGAAGGAGTTCGATCAATACACGACCACGCACGCGCTGAACGTGGCCGTGCTGGCAATGGGGCTCGCCGAACATCTGGGGCTGTCGACGCGTGAGGTGCGCGCATACGGCGTTGCGGGGCTGCTGCACGACCTCGGGAAGGTCAAGGTGCCGGTGGAGATCGTGCAGAAGCCGGGCGCACTGACGCCGGAGGAGCGGGCGATCATGTGTCAGCACCCGGTGGACGGTGCGCGACTGATCCTCGAATCGGACAACCGGCTCGATCTCAGCGCCGCCGTGGCGTTCGAGCACCACATCATGATCGATGGTGGTGGGTACCCCACGCGACGCAGCCGCCGCGATTGTCACCATGCGAGCATGCTCGTTCACGTGTGCGACGTGTTCGACGCGCTGCGCACGCACCGCCCGTACCGCGTCGCGTGGGAAACGAACGCCGTCGTGGACTACATCACGCAGCGCATGAACACCGAATTCCATCCGGACATCGCGCGCGCGTTCATCACGATGCTGCGGGAGCGTGAGCTGCGAGACGCGCGTGCGGACGCGATCGATGGGCTGGCCATTTCCCACGCCGTCGCCTAACGAAATCGGGAATCGGCGCGCTTCGCGCGCCGGGGAACGGGGAACCGGGAACCGACGCTCCAATCGGAGTCACTGTTCCCGGTTCCCAGTTCCCTGTTCCCGCCTTATTCCCGATTCCTAGACGTCGCCGAGCGTCAATGGTCGCGGGGCCTTGCCGTCGATGTCGGTGAATCCATACCGCCGCGCGAGATCGGCCGCGACGAGCGTCTGTCCGCTCAGCGCCAGGAGCTCCGGGTCGGTGAAGAGCCCGTGCACGGCGCGACCGATGAACTCGGGGCTCTCCGAGTTGCTGAGATCGAACACGCCGGCGCCGAGGACAGCCTCAGTACGGACGAGACCTGGGTACAATGACACCACTGCGACGCCGTGGGGGCGCAGCTCGATGGCGGTGTCGTTCGTCAGCTTGTCTGTGGCGGCCTTCGCGATGCCGTACAGCGTGTTGCCGATGCGCTTCTGCGCCGCCCAGTGTGAGATGTTCACGATGAGCCCACGCCGCGCAGGGACCATGAGTCGGGCCGCGAGTTGACTCGCGACAAACGCTGAGCGCACACCGGCGGTGATCATCGCATCCCATCGCCATGCCGGCTGCTCCCAGAAGGGTAGCCCCCACGTGAAGCGGCCGTTCTCCACCATGCGTTCGTAACCGCCCCATGCGCTGTTCACGAGCACATCGAGACGTCCGGATTCGTGCTCGACTCGAGCGAAGAGCTGTTCGACGGCGGCATCCTCGGTGTGATCGCACGCCACGCGCACCACTCCATCGGGCAGCATTGCCCGATCGATGGCGCGGCCGGTGGCATATACGCGCATGCCGGCGTCATCGAGCGCCGCAGCGACTCCACGACCCACGCCTCGGCTCGCGCCCGTCACGACGGCGACACGTGCAGCAGGATCAGCCATTGTGCAGCTCCCGCGGGAAGGCAGCGACTACGCACGACCGAACGCACTCCAACGTAGTCCACGATCGGCGTCGTCGTGAAGCGGCTGCGCCACCCGGCGTGGAAAGAGCCTTCCAGTTGCCGTCTAATACGAGCAGGTTCATGTTGTACGGCGAGGCGACTCCCTCGAGACGTATCGACGATGCAAGGCGACGCCGACATCACCGGTCTGCTCCTCGCCTGGCGCGCTGGCGACGCCGGGGCCTTCGATCGGCTGTTCCCGCTGATCTACGATGAAGTGCGGCGAATCGCGCGCCGCCAGCTGAATCGTGAGCATCCGGGTCACACGCTCGATTCCACGGCGCTCGTGCACGAGGCGTACTTCAGGCTCGTGGACCAGACCCGCGTCGCGTGGGCGGACCGGTCTCACTTCTTTGCCGTCGCGGCCCAGGCGATGCACCGCGTCCTGGTGGACTACGCCAGGCAATACCGGGCCGAGAAGAGGGGCGGGGCACCGGAGCGGGTGCCGCTCACGGACGACATGCTCTCGGTGGAGGAGCGCGCGGACACACTCATCCTCATCGACGACGCGCTGCGCCGGCTGGCCGAGTTGGACGAGCGCGTGAGCCGGGTCGTAGAGTGCCGTTTCTTCGGCGGCCTGACCGAGGAGGAGACGGCGCAGGCACTCGGCGTCACCGCCCGAACGGTGCGCCGCGATTGGACGAAGGCGAGAGGTTGGCTGCATCATGCCCTCAACGGCGATGCCCGCCACGACCGCGCGCTCTCCTGACCAGTGGCGTCGGCTGTTCACCGCCGCTGACGAGGCGCTCGACCTCCCGACGGAGAGCCGGGAAGCATTCATCGCACAACGTTGCGCCGACGATCCGGCGTTAGGCGCCGAGCTGCGCGCGCTGCTCGCGAGCGCCGAAGCCCTCTCGCCCCTCGACACTCCCGCCGCGGCACTGGCCGCGCCGCTCGTCGCCGAACTGTCCCGCGAGCCGGACGCTGTGATGGTGTCGCGGATCGGCCCGTACCGCATTCTCCGGGAGATCGGACGCGGCGGCATGGGCGCCGTGTACCTCGCCGAACGCGACGACGACCAGTTCCGCAAGCGCGTGGCCGTCAAGCTGCTGCCGGCGTGGAGCGCGACCGATGAGCACCGCGTTAGGCGCTTCATCGAGGAGCGGCAGATCCTCGCCGCCCTCGAGCACTCTGACATCGCTCGCCTGCTCGACGGGGGCGTCACTGTCGACGGCCTGCCCTGGTTCGCCATGGAGTACGTCGAGGGCATGCCGATCGACCGGTACTGTGATACGCATGGCCTGACGATCGAGCAGCGCCTGGCGCTATTTCGGCGCGTGTGCGGGGCGGTGGCCTACGCGCACCGTAACCTGGTCGTCCACCGCGACCTCAAGCCCGGTAACATCCTGATCGATACCGACGGCGGAGTGAAGCTGCTCGACTTCGGGATCGCGAAGTTGTTAGGCGGAGAGGCAGGGGCGGAGCTCACGCAGACGCGTGATCGCGTGATGACGCCGCTCTACGCGAGCCCCGAGCAGGTCCGCGGTGGGCCCGTTTCCACCACGAGTGACATCTACGCGCTCGGCGTGCTGCTGCACGAGCTGCTCACCGGACACGACCCGTATCGGCTGCGGAGTCGCGAGCCTTACGACGTCGCGCGCGCCATCCTCGAGGAGGAGCCCGAGCGTCCCTCGGTGTCCGCTGGCCGCGCCGGGACGGGCCACGACGTCGATGGAATCGCCCGCGCTCGCGCCACAACGTCAGTGCGGCTGCGACGTCGCCTCGAGGGTGACCTCGATAGCATCGTCGTCACGGCGTTGGACAAGAATCCGGCGCGGCGCTACCGCAGTGTCGAACAGCTGGAGGCGGACGTCCAGCGTCACCTAACGGGTCTACCCGTGGCGGCACGAGGGGACAGCCGAGTCTATCGCGCCCGGAAATTCGTGCGGCGGCACAGGGCGGGGGTGGTCGTGGGTGCGACGTTCAGCCTCGTCGTGGTCGGCTTTGCGGTCATCACGGGCATTCAGGCTGTGCGCATTCGCGCCGAAGCGGAACGCGTTGCCGCCGAGCGTGCTGCGGCGGAAACCGCGGTCCAATACGTGTCGACGACCCTGCAGGAGGCGGTACCTTCTCCACGCGACACTCGCGGCGTGGACGCACGTGAATACCTGGATAACGCCGCCGCGCGCATTGACTCAGCGCTGCCAGGCCAACCCGCAGCACGAGCGCGGCTGATGTTTGAGATGGGTCGCGTGTACCATCGACTCGGCGTCGATGACCGCGCACAACATTTCCTTGAAGCGTCGCTCGCGCTCCAGCGCGCCCTCTACCCCGCTGGTCACCCCGACCTCGCGACGACGCTGAATGCGCTCGGTGCAGTCTTGCTCGATAGGCGCGACGTCGACGGTGCCGAGCGAGCCTTCAACGAGGCGCTCGGGCTTCGCGCCCGCCTTCTGGGCCCGACACACGGACAAGGAGCGCGAACGTTCAACGGTTTGGCGGCCGTGCGCCGGCGCCAAGGCCGCGCGGCTGACGCCGAGTCATTGGCACTCAAGGCGCTGAGCATCGACCAGCGACGGCCGGGCGACAACCGCGCCGACGTCGCGCAGAGCCTGAGAAGCCTTGGCCAGGCGCTCGCGGATAGAGGCGATGGCGAGGAAGCCCGGCGCCGATACCAGGAGTCTCTTGCCCTGCTCCGACAAGTTCTCCCCGAAGAGCACCCGGACGTGGCGGGAACCGTGTTCGATCTGGCCGCGGCGTTCAAGCAATCGGGTGACACCGCCAAAGCGGACTCGCTCTTCAGGTACGCTCGCGGGCTATACGAGGGGCTCCTGACCACGGCAGCCCTGGCAACTTCCTCTCGCGACGTGACGTTGCCGGCAGGCTTGCCACTCTCGACAAGCCCGCCGGTCGCCAGTGCACCGTCCGGATCGAAGATCGTGTTCGTGAGCGATCGCGAGGGACCCGACCCCATTGGGCACCTGGGGCGTCAGGAGATCTACATCATGAACCCCGATGGCTCCGATCAGATGCGATTGACGAACGGCGAGTTCCGCGACAACAGCCCGGCCCTGTCGCCGGACGGGCGGAAGGTCGCGTTCAGCAGGCAGATCGACGGGGGCATCGACATCTTCCTGATGAACGCGGATGGAACTGGCGAAACACGCCTAACGAAGTTGGCCCCCACGCACCTCGGAGCGATGCGGCCGGCGTGGTCGCCGGATGGCACCTGGATCGCGTTTCAGAGCTACGTCCGGCCGGACGTCTACCTCATCAACGTAGACGGCACGGGACTTCTGAACCTGACGAACCACCCGTCGCCGGACGGATGTGCCGCGTGGTCCCCGGACGGGCGCCGCATCGCCTTCGTGAGCGTCCGGGAGGGCAGGCCAACGCTGTACGTCATGAACGCCGATGGTTCGAACCCCGTGCTGCTGAGCGTGGAAAACGACGTGAAACCGGGCGGAGGCTTCTGGCCAGCCCCGGCGTGGTCGCCCGACGGCCGCAGGATCGCGTTCGTGAGCGACCGTGACGGGAACCACGAGATCTACACGATCGACCCTGATGGAAAGACGCTCGTTAGGCTGACCGACAACGCGGCCGAGGATGCCCACCCGTCGTGGTCACCTGACGGCCGACAGATCGTGTTCCATCGCCGGGTCCTCGGTCACGGTCAGATCTTCGTCATGAACGCGGACGGCACGGCGCAACACCGTATCACCGAGCTGTCATCCGTCGCCTTCAACGGTTTCCCGAGCTGGGGTCGCGCTGCGACCAAATCGCCCGCGCGCTGACGTACCGGCGTTCGCGGGGATTCATGGTAGTGCAAAGTACGACCGGTCGGAGTTCCCGCCATCCTTCATCGCGACGACCCACAGTTGATAGCACGCACCGGGAGTGGCGATTCGTACGCGGGTCGAGTTGGCTGGGAGCTCGGCGAGAAGCCATTCCCCCGCGTAGGGATCGAACGCGTTGCAGGCCCCCGTGCAGCAGGACCACGTGTAGATCCACACCTGATAACCGTCTTCGACCCCGGAGTCGTCGTTCCACGTCAGCTCCAGCTCAGTGCCCAGCGCAGTGGCAACGGGATTCGAAGGCGTGGCTGGCGGCGTGGTGCAGGCTGTGTTCGACGGCGACGACTCGCCGGTCACATTGAACGCGACGACACGGTAGCAGTTGAGTCGCTCGGTCGCTCCCCACACGTTCGCCCAACCATTGCCAGCGGTTTCCGTGAACGCCAGCACCCAGGTCGATCCACCGTCGCCAGAGCGGTATACACGGAATCCGTCCTCATTCGCGGAGTTGTCGACCCAGCCCACGGCCGCGCTGTTGCTGCTTGTCGGCGTCGCGCCCAGAATGGAAGCCGCGTTCGGGATAGGCGGTGGAGGCGGTGGTGGCGGTGGCGGAGGCGACGCGGTCGTGGCGCACGCGGAATTCGAGAACGACGAGTAGGACTTCCGGTTTCCGCTGACCCGAACGGCACGGACTTGATAGCAATACTGCGTTACCGCGACGAGGGCGGAGTCGCGGTAGCTCGTGACATTCGCGGCGGTCGTGGCGAGCAAACTGAACGTGCCATTCGCGCCCGACGGCGAACGATGAACTTCGAATCCGGACTCGTTGTCCGACTTATCGAGCCAGGCAATGTCGATCCTGGTTTCGGAAACCGCGGTAGCGCTGACGTTTGCCGGCGCGGCAACTGGCGGTGCGCTCAGAACCGCGGCGTTAGGGCTGGCAACGGAAAGAGGATCGACCGACCGTTCGCCGGCGCAACCAACCAACAGCACCGCGACCGACTGTACCATCATGAACCGCAGCACGCACGCTTGCATACCGTGCCTCCCGAGAGCGCTTGCACGTTTGAGCCGACGCTGGTCCAGCGCGGGCCGCTTGCATCCTTTGACGCGGAAGCCGGACCTCACTGCGGACATCGTTGTCACCGTGTCCGCTTTCGGCTGCTCCGTCCGCGTAAGAAGAGGGAGTCGTGACCTAGAGGACTCGAATCATGCTGCGCATCTTCCTCGCAGGTGCAGCATGCGCCATCGCGGGAGCCCAGGCTTCGCCGGCGGTTGCGCAAAACGCACAGGTCCGTGGGTTCGTGGCCGACAGCTCGACTGGTGCGCCACTCGCTCAGGTGCGAGTCGAGTGGACGCCGTCCGGTTCGGCGTCGCGTTCGGCCCTAACGACTTACACCGATGAAAGCGGGCGCTTCGCGACGGCGCTGGCACCGGGGTCCTATGCGGTGGCACTCAGGCGTGTGGGTTACGCGCCGACGCGGCTCGAACGCGTCGATGTCAGCGACGCGAATTTCACTCTCCGCGTCAGGTTGGCGGCCGTCGGTGTGCCGATGGATCCGGTGGTGATCTCCGCTTCGCGCAGCGAGCAGACACAGCTCGACGCCCCCGCTTCCACTTCTGTGATTGAGCGCGATGCCGTTGCGGCTGACCTTCGCTTCAGCCCATTCGAGCAGATTCGCGAGCTGCCGGGCGTCGACTTCGCGGCGAAGGGGCTCCTGCAGAACACGTTCGAGGTACGAGGGCAGCGAGCTCCCACCTCCGGGGCCATGCTGATGCTCACGGACAGCCGCTATGCCGAGCTGCCGTCCATCGGCCTCAACGTCTCGTATCTGGTCCCCGTCACACGCGAAGACATCGCCCGGATCGAGGTGGTACGCGGACCGGCCGCGGCACTCTACGGACCGGGAGCGCCACGCGGCGTCCTGCACATCATTACCCGCTCGCCATTCGAGTCGCGTGGCGGCGTCGTATCGTTCACCGCTGGCGGCCGATCCGTGCGCCAGGCGACGGTCCGATACGCCGGTTTGGTCCATCCTCGCGTCGCGATGTCGCTCTCGGCGGACTACTTCCAGGGCGAAGACTGGCCCATGGTGCAGGACTCGGCCGAGTTTGCGAACCGCACTGACGCGCTGGCAGCCGGCGCCAACCCGGACACGTTACGAATCGGTCTCCGTGATCCATTCATCCAACGCGCCGGCGGAGAGGTGCGCGTCGACTGGCGGCCCGGCGCCGAAACGGAAGTCATCACGAAGAGTGGCGTCGCTGACGCGATGAACCTCATCGATCTCGCGGGACCGGGCGCTGTGCAGCTGCGTGACTGGCGCTCCTGGTACGTGCAGTCGAAGGTTCAGCATGGCCACCTGGTCGCGAATCTGGTGTTCAACGCCAACGATGCCGGGAACACCTACTTCCTTCGCACCGGAGCGCCGCTCGTCGAGAAGTCTCGCCTCGTCTCCGCGCAGCTTCAGCACGGAACGCAGCGGCGAGGCGTGGATCTGGTCTATGGCATGGACATGCGGGCAACCGATCCGCGCACCGAGGGTACTGTCCACGGGCAATACGAGGATGACGATTTCCTCATCGAGGCCGGAGCGTATGGACAGGCGACGACGACGTTAGGCAGACGGGTGCAGTTAGTCACCGCGCTGCGCGCGGACCACCATAGCTATCTTCGAGATCTCGTGCTCGAGCCGCGCGTCGCCATCGTGTATAAGGCCGGCCGCATGCATGCCATGCGGTTCACCTATAACCGGGCGTACAACTCGCCCCCGCCGAGCGACCTGTTTCGCGATATGCGTACGGGCGGGCTCCCCGGACTGCCGTACGCGCTGCGCAGCGAGGCGAGACCGCGGAACGGCTTCACGTTCCGCCGGGACTGCAATGGGCTCTGCATGCGGTCGCCGTTCCGCACCGACACAGCCGCCCCATATCTGCCAGCCGACGCCACATTGCTCTGGCCGGAGATGGTCGCTCTCCTCCGCGTCCGCGGAATGAACATCGCGGACATTCCTGCGCCGGGCGGCACGAGCGTGTCGACCGTCCTCGCGACGTTCAACCGGGGTCGCCCCTTCGACCGCGTGATGGAGGCCGATGTGCGTGACCTGGAGCCGCTTCGTCGGCAGCTCACGGACGTCCTCGAGCTCGGATACAAGGGCGTGCTCCACGGCCGGGCAGCAGTATCGGCCGACCTGTACATGACACACGTGCGCCATGCCGCAGCGGGCGCAACGGCCATCACGCCGAACGTCTTCTTCGACAAAGCGAGTCTGCAGCAGTATCTCATGCAGTTCCGCAACAGTGCCGACGCGACACAGATCGCGACGATGCTCGCCCGGATCCCTGTTGGCACGGTGACTCCGACACAGTCACCGTATTCGGCCGACATTCTTCTCGTGAATCGTCAGGGACAGGCATACACGATCTATGGAGTCGATCTCTCCGGTGAGATGCCATTTGGCGCGCGCGCGTCGGTGTTCGCGACGTACTCGTGGGCGAGCTACGACACGATCTCGCGTGCACTACCGGAGGTGCCGGTGCATCTCACGATCCCGGAGAACAAGGCCTCGCTGATGATGTCGTACGGCCGGCCGGACGCCGGGCTCCATAGCTCGTTGAGAGCGCGCGCCGTCGGGCCGTTCCACGCGGCTGGCATCGCGACAGTGCCTGGCTACGCCGTGATCGACCTGTCGTCGACGGCGCGGGTCCCACACACGCGTGCTTCGGTGTCTGCCGAAATTCAGAACCTTCTCGACCACGCGCACCGCGAGTTTTCAGGCGGAGCGCTGCTGCGACGAATCATCATGCTGCGCACGCGCCTCGAGTTCTGACGCGTCCAGTGCCCGTCGCGAGATAGCCGGCTACCTCGCCAGCCAAGTTGACGTCGTTGGCTTACGCCGATGATCAGTTCTCCTTCACGTGGGCCCGCAGCTCGCCCCAATTGGCCAGGAGGTTCACGCCAGGAGGACCGGTGAGCTGCGCCTGTTCCGTGCCGTCGGCATTCATCGTCCACAGCTGGTTCTGACCCGGCAGCAGCGCCCGGTGAAACACGATCTTCTGACCATCGGGGGAGAACGTCGCCGTCAGGTCCGGCACGGTATTGTCAGTGAGCTGCTGCTGGTTCGTGCCGTCGGCATTCATCACGCAGATCTCGAAGTCGGATCCACCTCGCCGGCACGAGAAGACGATGCGCGTGCCGTCGGGCGACCACGACGCGCCGCGCTCCTCCTCCGTGTTGAACGTGAGGCGCGACAGTCCCGTCCCATCCGCGTTAATCGCGTAGATCTCGGCCGTCACCGAGTTGATCTGATTGTCGGCCACGTCATGCCGCGTGAACACGATCTTCTGGCCGTTGGGCGACCAGTCGGCATCATCGTCGATCTTGTCGGGACTGTTGGTGAGGTTCCTCGGGCGTTGAACGTGCGCGAGGAGGTCATCGACGTTCGCAACGAAGATGTCGCTGTCGAACGTCGCGGCGCCCGGTTCCTGTTTGATCGGCAACCCCGTGCCTGACGCGGAGGCGTGGAAGGCGATGCGCTTGCTGTCTGGTGACCAGGTGGCGGAGCTTCCCCTCGTCAGAAAGCGCTGCTCCGTGCCGTCCGTGTTCATCACGAACAGGTCCGACGTGTTGAGCGGGTCCGTCTCCGTCCGAAGGCGGTTGCTATCGAAGATGATTTTCTTCCCATCGGGCGAGAGAGCAGCGAAGCCGTCACCATCGGCGTTCACCGTGAGGCGCCGCGGGTGCGCGCCGTCGGGGTCGAGCAGGTATATCTCGGCCGCGTTGAATGGAATTGGCGCCGCCGGATCGTCCCGTGTGCTCGTGAACGCGATCGTCGATGCGAGAAGAAACTGGGATTGAGCCGCCGACGCAGTCCCGACAGCTGCCGTCGCGCCGGTTGGGCCATCGTGACCCTGACGGCAGGCGCCCATCGCTACAACGATCAGGAGGGTCAGAGGTTTGAACCGCGTCATGCGCTCTCCCGCGTTGGGGTGGGCCAAGGCGATCATGGTCCGAGATGGCCTGTCCCACAGACATCGGGGCGGCACCTCTATCCGTTGACGCGAGAGTGGCGCCCGAGAGCGGACATTGTCGGCAAGCGGGAAGCCGAGGACAAAAAAAGGGAACCGGGAACGGGGAACCGGGAACAGAAGCTCCGTGGAGCCTCCGTTCCCAGTTCCCAGTTCCCGGTTCCCTCTATTCCCGATTCCCGATTCCCGACTAGGTGATGTTCGGATTGTTGAAGCGTTCGACGTCCGGGAGCGGCAGGCAGCGCGTATCGCCGTACGTGCCGCCCTTGAGCGGGAAGGCCGTCCCCACCGCTGGATTGAACGGCAGTTCGAAGCGCTGCAGGTCGTAGTTCCGGAAGCCTTCCAGGAACAGTACGCGACGACGCTCGTCGATCACGAGCGCCTGGATCGAGGCATCATCCGTCGGGCCGGTGTACGGCAGCAGCCCCGCCGTGGCACGCAACGCGTTGATCGCCGTGACCGCAGCATTGCCACCCTGCGCTTCGGCGAGGATGAGCTGCGCTTCCACGTAGCTCGCGATCCGGGTCGGCGCCGCATCGCCCGTCGAATACTTGTTAGGCACGTAGATGGGCGAGGTGGCATCCGCAGGCCTGGTTTCCGTCAGCGTCGACGCCGACCGCGGGTCGACCTGACCCTTCTCGGTCTTGAGGTTGAGCGAGAGCGCTTCCACGGTGTAAAACCCGAACTGCTGCGTGACGGCGTAGATGCGGTTGTACAATCGATTGTCCGTGGCATCGTTCGATGCGTTCAGGACGAACCCGGCGGGTACGAGGGCCGCGTCCTCCGCTGCCCCGGTCTTGTTCCCCTGGAAGAGCCGTACGCGCGCGCGGCCGACGTACGCCGCGTTCACGATGTCAGGCTGGTTGGTGGCCTGGCCCGTCGTGATGGCGGTCGTAAACCGTTCTTCAGCCAGCGCGAACATGCCTGCCTGGTTCACCTGCGGCCCGAGGTCGAATGCAGCCTCGCACATCGACATCCCCAGGGCTGCATAGCTGAACCCGGCGTACAGCGCCGCTTTCGCGATGAGCTCCTGACGATTCGGAACCTGCTCATCCGTCCACTTGTTGTTCAGGTTGTCGAGCGCGTGGTCTGCATCCCACCGGGCTACTGACAGTGGGTTGTAAATGCCCGGGGTCTGGTTGTTCGCGCACCCATTGGTTCCGTAAGAACCGTTGGTCTGCGTGTTGGCATCGCGGCGGTCGTACGGCCACGCCGCTGCGCCGAGCTGCGCATCCGCGAGCTCGTCACTGATGATCCCCTCCACGGCGACCATCGAGCCGAACGCGCACTGGAAGTCCGCGATCGCGCTGTTGACCGCGAGGTCCGCGTTCTTGGGATCGTCGATCATGCTCACCGGCACGGTGGCCGGCGTGTCGACCTCGAGGAGGTCGTTCGAGTTGCAAGCCACCACGGCGCCCGTGAGCGCGACCAGCGCCGCGAACGAGAATGCCCGGCCGCGCGCCCTCACCCGCGCACCGGCCTCGGCCCCTCGAGTCTTCTGCTGTATGGAAGTCATCGGTGAAAACCGTCCGTTGTTCCGGTTGTTAGGCAGTGGTCGATGCACGTCAGTAGCCCAGGCGAATGGTGAACACCAGCGATGCGAGCTGGGGCATGTGCGCCTGATCTACGTTCACCGGCGTTCCGGACACGAACTCGCTTTCCGGATCGAGGCCCGTATAGGGCGACCAGGTGTGCAGGTTGCGCGCGGACACCGTAAAGCCCGCGTTCTTCGCGCCTGCCTTGGCGGCAAACTGCGTGGGCACATCGTACGACAGCGAGACCTCGCGGAGCTTCACGTATTTCGAGTCGTTGATCACGAAATCGCGGAGCGTCCCGTTGGTCTGCATCTGCACCAGCTTCCGCGGATCAGCCTTGTCGGGCTCGAGGTACTCGGCGCAGGTGTAGAAGATCTGGCAGCGGATGCGGAGGTTGTTGTCGAGCCGCTTGTAGCCCGTCGCGTAGTCCGCCATCGCGTATACGCTGAAGTTCCGCAGGAACCGCACGGTGGTCGTGAACGCGCCTTCCGCCGTCGGGATCGAGTGGCCGAGGAACACCTTGGGCGCGATCACGCCGCCGCTCGCGTTGAGGCACGGCGTCGGCTGGCCACGGCCGTTGTCGCACATCGCGTTGATGGCGCGGCGCGTGGTGGGATCGTAGTCGGCGCTCAGGACCTTGTACGAGAACCAGTCGAACGGCGCGTACCCGACGCGGTGCGACGCCGATCCAAGGTCGATCGTGGTGTCGATGCCGTTCAGCTTGTTGATCTTCGACGTATGCGTCCCGACGGTGAAGTTCACGTCCCACGAATAGTCGCGGGACTGGACGATCTGACCCTTCAGCGCGAGCTCGATACCCTGCTTCGTGATCTGGCCCGAGTTGAAGAACTGCAGCGTGTCGGAGAACCCGGTGCTCGGCGCGACGGAACGCGAGAGGATCGCGTCCTTCGACCTATCGTGGAAGTACGTGAAGTCGATGCCGAAGCGATCGCTGAACATGCTCGACTCGAAGCCAAGCTCGAGCCCTTCGACGCGTTCCGGCTTGAGATCGGGGTTTCCTAACGAGTGCGGCGTGAGCACGCCCTGCCCGTTCGGGCCGGCGACCGGGGTCAGGGTCTGCAGTGCGGTGTTGAGCGCGGGCTGCTGGCCCGACGCGCCGTACGCCGCGCGGAGCCTGAGGCTGCTGAAGGCCTTTGGCAGCCACCCCTGCACCCACGGATCCTCGCTCGCGACGTACGAGACGCTCGCCTTCGGGTACCACACCCACTTCACTTCATTGCCGAACGAGCTGTTGTTGTCCACTCGTGCCGCGCCTGTCACGTACAGCCGGTCCTTCCAGCCGACCTGCTCCTGCGCGTAGTAGCCGAGCGTGTTGTTCCCCGACCAACCGTCCGTCAGGCCGACCTTCGTGCCGGCGGCACCAATGGTCTGGAGCCCGGGTGCCGGGAAGAAATCACCCTCGCCCTGAATGAACTGGTCATTGCGCGTGTAGTACTGGGCCCCTAACGACGTCTTCGACGTCAGCGACTTCGGCAGCGCGAAGTTGACGCTACCCGTGTAGTCGTACGTGTTGTACGTCGCCTGGTGCTGGTTGTGGTAGCGATACCCCTTCGCGTAGCTGCCCCAGAAAAACGCGACGGTGTCGTTCGTGATGTACGGAACCGTCTCGGGGTTGTCCTCGTTGTTGTAGTCTGTTCCGATCGCGAAGCGGTGCGACATCCACGTGAACGGCCGCCACTGAATCGTGGCGCTGGCGGTCAGGCGGTTCAGGAGCTGCGCGTCGTACAGCACGTTGAACGCTTCGGGCGGCGTGCTCTGGAACCCGCGCACGTACGTGCATCCCGTGTTGCCAGATGGGCAGAACTGCGGGAGGTGCGACGGGTTCGAGTACATCGATTCCCACATGGCGCCGCCGCAGCCAGCCTCGCAGGAGAGCTGGGTGTTGCTGTTGATGTAGCCGACGCTCGTGCTGATATCGACTTTCGAGTTCGGCGTGATGTTGAGGTTCGTGCGCACGCTGCGCTGGTTTCGCGAGTTCGTGCGCTCGGCGCCTTCGCTCGAGCCGATCTCGCCGCTGGCGAAGAAGCGGAGGATCTGGTTGCCGCCGCTCACGTTCCCCGAGTAATTGCGAAGCTGACCATCGCGGAAGATCGGCGTGCCGCGTGCGTCCTCCTGCTTCACGACGTTGAGTCCGAGCAGCGGGCCGGCCACGGCGTTCGAGTTGAGACACTGATCCGGGGTTGGCTGGACGCAGTAGTTCGTGGCGATGCGCCCTTCGGCGTTCTGGAACCAGTTGCTGCCCCCCTGCGCCTGGAACGAGAACTTCGTTCCGCCGGCGGAGCCTTTCTTCGTGATGATGTTGATCACGCCACGCGCCGCTTCGGTGCCGTAGAGCGTTGCTGCGGCTGGACCCTTCAGCACCTCGATGCTCTCGATCTCGCTCGGGCTGAAGTCATTGAGACGCGAGACCACGCCTGACCCGAACGCCTGCACGGATAGTCCGCTGCCGGTCGCGTTGTTCACGCGCACGCCGTCGACGTACACGAGCGGCTGGCTCGAGAGCGAGAGTGTCCCCATGCCGCGAATGCGGATGTTGGCGCCGGCGCCGATCTGCCCGGTGCCCGGGAGCACGACGACGCCCGGGGTCCGGCCGTTGAGCACGGCCTCGACCGACGGGATTGCTGTCTTCGCCACCACGTCGGCGACGTTGACCTGAGCGACCGATGTACCGAGCGAGCGAACCTGCTCGCCGCCGGCGGTGCCAGTCACGACGACCTGATTGAGCTCGACGGCGCGCTCGGACAGGATGATGCGGACGTTGGTGGACCCGACGGCGATGGTCTGGTTCTCGGGCCGATAGCCGAGTGCGCGGACGCTGATCGTGACGTTGGTTCCGGAGAGTCCCGTGAGCCGGAACCGGCCGGAGGCGTCGCTGGTGGTGCCGACGCCAGTCACGCCTTCGACTGTGATCTGGGCGCCGGCGAGGGGGCGCTGCGCGCCTTCGACGAGCACGGTGCCACTGACCGTGCCCGGCTGCGCCTGGGCAAACACAGGCGCGGCGAAGAGCAACGCCGCGAGGGTGAGCGCGAGGTTCGCGACGCGCGGCCACCCACGACGACCTGTGGGGTACCGCTGCCTAACGGCGTGCGTGGCGAACGAGACGAATCCGGTTTGGGTCATCGGTTTCCTCCGATGGATCGGGGATGAACGCCGGCGGAGCGCTGCCATCTGCTGTGCACCGCAACGGTACACCAGTGCACCACAATGGTACACCAGCCAGTGGTCGCGAAGCGCTCGCCGCAAT
>Ga0070664_100001338_pt1 | contig 19647 bp, 20 predicted proteins | sample KBSC73metaG_FD_65863 | JGI IMG/M metagenome (GOLD analysis project Ga0070664, IMG submission 65863) | Corn rhizosphere microbial communities from Kellogg Biological Station, Michigan, USA - KBS C7-3 metaG | ecosystem: Host-associated > Plants > Roots > Rhizosphere > Soil ... | reverse complement strand
TCATCATACCTTCCTCCACCGCCAATACTGCCTATTTTTACTTCGGCGGGGGCTTTGGCTTCAAATATAATTCCGGTGTAGTAATTCAATCCCCGGGCTAATGTAAAGTCCACAGTTAAATTTTTGATTGGCGATCCTGAATTCTGGATTGTGTTTACAACAAATTCGATTTGTTCAATTCCCTGCTGACCAATTGTAGAATTGCTAAATAGTTTTTTTATTGAGGATAATTTTTCCTCGGTACTGCCGGTTATGTCCAGATAATTTTCAATGATCGCAATTTGATCCGGGTTCAACTCTTTTCCCGCCAGCTCTTCTTTCACTTTTTCAATTCCAATCTTATCCAGCTTGTCAATGGCAATAGTGATGTCCATCATTTTCTCAGCACCACCGGAAATTTCTGAAAGAGCCGTAAGAATTTTCCTTGAGTTCACTCTTAATTCATAATTGCCAATTCCTAATTTTTGAAACACTTCATTGTAAATATTGGCAAGTTCAACCTCGTTAATCAAGGAACTACTTCCAACCACATCCGCATCACATTGATAAAACTCACGGTATCTTCCTTTTTGCGGCCGGTCTGCTCGCCAAACTGGCTGAATTTGATAACGCTTGAACGGGAAGGTCAACTGATTGTGGTTGATCGCTACATATCTGGCAAATGGAATTGTGAGATCATACTTCAATGCCCGTTCTGTGATGGTCTTTGAATTCTTTCCTCCTAGCAGCTTTTCAAAATCGTCCCGCACCTGTTGTTCTTTTGCAGGGTTGTCCAAACCGTTATTAAGAATTTTGAAAATTAATTTATCGCCTTCATCTCCATACTTACCCATTAAAGTATCGAGGTTTTCCATTGCCGGTGTTTCCAGGGGCTGAAATCCATACAATTCAAAAACAGATTTGATGGTATTGAGAATGTATTGCCTTTTTCGAACAACTTCTGGTCCAAAATCACGAGTGCCCTGTGGAAGGGAAGGTTTGGCACCCAGCCCTTTCGAAGGGGAAACAGGACTTGAACCTTCCTTATTTTTTTTATCAGTCATATTTTATTGAAGTTGCAAAAAAACAACTTATTTATGATGGGAGGTCTCTCCCAGCTAGTAATCTCTTTAGAGGACAACGCGGCCATATTTAGTTACAATCGCTTCCGAAACTTCATTAATCATCTTATACACTTCATGGTATCCCGGTTCGGGACCATACCATGGATCCGGAACAGAGTAATTTTTGCCAGGGTACAATTCGTTCATGAACAAATCAACTTTCGAAGGGTCGTATTTATCTTTTGCAATAATTCGCATGTCATCAACAACATCATCGGCCATTGCATAAATTTTATCGTAGCGATCAAAATCCTCTTTTACAAATTGTCTTGCTCTTTGGTTACAAATATCGATACCATTTAGTCGTGCTACTTTTTGCGAAAGACGATGTGGGGCTTCTCCAACATGATAGCCGTTTGTACCAGCGCTGTCAATTTGCCAATGTAGCCCGGCCTGTTTTGCTTTGTGTTTTAAAATACCTTCTGCCAACGGACTTCGGCAAATGTTGCCCAGGCACACCATTAAAATTTTCATCCCGTAATTTTTGATGCGCAAAATTACACCATGTGCAGGTCAAGATTTTTTGATAAAAGTTATGGAAATGAAAACTTCGTACATCTCAATACCAAAGTTTGCAATTACCGGTAATGCGATTATCCTATCCTGGTTCTTATTAATCATGCACATTTAAAAACACAATCATGACCAGCAACGAGATCCTCAAAGCGGATGTATTGGACATCCTTTTTGATAACCGGAACAAACAGTACGGTGCTTACACTCTCAGGAAAAATTATAATAGCAGACTAGGCATAGCACTGGGAATTTCACTATGCACAATTCTTTTTGTTTTCTTTTTAGTGAAAATTGATAGGTCTCCCAAATTTCAAAGGGTAAACCATGATAGCGAGATTTTAGTTAAAACAATACATATTCCTAAAGAAGAAAAGAAGCTGATACTTCCGCCAACAAAAAAATTTCCGGTAAATGAATTCAGGCAAAAAGAGTTTATCAAAATGGTTATTGTAGATAAAGAAAATGTGGATCTACCACCTGATATAAGAGATTTAGACAGCAGCGTTATTTCAAACCGAACGGTTAATGGACCAGCTTTAACCAGTGCTATGCCCATCATAAACGAGCAAGTGGTTTCTGTAGAAAAAGAGACTAAAACCGTTGCTAAAGAGGCGCCTGTTCAGCGAGAGCCTGAATTTCCGGGAGGACAGGAAGCATGGATAAGTTTTTTAAGGAAGAATTTAAATTCTCCACAAGAATTAGAACCGGGAGATAAAAAAATGGTTTCAATACGGTTCCAGGTTTCACCTGAAGGAACCGTTACCAATTTTGAAATCATCCAATCAGCCGGAAAAGTTTTTGATAATGAAGTAATCCGCGTATTAAAGAAAATGCCCAAGTGGAGACCAGCAATTCAAAATGGAGAACCTGTAGCAAGGGCCTTTTCCCAACCGGTGACATTTGTCGGTATCGAACAGTAATTTGTTTTAATTTGCTTGCTTCAAATAAAAGTATGCTCGAAGAATTTGAGGAACAACAGAGGAAAAGAACAATTCGCATAAGATCATTTATGGATTTTGCCATGGGTGGTCTTTTGCTTGCTGCTGGCACCTTGTTGTTCTTTTTTAGCGTGGGCAACCTGGATGATATCAACCGTAAAGGCTTGAGTATTCTATTTATTTTGTATGGCGCCTGGAGAATTTACAGGGGATATAAAAAGAATTATTTTAGATGAGAGGCAGGATTTGCTGGTACTTTTTGTTGCCTGTTTTATTATTTGCCGGATGCAAAAGTGATGAGCAAAAAAAAGCGGAAACGCCGGACCGCTTCGATAAAGGAACTATTCACATCAGCTGTGATGAAAGTTTCAAACCCGTCATCGATGAAGAAGTAAAAGTGTATGAAGCCTTATATCCTGGTACAAAAATCATTGTTCATTATAAGCCGGAGGCTGAGTGTTTGAAAGATTTTGGAGTGGATTCGATCCGGATAGTGATTGCAACAAGAGGATATTCAAAGAGCGAGGAGATATTTATGGTCGATTCCGTTCACGTTCAGCCAGCAAAACTAGTTGTAGCCCGTGACCTTATTGCCGTGATCGTTAATCCTCATGCGAAAGACAGTTTTTTCAAGATGGATCAAATCAGGAAATTACTGTCAGAAACATCTAAAGAAAATTTAATTCCGGTATTTGACGGAACGAGGGCAACCAGTACGGTGCGGTTTATGCTTGATTCGGTACTAAAAGGTGAAAAATTGGGGGCAAATGTCCAAGCGGCCCAAAGCAGCGTAGAGGTTATTGATTATGTCTCAAAAACGCAAAATGCTGTTGGGTTCGTAGGATACAGTTGGGTGGGAAATGAGGACGATACTGCACAACTTTCCTATTTGAAAAAAGTGAAGACTGCCTGGGTGGAAAGTACAGACAGTGCTGGTTTTTATGTAAAGCCCTCGCAATATTTTATTTATACCAAAAGTTATCCTATGGTACGGGATTTAGTATTTAATCTAAAAGAAAGGCATATGGGGCTGGGACATGCATTTTCGCATTTCCTGTATTCCATGCAGGGACAATTAATTTTTAGAAGGGCTTACCTGATGCCGGTAATTTTGCCCAACTATATCAGGGATGCAGAATTGAGGAGTAATTAACAAGTAATGAACAAACCAAAAGAATAATTTTAAACTCTAAAAGAAAAAAGTACAATGAAGAAATCAGCAATCGTATTATTTTTTTCTGCATTGGCGTCGTTGGGTGCCCTGGCACAAAATGTTCAGCAGGGGGTAAATGATTTGTACGCAGAAAGGTACCAAAGTGCCAAATCGACTTTTGAAAAGTTGCTTGCATCTAACCCAAATAACATTGAAGCTAATTATTGGCTGGGACAAACTTATATAGCAAATAATGATATTAATGGTGCAAAGGCTGTATATGATAAGGCAGCAACTGCAAGTAATAATGCGCCATTGATTTTAGTAGGTCAGGGACATGTTGAATTGTTACAGGGCAAACAGAATGAAGCAAAGCAACATTTTGAATCGGCTATTAACGCCAGCAAAGGGAAAAAAGGCAACGATCCTGCCATTTTGAATGCGGTAGGCCGTGCCATTACTGAGTCCTATTCAGAAGAAAGAAAGACAGACCTGGATTACGCTATTGCAAAACTGAACGAAGCTTCTCAACTGGCGCCAACTAACCAGGATATTTGGCTGAACCTGGGAAATGCTTATCGTAAAAAGCGTGATGGTGGAAACGCAGTTCAGGCGTATTCAAAAGCTGGCACTTTTGCACCGGCACTGTATAAAATTGGTTATATCTATGAGTCTCAAAAGAGTTTAAGACAACCCAACGACTGGGATATTGTTTTAGAAAATTATAATAAGGCGATTGCAGCTGATGCGAGGTTTGCACCAGCATACATGAGACTTTATAATTACAACCTTTTTGGAAAACAGGATTTTGCAACAGCTGAAAGCTTTGCTAATAAATACGTAACCGCATCAGATCCCGGTGTAGAAAATACTTATTTGCAGGCTCAAACAAAATTTGTTCAAAACCAGTTTACAGAAGCAATAAACCTTGGAAAAAATATTATTGCTCAAACAAATAATAACCCCAGGCCAAGAGTTTACCGTTTACTGACCCATAGCTATATGGGTAATAAGGATACTGCTACCGCATGTCAATACGCGAACCAGTTTTTTGAAAAGGAAAAGAATGAGGATAATATTGCTGCAGCAGATTATTTGATGCATGCCATGGCATGCGGAAAAGGTAATGATGACATTATTTTAGCTGATATTGATAAGGCTATCCAAAAAGATCCTCAATTAGCAGCCAAAAACCTTAAGGAGTTTTTAGAAGACGCAAGGAAATCGGCTAATAAACTTCTGGTGGCAAATCTCAGTATGAAACTCTATGCATTGCAGGGTGCCAATGCTAATCCTCAGAACCTTGTTTCAATTGGTGTTGATTATTACCAAGGTGGCAATTTAACAAAAGCAGATAGTTTGTTTAAAGCTTACAGTAAAGCATTCCCTGATAGTATTTACGGCTATTATTGGAGTGCCAGGTTAAATGCACAAATTGATTCGAGCATGGCCCAGGGACTTGCTGTTCCACAGTATGATCAGGTATTAAAAATTGCTGCCTTAGATACATCAAGAGCATTTTATAAAAGTGTTGGCGTATCAGCAGCTGGATATTTAACCGGATATTACAACAATATTAAAGCGGATAAAGCCACAGCATTAACCTACATTGATAAAGGTTTGGCTATTGATCCAAACAACGCAACACTTCAGAATTACAAAAAAGTGCTTTCAGCAAGACAACAACCACCGCAAAAAAACAGTACATCCAACAATGCAGCGAAGGGTGAGGCAAAAACAAAAACTGCTGACAGTAAAACAAAGGTCAAGCAGAATAAATAAATCTTTTTTAACTGAGCCTTCTTCGGAAGGCTTTTTTTTTGCTTATGTACCATGCAAATAATAACGTTACAATTGAGACGTCTGGCTTATTTTTGCATGCCCATTTGAAAAACTATGTTTTACCTTCTTCAAACCGACTTTACTCAAAAAGTTACTGATACAAACAGTGCGGGAAGCTATTTCCCTGTCGGATTGCAAATTTTATTTGCGGTTGGATTAATTACCTTATTGGTGGTCGTTACTCATCTGTTGGGACCGAAAAGAAAAACTACAGATAAGCTTCAGAACTTTGCCAGTGGTATCGAAACTCACGGTGATGCAAGGCATCCAATGGCCATTAAATATTTCCTGGTGGCCATCCTGTTTGTTTTGTTTGATGTGGAAGTGATCTTTTTCTATCCGTACGCTGTTAATTTCAAAGAGTTGGGTTGGAGCGGTTTTTGGGCTGTACTGATGTTTGTTGCTTTCTTTTTATGTGGATTTATCTACATCATTAAAAAGGGAGCATTGCAATGGGAGGATTAAAATGTGGCAATGCGGCAATATGACGATATACCAATAAATTGTCGGATTGGCTAATTGTGAAAATTATCAAATTAAAGTTATGGCTCGTCCTGTATCATATAACATAAATGAAAAACCCCTGGAAAGCGACATTAGTGTTGCTACTATGCCTGAGGGGTACCAGGGAGAGGGATTTTTTGCGACAAACCTGAGCAAGGTTGTTGGTTTAGCAAGACAAAACTCTATCTGGCCTTTGCCTTTTGCTACATCTTGCTGCGGAATCGAATTCATGGCAACCATGGCTTCTCATTACGACCTGGCTCGTTTTGGTTCCGAGCGTTTGGCTTTTTCGCCGCGCCAATGTGATTTATTAATGGTCATGGGTACTATAGCCAAAAAAATGGCACCGGTTGTAAAACAGGTTTACCTGCAAATGGCAGAACCCCGCTGGGTAATGGCTGTAGGTGCATGTGCATGTAGTGGCGGCATTTTCGACAGTTACAGTGTGTTGCAGGGAATTGACCAGGTAGTCCCGGTTGACGTGTACGTACCTGGATGTCCACCACGGCCTGAAGCAATTTTGGATGGGATCATAAGAGTACAGGAACTTGTTGGAAAAGAAAGTGTCAGAAGAAGGAACGGTGAGCACTATAAAAAACTATTAAATAGTTACGGAATTCAATAATGGCGTTGACTAACGAAACAATTAAAGAAAGACTGGTTGAAAAATTTGGCGAGCAGGTTTCGAATTTTGAAGAGCCTTACGGTATGTTGACTTTTGAGGTGCCAAAAGATCTAAACCTGAAATTGCTCAATTTTTTATATGATGACCAAGAGTTGAAATTTCGCTTTCTTACCGACCTAACAATAGTTCATTACCCGGCTTACAGGGGAAGAGAACTTGCAGTGGTTTATCACTTGCATAACCTTGTCGACAATATTAGAATTCGATTCAAAGTATTTACCAACATCAATCAACCCGATGTTTATACAGCAACCGCATTATTTTCCTCAGCCAATTGGCAGGAACGGGAAGCGTATGATTTTTTTGGTGTCAACTTCCTTGGACATCCAAATTTGAAACGTATCATGAATGTGGATGAAATGGATTATTTCCCGATGAGAAAGGAATATCCTCTAGAAGATCAAACAAGGGTTGATAAAGACGATGAAATGTTTGGCCGGGGCGGAAGTATTGATTTTGGAAACATGCAGGCACCTGATCACCATCATACCATAGCAGAGGAAGATAAAAAACGGGAGCAGGAAATTTTGAGTAATGGAACTGGAAATGTTCAATGAGCAGTGTTCTCCCAATGTTATCGGGATAACATTTAGCGTAGCGGAAAATTGAATGGAGTAAAGACTGATTGTGAAGTGTTGAATAGAATTCAGAATGCACAATCCCGATAGCTATCGGGAGTGACACAACGTAAGACGCCAGTAGCAATGCGGCTAAGTACAAAATGATCTTTCGACCAGTTTAGGATGACAAACGCTGAAATAAACTAACTAATATAATCTGTCCAACTTCTCTTTTTGAGAATAAGATAAAATGACTACAACAGAAAAACATATTGCGCTTCCCGAAGGAAGTATTGAAAGAGAAACCACAAGGATCAACTTAGGTCCAACGCATCCTGCAACTCATGGTGTATTTCAAAATATTTTGGAGCTGGATGGTGAAAAAATTGTGTCTGCTGAACAAACAGTGGGCTACATTCACCGGGCGTTTGAAAAAATAGCTGAACGTCGACCGCTCTATCAAATTACTCCACTTACAGATCGTTTAAATTACTGCTCTGCTCCCATTAACAACATGGGCTGGCACATGACCTGCGAAAAATTGCTGGGCATTCAAACACCAAAACGTGTTGATTACCTGCGTGTAATTATTATGGAGCTTGCAAGAATTGCAGATCACCTGATTTGTAATTCGGTCATTGGTGTGGACACAGGTGCCTTCACAGGATTTTTGTACGTGATGCAATACCGCGAGCTGATTTACGAAATTTGGGAGGAGGTTTGTGGATCAAGGTTAACAACCAACATTGGCCGCATTGGTGGTTTTGAAAGAGATTTCAACAACATTGCTTTTACCAAGCTTGAAAAGTTTTTGAATGAATATCCTGATGTGTTGAAAGAGTTTGAAAATTTATTCAACCGTAACAGGATTTTTATGGAACGCACAATAGGTACCGGTGCAATCAGTGCTGAACGAGCATTGAATTACGGGTTCACAGGTCCCAACCTTCGTGCAGCCGGCGTAGATTATGATGTTCGTGTACATACACCTTACAGCAGTTACCAGGATTTTGAATTTGATATTCCTACGGGAACAACAGGCGATACTTACGATCGCTTTCTTGTTCGCAACGGTGAAATGTGGCAATCGCTTCGCATCATAGAACAGGCATATAAAAAAATCCAGGATATGAAGGGAGAGGAAGCAAATGTCTTCCACGCTGATGTTCCTGAATATTATTTGCCTGAGAAAAAAGATGTCTATACCAAGATGGAAGCGTTGATCTATCACTTTAAAATAGTGATGGGCGAGATAGATATCCCGCCGGGTGAGGTTTATCATTGCGTGGAAGGTGGCAATGGCGAATTGGGATTTTATTTGATCAGTGATGGAGGCAGAACTCCCTACAGGTTACATTTTCGCAGGCCTTGTTTCATTTATTACCAGGCTTATGAAGAAATGATCAAAGGAGGGATGCTGAGCGATGCGATTGTTGTATTGTCCTCATTGAATTTGATCGCAGGGGAGATGGATGGATAGAGCATGCGCAAATTTGAAAATGTGCCGATGTGCAAATGCATTTTCAAATTTTCAAATTTTCAAATTTTCAAATTGTTGAGGTGAAATTTTCAGAAGAAAAATTAAATAAGGCAAAAGAGATCATTGCACAATATCCGCAAGGCAAGCAAAAGAGCGCATTGCTGCCCATACTGCATCTGGCACAGGACGAAAACCAGGGCTGGCTTAGTGTTGAGGCTATGGATTATGTGGCGGAATTATTACAAATTAAACCGATTGAAGTTTACGAGGTAGCGACCTTTTATAGTATGTACAATTTAAAACCTGTTGGCAAATATATTTTTGAAGTTTGCCAAACGGGTCCGTGCATGATAAACGGAAGCGACAATATTATTGCCTACATAAAGGAAAAGTTAGGAATTGAAGTTGGTCAAACTACTGACGACGGATTATTTACTTTAAAAACTGTAGAGTGTTTGGGGGCTTGTGGTTATGCGCCAATGATGCAAATGGGTAAATTTTATAAGGAACATCTGACTAAAGAAAAAGTTGATCAGATCATTGAAGACTGTAGAAGAACTGCAGCTATAAATAATTGAGATGAAAAAACTACTTGCCGTTATTTTATTAGCATTTGCAACGATTGCAAATGCGCAAAGCAAACAGGAAAAGGAATTAATTGCAAGGACGTATTTATTAAGTCACACTGTGTTTGGAACAAAAGACAGCTTGACGCTTGAAGATCTTTTTGCCAAACAGGCATCATATGGACATTCTCATGGCAACCTGCAGACAAGAGCAGAGGCAATAAAAGGTATTAGTCAAAACAAATCGAAATATACCGACACTTCGGTTACTATTTTGAAAGTGATTATTGAAGATGATGTGGCCATTGTAAGACATTTGTTTAAAGCAAACGAAAACAAACCTGACGGCACTGTGACACCTTTAAATTTTACCATGATGCTCGTTTGGATAAAGGAAAAAGGGAAGTGGAGACTAATGGGTAGGCAAGCCGTATCTGTTTCATAACAAGAGAATCAAAATTAAGTATATGCAACTCACACCTTATATTATTTTCAAAGGCAGCTGCGAAGAAGCCTTGAACTTTTATGCAGGAGCGTTGGGTGGTGCAATTGGACAAATTTCCCGCTATGGAGATATTCCTGGCGGAGATACACATGGACAGGATCCGATATGGATCATGCATTCGCGTTTTACATTAAATGGAAACGAGTTATTTATGGCTGCAGACGGCCCGAGCGATGCAACTGATTCGGGAATGGTTAGTCTTAGCCTGAACTTTACCGATGCAGGAAGTATTCAAAATGTATTTTCAAAATTAAGTGATGGCGGAACAGTTACGATGCCCTTGCAGGATACATTTTGGGGAGCGACCTTCGGAATGCTAAAGGATAAATATGGAATTAAGTGGATGTTGAATTATGAAAAGCCAAAGTCTTAATGAAAGTTTGGATAATAATAATCGTTCTTTTAACTAGTTCAGTTTCGTTTGGACAAACGTCTTTTTTGAAAGAAGCCGTTTCAAAACTCGATAAGGCATTAATAGAAAAAGATACAGCCACTTTAAAGCAGCTTTTGCATAAAAATGTCACTTACGGCCATTCAAGTGGTTGGGTGGAGACCAAGGAAGATGTGATCAAAGATTTAACGTCGGGTAAGCTGGTTTACTATGCAATTAAGTCAGATAGCATTACCTGGAAAACTGATGCCAGTTGGGCATCCATGCGAAGCAAGACTAAAGTGGAAGTCTCGGTAAATAGCAATAGAATTGAGTTGAATTTACACGTATTGGAAGTTTGGCTCAAAACAAATAAGGGTTGGCAATTGATAGCAAGACAGAGTACCAAACTCTAACATATCCCAGGTTTTGGTATGATTATATTTTGAAGAATGACTAAGAAATTATTATTAGATAAAGCACATGTTGAGAACATCAGGTTATATGATGTGTATCGTCAGCAAGGAGGTTATTCGGCTTTAGAAAAAGCATTCAAAATGACGCCGCAGGAAATTGTTGATGAAGTAAAGAAAAGTGGATTGCGGGGCCGTGGCGGTGCAGGCTTCCCTACTGGTATGAAATGGAGTTTCCTCGCAAAGCCGGAAGGTGTTCCCCGTTACTTAGTTTGTAATGCTGATGAATCAGAACCCGGAACATTCAAGGATCGTTACCTGATGGAATTTCTTCCGCATCTTTTGATCGAAGGTTTGATTATCTCCTCGTTTGCACTTGGTTCAAACAGTACATACATCTACATCCGTGGAGAATATGCCTGGATCGTTGATATTTTGGAACAAGCCATTGCAGAAGCAAAAAAAGCAGGTTGGTTAGGCAAAAATATTTTAGGGAGCGGTTTTGATTGCGAGATTTATGTTCACCGCGGCGCGGGTGCTTACATCTGCGGTGAGGAAACAGCTTTGTTAGAATCATTGGAAGGTAAAAGGGGAAATCCTCGCATCAAACCTCCATTCCCTGCCGTAAAAGGACTGTATGATTGTCCCACTGTGGTTAATAATGTTGAGACGCTTGCAGCCGTTGTTCCCATCATTAACATGACTGGTGAAGAATATGCAAAGATTGGAGTTGGAAAGTCAACCGGTACAAAGCTCATTTCTGCCTGTGGCAACATCAACAAACCTGGCGTTTACGAAATTGACATGACCATCTCGGTCGAAGAATTTATTTTCAGTGATGAATATTGCGGTGGCATTGCCAATAGCAAAAAATTGAAAGCCTGTATTCCTGGCGGATCTTCCGTACCTATTTTGCCAGCAAATTTGTTATTAACTACTGCTAAAGGCGAAAAAAGAATGATGAATTATGAAAGCCTTGCTGATGGAGGTTTTCCAACAGGTACAATGATGGGTTCCGGTGGATTTATTGTTTTGGATGAAGACCAGTGTATTGTTCGTCATACATTGACACTGGCGAGATTTTATCGCCACGAAAGTTGTGGTCAGTGCTCGCCTTGTCGGGAAGGAACCGGTTGGATGGAGAAGATCCTTCATAACATTGAATATGGAAAAGGAAAGATGAGTGATATTGATTTGCTTTGGGACATTCAGAGCAAAATTGAAGGGAACACGATTTGTCCACTTGGTGATGCAGCAGCATGGCCGGTAGCGGCGGCTATTCGACATTTCAGGGATGAATTTGAATGGCATGTTACGCATCCAAATGCTGCGCAACAAAGAAATTTTGGATTGGCGCATTATGCCGATCCGGTTGGTGTGGCTGTAAGTTAAGGGCCCGCCCCCTGTCCTCCGCCTCGGGCGGAGAACTTAGGTTGTAGAAACTTTGATTTCGATTAGTTCTTTAAATAATGTTGATGATTATGTAGCTGGCTGATTACTACTATCGTCGTTCGTTGTGTCACTCACTTGTGCGTTCTGAGCTTTGTTGGACAGAAATTAAACCACAAAGTACACAAAGAAGGAAACGCAAAGCGCACAGAGATCTCTTTGTGTTCTCCGTGCAAAAACTTTGTGACCTCCGTGGTAAATAAATTTGCAACATAATTATATGATGAACCTTCAGATCGGACACGACGCAACAAAAGCTTATAGTAGTAATTCAGATGGGTTCATAAAAAATTGTATGACCAATCACCAACTAAAAAAATAAACATTCGCCGGTAATTCTTTTATTAATTGGAAGACAATCCCGGTCATGATAAAAATAAAATGGCTGAAGAAAAAAAATTATTAAAGGTAACTATTGACAACATCAACCTTGAAGTAGAGCCGGGAACATCTGTTCTACAGGCTGCCCGTAAAATTGGTGGTGATGTTGTACCGCCTGCCATGTGCTATTACAGCAAACTAAAAAATACAGGTGGATATTGCCGTACCTGTTTGGTAAAAGTAGCTGCAGGTTCCAGTGCCGATCCTCGACCAATGCCAAAGCTGGTTCCAAGCTGCAGAACGATGGTAATGGATGGAATGATCGTCGAGAGCATTACCAACCCTGCTGTGCTTGAAGCAAGGAAGGGCGTGGTTGAATTTTTATTGATCAATCACCCACTGGACTGCCCCGTTTGTGACCAGGCCGGTGAGTGTGATCTTCAGGATCTAAGCTATGAGCACGGAACAGAAGGCACACGCTATGAATTCAAACGACGAACTTTTGAACGCATTGATATAGGTCCATACATTCAATTGCACATGACACGTTGCATTCTTTGCTATCGTTGTGTGCACACGGCTAATCAAGTTGCAGGACAACGGGAACATGGTGTATTGGACAGGGGCGATCATGCCCAAATTGCAACTTACATACAACAATCATTGGATAGTCCAATGATCGGCAATGTGATTGACGTTTGCCCGGTTGGTGCGTTGACTGACAGAACTTTTCGTTTTAAAAATCGTGTATGGTTTACCAAGCCAGTAGATGCGCATCGCAATTGCCCGAATTGTAAAGGCAACGTTCGACTATGGATGCGAGGGGATGATGTGTTGCGTGTAACGGCACGTAAAGACCAATGGGGTGAGGTAGAAGACTGGATTTGCAACGAGTGCCGCTTTGAAAAGAAAAAAGTAAGTGACTGGGTAATTGATGGGCCTACAAGATTGGATAGACATTCAGTAATTAATGCGGGGCATTATGTCGGTATTAGAAAGCCGAATGAAACATTTGAACCGTTGATGGGACGTAAGCCAAAATTGCTGATGGATATTCACGAAGTGAGTGAAGTTAACCTTGTTGATCTTGACCAGATCCAGGGGCCAGCGACAAGTGCAACCTTCAACGGTAACCCAAAGTCAACAGGATCGAATGTTACAGATATAAAAGAAGGACAGGGAAGAAATATTCAAGGCACCGATTCAACCAATCCAAACACGCCATAAAACGTAAAAATGAAATCGTTTGTTTCTTTTTTCGTAGTTGCTGTTTTATCTGGTTTTGCCTGCTTTGTTTTGCTGTATTGGATGATTAAGATGGATTATAGCGGCGCATTAACTGCGAGTATTTCTGTAGCGGTAGCTGGATTCCTTGTCGATTACCTGATGAAATATACAAATAGTAGAAAAAGAAATCGACCTAAAGAATATTGAAGAACTAACTATGTTTTTATTACAGATAGACTGGTGGATAATTTTTGAGAAGCTGATACTTGTCGGCGCCATCATTACTTTATCAATGATCGTTGCCATGTACAGCACCTATGCCGAGAGAAAGATCGCTGCATTTTTACAAGACCGCATTGGACCCAACCGGGCAGGCCCATTTGGAATTTTCCAACCCCTGGCAGATGGTCTGAAATTATTCATGAAGGAAGAGATCATCCCGACCTTGTCGTCCAAATTTCTTTTTATTCTGGGTCCTATGCTGGCAATGATTACTGCGATGTTAACGAGTGCTGTAATTCCATGGGGAAGTACAATTGACATTGCGGGCCATAGGGTAGCCTTACAGGTAGCAGATATTAATATTGGTATCCTCTACATTTTTGGTGTAGTCAGTTTAGGTGTTTACGGAATAATGATTGGTGCATGGGCATCAAACAACAAATTTTCTTTGTTGGCAGCTATTCGTGGTGCATCTCAGATGATTTCATATGAGCTGGCGATGGGGCTTTCTTTAATTGCTGTTTTGTTTTTGGTTGGTGATTTACGAATGAGTGCTATTGTTAAACAGCAGATCGATCATGGATGGAATATCATTTACCAGCCATTAGGATTTTTGATCTTTTTCGTTTGTGCATTAGCAGAATGTAACCGAACTCCATTTGATCTTCCTGAAGCTGAGAACGAATTAAACATGGGTTATCACCAGGAATATTCGTCAATGAAACTTGGGTTTTACCTCTTTGCCGAGTATATCAATATGTTTATTAGTGGTGTGGTGATGTCAACATTATTCTTCGGGGGATATGATATTCCTTTTGTCAACGAGGCGGCCTGGGGCACACATTGGTGGGTCGGTCTCATTGGATTTGCCGTTCTTATGTTAAAGGCCACCATGTTTATTTTTCTATTTATGTGGATCCGGTGGACCATACCACGGTTCCGCTACGACCAATTAATGAACCTCGGCTGGAAAGGTTTGTTACCATTGGCTCTGCTAAACATGATTGTAACGGCTGCAGTGGTTTTGCTATTAAATAAATAAGTTTTTTAAAAGTTAAGCTGATTGAAAACGGCTAAATTTGCGCCGTTCAATACTGGAGATGTTAAATGGAAGCATTAACAAATAGAAAGCAACAGCTAGAGCGCAAACCCATGACATTTTGGGAAAAAATGTACCTGCCTGCCATTGCAAAGGGCATGGGTATTACCATGAGCCATTTCTTCAAAAAGAAACCAACCATCAAATACCCGGAGCAAACGCGCCAGTTTTCGGCTGTGTTTCGTGGAGTACAAATTTTAAATCGGGATGAACAAGGCCGTGAACGTTGTACAGCATGTGGGTTATGTGCAGTTGCCTGTCCTGCAGAGGCAATAACAATGGAAGCTGCGGAACGTCAGCCAGGCGAAGAGCATTTATACCGCGAAGAAAAATACGCCGCAAAATATGAGATCAATATGTTGCGCTGTATTTTTTGTGGGCTGTGCGAAGAGGCTTGTCCTAAAGATGCTATTTACTTAACGCAGACTTTTGCAAAGGCTAACTATGCACGCAAAGGTTTTATTTATGGCAAAGACGACCTGTTAATCCCTAATCCCGTTACACAACCAGAAGAATATGCCAAGGCAAAAGGAGCTATTGGCAGAGATATAAAATAATTTCCAACTGCAGAATGAATATTACAGAAATATTGTTTTGGGTTTTATCGGTTGTTGCAGTGCTCAGCGCACTAATGGTAGTAATCAGCAAAAACCCGGTCTATAGTGTGCTTTGGCTCATCATCACTTTCTTTTCAATTTCCGGTCATTATATTTTACTAAATGCACAGTTTCTTGCCATCGTCAATATAATTGTGTACGCTGGAGCTATCATGGTATTGTTTCTTTTCGTGATCATGTTAATGAATTTGACGAGGGATACCGAGCCCCAAAAAAATAAATGGCTGAAGTTGGCCGGTGCTGTTGCTGGTGGAAGTTTGTTGTTGGTATTAGTGGCTGCACTTCGTAATACAGAAAAAAATATGACTGAATTAGGAACGGGTGATATTGGCTTGATTAAAAATCTCGGGAGGGTTTTATTCAATGAGTATGTGGTTCCCTTTGAAATAAGCTCAATTTTATTTTTAAGTGCAATGGTAGGTGCCGTGGTAATTGGGAAGAGGGAAAGCCCTCTTGCCACCGGTGGAACTAAGGTGGAAAAGACTAATGCCAGGATTGAAACCTATTCCACCCAACCAGTTAACGAAGAATAGAATGTTTTTAAAAAATAACAGCGACAAACCAAATTTAAGTTCTTCGCCGTTAAACGGAGAGCAGGGGACCAAATATGCCAATTAACTATTACATATTTCTAGCAATTACCTTGTTTGTTATTGGCATTATTGGTGTGCTTACACGCCGTAATGCCATCATCATATTTATGTGCATTGAACTTATGCTGAACGCAGTGAACCTTTTGCTGGTGGCGTTTTCAAAAATGCACCACCTCGCAAACGCGGCAAATGATATTACTGCAGGAAGCGACGGGCAATTATTTGTTTTCTTCATTATGGTGGTAGCTGCTGCCGAAGTGAGTGTGGGATTGGCTATCATTGTGATGTTGTACCGAAACACACATTCAGTGGACGTAAACTTTTTGAACAGACTAAAACATTAAGGCCTCCCCAAACCCCTCCGGTGGAGGGGCTTATGTAGGTCGTTTATAAAATGGAGCTTTCAACGATAAATAATCTTATAAACCTTTCCCCCGGCAGGGAAGTTGGAGGGGGCTTATGAAGAGCTTAATTCTTCTCATTCCCCTGCTGCCTTTCATTGGTTTTTTGATCAATGGATTGGGAAGAAAATATTTACCAAAATCTGTTGTAGGAATTATTGGCAGTGGTACGGTATTGGCCTCGTTCATAGCCAGCGTGATGGTTTTCTTTCGGATGGATGAATTATCCGGAAAGCAGATCTCAAAAAATGCAAGAATTATTTCTGATCCTGTAGTACGCTATTTTGATTTCATTAATATACCTTCCTTAAAAATTCCATTTGCATTCCAGATCGACCAGCTTTCAGGGATTTTTCTTTTGATTATTACGGGTGTGGGCTTTTTGATTCATGTATATTCAACTGCTTACATGCATGAAGAGAAGAGAGAACATTTTGGGAGATATTTTGCCTACCTGAATCTTTTTGTGTTTTCAATGCTGTTGTTGGTAATGGGCGCCAACTATGTCATTATGTTCATAGGATGGGAAGGCGTTGGATTGTGCTCTTATTTATTGATTGGGTATTGGTTTAAAAATACGGAATACACGAAAGCTGCCAACAAGGCTTTCATCATGAATCGTATCGGTGATGCAGGATTTTTGCTGGCAATCTTTTGGATCATTTCTAAAGTTCATTCTACCAATTTCGGTGAAGTATTTGCATACACAGATAATTTTTCATCGACAGATTTAATTGCAATAACGCTTCTATTATTTGTTGGTGCTACTGGTAAAAGTGCACAAATTCCTTTATACACCTGGTTACCTGATGCGATGGCCGGTCCGACCCCGGTTTCAGCACTCATTCATGCTGCAACCATGGTAACTGCAGGTATTTACATGATTGCCCGAAGCAATATTTTGTATTCGGCTGCACCATTAACTATGAATGTTGTGGCAATCATTGGCGCTGCAACAGCATTATTTGCTGCCACCATTGCCCTTCGACAAAATGATATTAAGAAAGTACTGGCTTATTCTACTGTGAGCCAACTTGGTTACATGTTTCTTGCATTGGGAAGCGGAGCTTATGTAGCTGCTGTATTCCATGTAATGACCCATGCTTTTTTCAAAGCCTTGTTGTTTCTTGGTTCAGGTTCTGTAATTCATGCCATGAGCGGGCAGCAGGATATTCGCTTTATGGGAGGATTGAAAAAAAAATTGCCAATAACTTATTGGACATTTTTAATCGGTTGCCTTGCAATTGCGGGTATCGTTCCTTTTTCAGGTTTTTTCTCAAAAGATTCAATCTTATTGGTAGCATTCGGGCACAACAAGGTTTTATATATTATCGGATTATTGACGGCAGGATTAACTGCATTCTACATGTTCCGTTTATTATTCCTTACTTTCTTTGGAGCATTCAGGGGCACGGAAGAGCAAAGACATCATGTTCATGAAAGCCCGGTGGCCATGACAATTCCTTTAATTGTATTAGCTATACTTTCAGTAATTGGTGGATTTATAAATATACCCGAAGTATTTGCGCATGGTGGTGAAAGGCTAACAGCGTTTTTATCTCCTGTTGTTCCGAATGCAGAAACAACTGCAAGCCATTCCACCGAATGGTTACTGATGGGATTAACAACCGTAATTGCTGTTGTTGCTATTCTCATCGCCTGGCGTCGATACAAAACCTACAAAGATGAACAACCCTCGGCCTTTACTAAGCTCTTGCAAAACAAGTGGTATGTTGATGAGTTATACGACAGCATCATCGTGAAACCATTAAATGCGTTAGGATCATTTGCTAACAGAACGGTGGAAAGAAGCGGAATCGATGCGCTTGTAAACGGTGTTGGAAAAGCTGTCAATTATAGTGGAAGACAATTACGTTGGTTACAAAGTGGACAGGTAGGAAGTTATGTGTTGCTGATGGTTATTAGTATGGTGATATTTTTTGTGTTGGAGTTCTTTTTGAGGAAGTAGGGACACTTTCATCCGCCAAAGGAAGAACTTAGGCGACAGAAACATTTTTATTGGTAACAGTTCTTTTAATGGAGTGGTATTTACATAGCCAAAAAAATGATTTTAAGTTGAAGCAAATTCAAAACTCAAGGAAAAATAAAACTAAGTCTTTCCGCCTCATGCGGAGGACAGAGGGCCTTATATGATCGTTTTATTATTGTTTTTAGTTCCATTGATCGGCGGTTTATTGTCGTTCTTTATTAAGAACGATAAGGCTGTCCGCGGATGGTCCGTGCTGGTTTCATTTATTGTTTTGTTCCTATCAATTGCATCAACTGGATTTACAAAGTCAGCGGGTCAATTAAATTTTTCTGCGCCCTGGATGGGAAACCTGGGTAGTTCGTTTTCATTAAAACTGGATGGGCTTTCACAAATTCTGACATTGCTCACTGCTATTTCTTATCCTGTCATTTTAATAGCAACGTGGAAAACTAAGTATACAAAGCCAAACAACTTTTTTGCTTTGATGTTGCTTACGCAAGCAGGATTAATGGGAGTATTTACCGCAACTGATGCCCTTTTATTTTATTTCTTTTGGGAATTGGCCTTAGTCCCTGTTTATTTTTTGTGCTCAGGCTGGGGACATGAAAGAAGAATCGCGGTTACCTTCAAATTTTTCATTTATACATTCACTGCATCGGTGGTCATGTTGGTGGGTATTCTTTACTTATATTTTTTAACGCCCGACCATTCTTTTTCAATGCAATCTTTCTATACACTGAAATTATCCGCCAGTACACAAAACTGGTTGTTTTGGTTGCTGTTCGTGGCATTTGCGGTAAAAATGCCCGTCTTTCCTTTTCATACATGGCAGCCTGATACCTACGAACAATCACCAACTGCAGTAACCATGGTGCTTAGCGGTATTATGGTAAAAATGGGACTGTTTGGATTGATACGTTGGGTGTGGCCAATATTTCCAGGTGCATTTCATGCGTGGGGAGATGTTACCATGAGCATGGCTTTGATAGGGGTGATCTATGCTTCACTCATTGCCATCCAACAAGATGATCTGAAACGATTGATTGCCTATTCATCAATAGCACACATGGGAATTATGGTGATGGCTACTTTT
>Ga0070664_100001335_pt1 | contig 19670 bp, 15 predicted proteins | sample KBSC73metaG_FD_65863 | JGI IMG/M metagenome (GOLD analysis project Ga0070664, IMG submission 65863) | Corn rhizosphere microbial communities from Kellogg Biological Station, Michigan, USA - KBS C7-3 metaG | ecosystem: Host-associated > Plants > Roots > Rhizosphere > Soil ... | reverse complement strand
CGGAACTGGTCGACGAGTTCTGCCTCGAGAACGAAAAGTCGTACGAGCGGATGCAACGCTCGCGCGGGCTGGAATAGGGCTCAAAGCTCTCCGTCGTACGAGTAGCGCGCAGGCTTCAGCCTGCGCGTCCGTCACGCTGCGGAGTCTTTCGTCGGAGCGGCAGTAATGCGCGAAGGCGATCCTCGCGCAGCCAGAGTCCCGCCCACGCGAGCATCGCCGTCGTCAATGGGACCAGTGGCGGATACGGTTCCTCGAGCCGCACGTATTGTGAGATCGCGCCGCCAAGATAGCCGGTCAGCAACACCACGCCCAGCACCGCCATGGGTGGCCTCCGTCGACCTCACGAAACGCCGATCCTAACAGGGAACGCTGGCGACGAGCCCCTCTATAATGTGCGGACCTTGAGGATCGCCAGCATGCGTCAGCAACTGCTCGTCGGGTGTGCCGGTTTCATCGTGGCCGCTGGAATCGGGCTCGACGCGCAGTGGATCAAGCTTCCCACGCCTGGCGTTCCGCGATTGCCTGATGGCAAGCCAAACATGACGGCACCAGCGCCGCGCACTGCAGACGGCAGGCCCGATCTGTCCGGGTTGTGGCAGAACGACGGCGGCGATCGCTACTACAACAACGTCTTGGCCGACTACGCGCAAGGTGACGTCGCGTCGTGGGCGCACGAGCTCTCCGTGAAGCGGCAGCTCGACTTCGGCAAGGACAGCATGGAGACGCTGTGCCTGCCGATGGGCCCCGCGTACTTGACTACCCGCTATCGCATGAACCGCATCGTGCAGACCCCGACGTTGATCGTGATGGCTTACGACGATGGGATGCACCGCGAGATTTTCATGGACGGGCGATCGCTCGAGCCGGATCCCAATCCGACATGGATGGGCTATTCGGTCGGACGCTGGGACGAAGATGTCCTCGTCGTGGAGAGCAACGGCTACACGGATCGGTCGTGGCTCGACTTCGCTGGCCATCCGCACACCGAGCAGCTGCGCATCACCGAACGCTACGCGCGGCGGGACGTCGGACACATCGACGTGCAGGTATCCATGGTCGACTCGAAGGTCTACGCGAAACCGATCACCTTCAAGATGCCCATGGCGCTGCAGGCCGATACCGAGATGCTCGAGGGCTTCTGCGAAAACCATCACAAGAGCCGTGAACGCATGACGACAACGGAGCCGGCTCAAGTGGTGCAGGTGCCGGCTGCCACCTTGTCACGCTACGTGGGCACGTACGACATCGAGGGCGAGGGCCAGAAGCACGTCGTCGGCGTGACGTTGGACGGCGCGACGCTCTGGTTCGACTACGACGGCAAAGGCAAGGAAATGCTGATCGCACTGTCCCCCCAACGTTTCTCGTGGTCCGGGTCGATCGTGGAGTTTTCGACCGCTGCCGACGGCACCGCGAGTATGCGGATTCAGTACGTTGAGCTCGAAGAAACCGGGCCTCGGCGAAGGTAATACTGTCGGCAGAAGAATGGGATAGAGTGTCACCGCGCGGCGTGTAGCTCGGCTGCACGATCGAGCGTCGATGAGGGGGGAGCGAAATATGTGCGATCAGGATCATTTCGAGGAAGATCGACTGAAGGGCGAATCGAGCGGACTGGTGACACGGCGGCAGTTCGGTGCCCTGGTAGCGGCGGGCGTGGCGCTGACGCTGCCGAAGGTCGTTGACGCGGTCGCGGTCACGGAAATGGACGTGACCATCAAGACACCTGACGGCACCTGCGACGCCTACTTCGTGCATCCGGCAACCGGGACGGCTCCGGGTGTCCTCGTGTGGCCGGACATCTTCGGGCTGCGCCCGGCATTTCGTCAGATGGGTAAACGGCTCGCCGAAACGGGCTACTCGGTGGTCGTGATCAACCCGTTCTATCGCGCCCAGAAAGCCCCAACCGCGGCGAAGGGCGCCGCCACACCGATCCAGGACCTGTTGCCGCTCGCAAAGGCGTTGAGCGAGACGACTCACATGACCGATGCGAAGGCGTTCATCGCGTGGCTCGACCAGCAACAGTCGGTGGCGAAAAACCAGAAGATCGGAACCCAAGGCTATTGCATGGGCGGTCCCATGGCGTTCCGCACCGCAGCAGCCGTGCCGGATCGCGTCGGCGCGATTGCCTCCTTCCATGGCGGCGGCTTGGTGACCAAGGAGCCAAATAGCCCGCATCTGCAGGCGTCGAAGACGAAGGCGCAGCTGCTCATCGCGATCGCATCCAACGACGACATGCGGTCACCCGATGAAAAGAACATCCTGAAGGAGACCTTCGCCAAGTCTGGCCAGCCAGCGGAGATCGAAGTGTATTCGGGAATGCACGGCTGGTGCCCGCCGGATTCGACGGTCTACAACATGCCTGACGCCGAGAAGGCGTGGTCACGCCTGCTCGAGTTGTACAAGAAAGCCTTGTCGTCCTGAACACGTCATTCGGGTTGGCGTTCGCGTGAGAGCGCCAACCTGAATTCTGCATCTCGAATTTCGACCCCGGGAGGATCGCCATGATCGCCAGCATCGCCCTCATGCTTGTCAGCGCCGCGGCATCGACTCCGACGTGCGAGAGTCTCGCGAATCTGAAGTTGGACAAGGCCACGATCAGCGGCGCGCAGATGGTGGCTGAAGGTCCTGCGCCCGCGCGCGGAGGTGGTCGCGGGCAGGCGGGAGCGAATGCCGCAACCCCCGCAGCAGCGCCCGCGATGATCCCGGAGCATTGTCGAGTTCAGCTTGTGCTCAAGCCGACAGCCGACTCGGTCATCAACATGGAGATCTGGCTCCCGCCGGCCGACAAGTGGAACGGGAAGTTCATGGGAGTCGGCAACGGTGGCTTTGCGGGATCGATTCAGGGGCTGAACAACGAGATGCCGCAGGCACTGCGGCTGGGCTACGCCACCGCCGGTACGGACACCGGTCACCAGGAACAGGGCGGCGCGTGGGCGATCGGTCACCCCGAGAAGATGATCGACTTCGGCTACCGTGCGACGCACGAGATGACGCTGAAGTCCAAGGAGATCGTGAAGGCCTTCTACGACCGCAGCGCGCAGTACGCCTACTTCAAAGGTTGTTCGACGGGCGGACGCATGGCGCTCATGGAAGCGCAGCGCTATCCGGACGACTACGACGGCATCATCGCCGGATCGCTCGCGAACCGTCACATTCATATGTGGACGGCGGGCGTCGAGAGAAGCATCAGCCTGTCGCGCCACCCGGAGCGCGCTATCACGAGCGAACAGGCAGCGCTCGTCAACAATCTCGTGATGAACTCGTGTGACACGCTGAAGGAAGGTTTCCTGAACAATCCTCGCGCGTGCAAGGTCGACTTCTCCTCGTTGAAGTGCGGCGCCGGAGTCTCAGGCAGCAGTTGTCTCACCGACGCGCAGATGAAGACCGTCGAGACGTTCTACGGCGGCGTCAAGAACTCGAAGGGTGAGCTGATCTTCTCGGGTCAGGCGCTGGGCAATCCAATCAGCGCGCAGCAGCCGACCAATCAGGCGCCGGGCGGCGTGTACGATCTCGTGCGGATCGCCTACAACGACCCCAACACGGACTGGCAGAAATTCGATCTCGATCGCGACATGAAATACCTCGACGAAAAGATTGGATATGTCGACGCCGTGAATCCCGACCTGAGCAAGTTCAAGGCGAGCGGCGGCAAGCTCCTCATCACGCACGGCTGGTCCGACACCGGCATTACGCCGGAGACGTCGATCTGGTACTACGAGTCAGTGCTCAACAAGATGGGCAAGAACCAGAGCGACTGGGTGCGACTGTTCATGGCGCCGGGCATGGGGCACTGCGGTGGCGGTCCGGGTGTGAACACGTTCGATTCGATCGGCACGCTCGAAAAATGGGTCGAGAAAGGCGTCGCCCCTGACACGATGCTCGGCACCGGCGCGAACGGCATGAGCCGTCCGCTCTGCCCGTACCCGCAGTACGCGGAGTACAAAGGCAGCGGCGATCTGAAGGACGGCAAGAACTGGTCGTGCAAGGCGCCGGCGAGTCACTAGACCAGTGGCCCGCAGCGGGGACGAAGACCAGGAACCCAGGCACCACGGAACCAAGGACAAAGGACCGCTTTCGTTCGGCCAGTTACCTGCTGGCTGAACGATGCGGCCTCGCCAGCTGCTGAAACGCCCGCGACGTCGCGACGCGGTATTGGTTGGCGTAGGCGTCGTGGTTTCGTTCCAGGTCGGCGAGGCGGTACTCATAGTTCACCGTCAGACCGTAGGAACGAAGCAGTCCGGTTGCGGACGTATCTCCCATCCAGTTGAGACGCTCCAGCCGCGCACCGTTGGCCAGGTGGAAACGGGCAACGCTGTCCTGCGCGCCCACACCCGCGTCGGTGGAGATCAGATAGCGCGCACACCGTTCCATCATCTCGGCCTGGAGGGCGGCAGGCGCGGCCGCGATGTCGGCGGCGGTAATGGCATCACCCTTGGCGACCAGAGCCGCGAGCCCCGGTGAAATCGACCCCGGCGCCATCGTCGCTCGTTCGACCAGCCACGCGCGAAATCCAGGAATGGGCGACAGCGTCGCGAACGTCCTGACGCGCGGAAACTCCTTGCCGAGGTCCTCGACGACCTGCTTGATGAGGACGTTACCGAACGACACGCCCCTGAGCCCTTTCTGGCAGTTGGTGATCGAGTAAAAGATGGCGCACGAGGCGTGGGCGGGATCGTCGACTGGCGAGTCGGGATTGAGCAACGGCTGCACGTGGGCCGACACGGTTCGCGTCAACGCGACCTCGATGAAGATCAACGGCTCCTGCGGCAGCGCGGGATGGAAGAAGGCATAGCAGCGGCGATCCGACTCGAGACGCCGCCTCAGATCGCGCCACCCCTGAATCTGATGGACGGCTTCGTACTGAATAAGACGCTCGAGGACGACCGCCGACGTCTGCCAGTCGATGCGCTGCAGCGTGAGAAAGCCGCGATTGAACCACGACCTGAACAAGTGCGTCAGGTCGGCATCGATTTCGGCGCGACGGGGATGGTCGGCAAGCGTCGGCAGCAGTCGCCGCCGCATATCGACCAGGACCGCCGTTCCTCCCGCCGCCATGTTGCAGCGCCGGAACAACTCCTGCCGGGGAGGTTCCACCACCTCTTGCAGGTTCAACAGGTTGGCCGCCGACGCGTCGAGCCGATACGCGTCCGCCGCCTGGCGAACCGCTTCGGGATCGACCGAGAACGCCTCGGCGAGTCGATCGAAGAAGCGCTCGACCTGGTCGTTGTCGAGGCGCTGGTACGCGGCGAGCACGTCGGCGGCAACTCGCGCGCCGGAGACTTCACCACGTTCCGAGAGGAGCGCGCGGCATAGATCGATCGCGTTCTCGACGTCGCGGGCTTTCGCGAACTCGGTGCGGGTGCGTTTCAGCGGGCGGAGAATGCGAGCGAGATTGAGCGGCACGTATCTCTGAATTGTAGGACGCGTGAGGCCTCAGCCGTGTGTCGAGATGTTACGCAATTGCAAAAAATCGGTGAGAAGCCGGCGGGGCGCGATTGGCCGCCCGCAAGCGTTCGCTCGCGATCAGACATCTCGCACGCGAGTAACCGCCGCCGGCGCATAATGCGTCGGTGATCGAGGCACAGATCGGGTGCGAAAGGAGTTCCCATGCGTGGGGTATTGGTGTTGATGGCTGGGCTCGTGCCGGCGGTGGCCAGCGCGCAAAGCACGCCAAAAACGCCGGCCGCCTGCGAGCGGCTGGCCTCACTCTCCTTGGCGAACACAACGGTCACGCTCGCCCAGGTGGTCAGCGCGGGCGCCTTTGTGGTGCCGGCGAACCCCGCGACACGAGGAGGCGGCGGCTCTTCTGCGCTGGCAGGTACGCTCGGTCCTGTTCCCGACGTACCGGGGAGAGTGACGGCGAACACCGCGGGCCTTGGCCTCGGATACAACGGCGGCCGCGGGATCCCGCCGTACAGCACGCTTCCAGCTTTCTGCCGCGTCGCGGCGACGCTCGAGCCGTCGACCTCCTCCGACATTCACATGGAAATGTGGATGCCGATTGCCGGATGGAATGGCAACTTCCGCGGAACGAGTCCCAACGGTCTGGGCGGCGTCATCAACTACAACGCGATGGCTGTCGGCCTCACCGACGGTTTCGCGATTGCGAGCACCGACACAGGTCACCAGGGCGGCGACACCGCCTGGATGCAGGTCCCCGACAAGGTCACCGACTTCGCGGGCCGCGCGATGCACGAGACAACGGTCGCCGGCAAGGCGCTCGCTACGGCTTATTACGGGAGCGCTCCCCGGTACTCGTACATGATCGAGTGCGGCGGCGGTTCGGCCGCGGCATTGCACGAGGTCCAGAAATACCCCACCGATTACAACGGCATCGTCGTTGGCGGCCACGCCGCGCATCTGACGCGGCAGATCTTCGGACAGATGTGGCCCTGGCTGGCGACGCATCCCAATGGCGTCGCGATTCTCCCCACGGCGAAGCTGCAGCTCATTCACGCGGCTGTTCTCGACAGGTGCGACATGCTCGACGGGGTCAAGGACGGCCTGCTCGAGAACCCGACTCGCTGCACGTTCGATCCAAAGGAGATCGAGTGCCGGTCAGGGTCCGACGGACCCAATTGCCTGACGGCGGCGCAGGTCGAAGCGGCTCAGAAGATCTACGCGGGACCGACCAATCCGCGGACGAACGAAAAAGTCTGGTCGCCACTCTATCGTGGCAGCGAGCTCGACTGGAGTTTCTTCAGCGAGGCGGCGGCGCCGATCGGCATCGCCACGAGCGCGCTTCGCATGATTCTCAACGATCCGGCGTGGGACTATCGAACGACCCCTGTCGATTTCGATCGTCATGTCGCATTGGCGGATCGATCCGAGATCGCGCGCGTCAACGCGTCGAACCCCGACATCTCCGCGTACGTGCAGCGCGGCGGCAAGCTGATTCTCTCTGGAGGCTGGAACAACGCGCTCGTCCCGGCCGGGGCTGTTCTCGATTACTACACGAGCGTTGAAGGCCGGATCGGCATCGAAGAGACGCAGCGCGGCATTCGTCTCTACATGGTGCCGGGCATGATCGAATGCAATGGCGGTCCGGGTACCGACACGTTCGACATGCTCGCCGTCATGCGGCGCTGGGTCGAACGTGACCAGGCGCCGAAAGAGGTCGTCGCATCGCGCGTCGAGCGCGGAAAAGTCGTGCGCACGCGGCCACTCTGCCCCTACCCGCAGGTCGCGACATACCGAGGCAGCGGAAGCACGGACGAGGCGAGCAATTTTGTCTGCAAATAGCGATGACGGCGTTAGTATCTACCTCCTGGAGAACGCCGTTGGATCGAAGCAAGGAGAAGCGACCATGTCCTTCTACGAAAAGGGTCCCGTTCGCATCTACTACGAAGAGGCCGGCGCCGGCTTGCCGTTGTTGCTCATCGCCGGCGGAGGACTGAACTCGACGATCGCCGGCCTGAAGCGAGGTGATCCGTTCGACGCGATCCAGGAATTCAAGGGTGAGTATCGTTGCATCGCGGCGGATCTGCGCAACGCCAACGGCGGGCAGTCATCGGGTCCGCTCGAGATCGACCGCCCGTGGGATGCCCACACCGACGACCAGCTCGGTGTCATGGATCACCTGCGCATCGACAAGTTCATGGTGATGGGGTTCTGCATCGGCGGTCCGTTCATCTGGAACCTCCTGAAGCGCGCGCCCGATCGCGTGGTCGCCGCGGTGCTCGCACAGCCCAGCGGGTCGCGTCCGGAGGCGCGCGACCTCTTCTACGACAACAACATGACGGGGTGGGGTCCTGAGCTGGTCAAGCGGCGCCCCGACATCACGATGCAGACGGTCGACAAGTATCTGACCAGGATGTATCGCACCAACCCCGACTTCGTCTTCACCGTGACGCGCGACTTCGTGCGCCAGTGTCAGACGCCGGTGTTGATCCTGCCCGATGACATCCCGGCGCATCCGTACGCCGTTGCAATGGAGGCCGCGATGCTCGCGCCGAAAGCGGAGGTGAGCATCTTCCCGTGGAAGGAACCGAAGGAGCGAATTCCGCTCGCCGTGCGGCAGATACACTCGTTCCTGCGAGCGCATCGACCGTCTAGCTAGGTAGCTGGGTTGCTAGGTTGCTGGGGAGCTGCGTAGCTCGGTAGCTGGGGAGCTCGGTAGCTCAGTAGCTGGGTAGCCTTGGTTGTTAGGTTTGGTGGTTTGTCGCGACCGACCCAACTACCCATAAACCCAGCTACCTAACTGCCTAGCGACCGAGTAACCCAGCGCTAATCGATTTTGATCCGCTTGCGGAACAGCTGGTTCTCGTTGCAGACGAACTCGATCGGTTCCTCATCCGCCATGACGCGCTGATTGATACGCACAGTGAACGGCTTGGTCAGCGCTTTCGCGTCCTCGACGGTCACATCGATCTCCAGTTTGCCGAATATCGGTCGGCGGAAGCGCTCCGTGAACTTGGCCTGGCCGCTGTAGGGTGTTCCGCGCACATCGAGCCACCCGTCGTAAGGGCTCTCCTCGGCGCCGCGCAGGTTGTTCGTTTCGACCACCAGCGTGTCACCTTCCCATCGCCCGACCGAGTAGCCGTACCACCACGGTTGCGGCTCGCCCGGCGGCGGAAGCTTGCGGCCGTCTGTGTAGATGTAGCGCAGGCCGTAGTTGGATTCGTAGAGGATCACAATCAGCTTCGGTGTCTGGATGATTTTCCGAGGCTGCGGCTGCATGTGGAACTGGGTGATCCCCATCGGCATGCAGTTGGCGTCGGGATTGTCCTTCATGTCGGTCGCCATCCGATCTTTCTTGACGCCTGCCGCCCACGGCGTCAGCGGGAGTCCTCCGGGGATGTTCGTGGCAATATCCCAGAACGCGCCGACCGGAGGCGACTTCGGATCGGAAGGGAACGTCGGCACCTGCGGCTCCACGGCGACGTCGCCAGCGGAGTCGCGTTCACGGTTCGCAAACAGCCCGGCGAGCTCGGAGGGAAGAGGCTCGCGATCGGCTCTCAGCCAGTTGCCGGACAGATCAGGCTTGCCGTCTGGCGTCCGCGGCGACGGCGCGTCCATCCGTATCTGTCCCTTCTGGTCGCGCGGCACACCCGTTTCCTGAAACTTGCCCCACTGGGCCGAGAGCGAGACCGAACCCAGCAAAACACACCAAAGCGCACCCGAAATCGCCTGCTTCATGGTTACCTCTGAACCACGAAGCTGCGACCTTCGTGGCCTTCCTGATCTTCGTGGCCTTCGTGTTAGCGCGAAACGTTGCTGACTGAGCTCACGATCAGCAAGGGGCGATGCTGGAGCGCTTCCCGCTCCTCCATCGTCAACCCGCCAATTGCGCCTCGACCGACTTCTTCGCCCTGAGCCAATGAACCGCGGACCTCGCCGGTGACCACGACCTGCTGCCCGCGTGAGAGCATCGCACTGCCAGACTCCAGGATGACGGCAACGGTGTCGGAACGGCTGAGCGGCGTATTCAGGCCAGTACCAGACAGGATAAAGAACCGCGGGCTGGCAACCGCGCTGACGACGCCATCAACGACGCGAACGCGCTGTCCGACCAGAGACACGGTGAATGCCGTTATCGTTTTCACTCGGACCTGGACTGCCGGGGCGGGTGCAGACGCCGGCCCGGTCCGCGCTTCGGACACAGCACCACTCATGATCACAATGACGGCGCACGTGATACCAACCAGGCGCCGCGGCTGAGTGGCTGGACGAATCATGTCGTGCGGAATGAGCGATCCTCCGCTCCGCATCCATTGTAATCACGGTAACTCCCGGCGCGATCGCCGGCCGTCACCGTGGAGCATGACCAGGGCTCCTCCAACGCAATGACACTTCACGCGCGCAGCGCAGCCCAGGGGTCGATGCGCGTCGCGCGACGAGCGGGGATTTAGGCCGATCAGGGCGACCGCACCGAGTGCGCCCGACGCCATCGCCATCACCAGCGGATCCGACGGCTTCACGCCGTAAAGGAAGATCGTCAGCAGGCGGGTGACGCGTCAACGAAGATCACGAACGAGCCCTGCGTGAAGGGGTGAGCGGATACGCCTCGGAATCGCTCGGCAAATGTCTCGGCATAGCAGAATTTGCAACCTGGACTGATCTTGGTGCAGCCGCGGACCGGATTCCATGTGGCATCTGTCCATTCGATAGCCGAATGATCACTCATGATTCGTGACTAGTATCGGCTGAGAGTGTGACAGAGAAGGTCAACAGGCAAAGTCCATTTCCGCTACAGAACCGCAAGTACTTCGTGATCTTCGTGGCCTTAGTAATCTTCGTGGCCTTCGTGGCTAAGGAGTGCGCAGCGTCTGTACGACGTACGCGCTGACGTCCCGAATCTGCTCCGCGCTGAACGCATTTCGGAACGACGGCATGTTGTTGCGTCCGCCAGTCACCGTCTGAATCGCGGCCGCGAGATCGCTGACGCGATCGAGCGGCGCGCCCCCCGTGTGCCCGCCTTTCCCGTCCTCGCCATGGCAGACCGCGCAGGTTTGCGTGAAGATGCGCTTGCCTTCGACGAGGTTTGCATCAGCAAGCCGAGGCGCGGCAGCGGCGACGGCGGGTGCAGGCGCTGGTGTTGCCGCCGACGTGCGTGATACCGGCGCGCCGGCTTGCACCGGGCCGAGCGTCCCGTCGAGACCGAACAACCAGAGGCTGTCGCCGCGCGCGGATCCGATCAGCGCGCTGCCCGCCGAGAACGCAAGCAGGTACTGCTTGCCCTTGTGCTCGAAGGTGCTCACCGGCGCGTGCATGCCGGCGCCCGTCTGGAATTCCCAGAGTTGCGCGCCGGTGGCCGAATCGAGCGCCATGAGGCGGCCGTCGTTGCGGCCGACAAACAACAGCCCGCCTCCGGTCGCGAGCGTACCGCTGTAACACTGCTCGGGCCACTGGTATCGCCATGCCAGTTTGTTGGTCGTCACGTCGAGTGCCGCAATGATTCCGGTCCGCGCCACTCGCGTGAACGTCGTCGCCCCACCAAGGTAGGAGACGCCGTCCGTGGGACCCACGAACTTCGAATCGCCACCGCCGGTGTAGCCGTTAATCACCGACGAGGCACAGACGAACAACCGTTGCTGCACCGGATCGTACGAGCTCGGTGGCCAGCTGGCACCGCCCCAGATGCCCGGCGCGACGATGGTCGGATCCTTGCCGACAAACGGAGTGAAGATGCGGCCGTCATTGACGAGCACGTGTCCTTCCGGCGCGATCTCGATCAGTTGCGGCACGATGGCGTCGCCGCGCGGGAACGGCTGCGTCGCGGCTGTCTTCTGACGCGGCTCCTGCGGCACCGGTTTCTCGTCGATGCCGATGAGCGGCTTCCCCGTCTCGCGATCGAGGATGTATGCCCAGCCGGTCTTGCCGACTTCAGCGATCGCCTTGCGCGTGCGCCCCGCGAGATTCACGTCCATGAGCACGACGGGATTGACCGCGTCGTAATCCCAGATGTCGTGATGGACCTGCTGGAAATGCCAGCGGTACTTTCCGGTCGCGAGCTCGATCGCCAGCATCGACGCCGCATACAGATTGTCACCGGCGCGAAACGCGCCGTTGTAGTCGGGCGCGGCATTGCCGGTCGAGAAATAGAGCAGGCCGAGATCGAGATCGACGGCCGGCGTCTGCCAGATCGCGGCGCCGCCGTACTTCCACGAATCGTTGTCCTGCGGCCACGTGTCATGACCGGGCTCGCCCGGGCCAGGAATCGTGTAGAACGTCCAGATCAGACGGCCGTCCTTCGCGTCGTACGCCTTGAGTCGGCTGCGCGTGCCGCGATCGCCGCCGGCAAAGCCGATGATGATCATGCCATTCACGTAGAGCGGTGCCGCTGTGATCGAGAAGTTCTCCTGCCAGCGCTCCGCCTGAATCGACCAGGCGACCTTACCGGTCCCGCGATCGAGCGCGAGCAGCTTGCCGTCGAGCTGTCCGATAAAGACCTTGTCTTCACTGAGCGCGACGCCCTTGTTGTTCCAGCCGCAGCAGACCGAGGTGATGTTCGGATCGAGCTTGGCTTCGTACTGCCAGAGGACCTCTCCGCCGTCGAGCGACACTGCGAAGACATCGTTCGCACCGGTGCTGACGTACGCGATGCCGTCGTACACGAGCGGCTGGGCGAAGCCCGAATACTGGGGCGCGGTCCCCGAGCCGCCGAGCCGGGCCCGCCACACACCTTTGAGCTGTCTCACATTGCTGCGGTCGATGGCCTTGAGTGGCGAGTAACGCTGGTTGTACAGATCGCCGCCGTTCGTCGGCCAGCTCGTGGTCGGGTGCGCCGCCAGTTTCGCGGCGGCCAAATCCTGCTCGCTCGCACGTTTCGATTGCGCCGACCCGGAGGCGACGAGCAACCCGGCACTCACGAGGGCCACTGCCATGGAGAACGAGAAACGCATGCTTCCCCACCTGTGTGAAGGTGCGCGCGTGGGCGCGCGGAGACGTTCGAAGCCGGATTGTATCTCGCGGGCCTCGAAACGACGAGCTCCGCCCGCAAACCCACTTGAGCGGATCGCGAGGCGTGAGGCTTACTGCCGCGTGCCGTTACGGCTTTGCTCCTATCGTAGAAAAGCCGAGCGCCCGAGCCGCCGTCGCCTGCTGATCGTCGTGCGTGGCAAATACGAGCTCCACTCCGCGCTGCTCTCGTACCACCATGGCGCTCGCGAGGTGGATCGCGTCGAGCGTCTTGACGATCGTCGGCATTGTCCTCGACGCTTAACGCACGATCGAGCTGTTCAATTTGATGCGCCGGATTGTCTGCTCCATCCGGACCAGGGCTTCTGCGGCCTGCGCGACCTGCTTATCGTCGTAGAGTCCTTCGAGTCGCAGCCGGTCGATGGCGCGCCGGCACTCGACCCCGAGCAGTTCACTCGGCGTAGGCAACCTCCCAGGTCCCCACTCGTGCAGACGATTCGCCTGCGCCAGCAACGGCCGCAACACGACGCTCGAATCGAGATAGACGATCACCGATCGCGACGCTGCTCGCGCAGCAGACGATCGATGTCAACGGGTCCTCGTGGGCGCACGCCAGCGACTTTCTTGAGCGACGCGGGAGGCATTGATTCGGGAACGATCACGAGGTCGTCAGCGCCTTCATCCACTGGCACGAGGCGGGCGATCGGCGTCGTGCGATCGCACACCAGCACTTCACCTCCGGCGCGGACATCGGCCAGGTACGCGCTCAAGCGCGATTTGAGCTCGGACACTTTGACCCTGGTCATGACCTTATCATGACTAGATAAGGACCTGACTTCAACTTCGGCTCTGTCAGACCATCATGCCCGCTGGATACGCGCGTCAGCCGCGACGGCCAGGTCCTTTACATCATGCAGGTGGCAACGGCGGACACAACTCGCCGAGCAATCCGCCGCCGCCGCAATACTTCACATCCTGAAGTTGGATCGCGAGGCCGTCCGGGTCCGTGAAATACAACTCCGGGGTTCCGCCCTCGGCGCCGCCGCGATTCGGCATGCGCAGCGAGATATAGGTCACGAGAGGTGAACGCCCTTGCCCTTCCTGCTGCTTGAGGCCGTAGCTGACGAGCAGTTTCGTGACGACGGCCGAATCGAAGTTGTCCATGGCCATGCACGCATGATCGATCCCTGCCGCACGCGCAGGTCCGCCGGCCGCCGCACCGCGACCACCATCGGACGCACCGCGCCCAGCTGCTGCACCACCCGCGCGGCCTCCTCCAGCCGGAGCGCCGGCACCTCCCGCGCGCTGCGGACCGCCACCTCCGATGAACATCAGGAAATGGACGCCGCTCCCGACCTGCCACGCGGGGGTCGCCGCCTGATAGACCATCGGCTTGAAGCCGAAGAGATCGAGGTACATGTCTACCGTCGTCGGATCGCTTGCCGCGATCGTGAAGTGACTCGTGTCCTTCACCGCGATGAGGCCAGGTTTTGGCGACGGCTGCGGGGCCGGACACATGTTGCCCAGCGCGCCGCTCCCGCCGCAGTAACTGACGTCGTGAAGCTGGAAGACGACGCCGCTCGGATCGGCGACGAACAAATCGCGCGTGCTGCCGTCCGCTGATCCACCCTCGTTCTGACGACGGGTGCGCACGAGTGCCTGCTTCGGTCCCGGCTTCTCCGCGTCCGAGGGGGCGGCGGCGATCCCATGAGCGGCCAGCGTCTTCATGGCGCGATCTAGAGAGAAGTCCTGCACGCCGATTCCAAGAGCGCTGATGCTCGGACGTTCGCCGCCAGCCGCCTGACGAAGCGCAAGGAATCTCGGCCCGTTGCCGATGCGGAGCAGCACGGTCGAACCCTGCCGCGCCTGTACCGGCATCCCGAACAGCCCCTGGTAGAACTCGAGCGATCGCGCAACGTCTGACACGGTGAGCGTGATCTGGCTGAGCCCGTTGGCGCGAAACGCCGGCGGCGTCGACGACTGCGCGAGGATCCGAGGCGACATCGCCAATGCGGGAAGCGCGGCGAGGAAGCGGCGGCGACCGATCGATGCACTCATGATGTCGGGCTCCTTACGTCCAATTGACGTACCTTTGACCTTTGACCTTACTTTTGACCTTTGACCTTTGACCTTTATTGGGCCTCAGCCTCTTGAACCGTAGTCGGTGCCAGGCGATGCGTGGGCTCGAGCTGCGCGAAGATCGCGGCCGACGTAATCGTGACCAGGCCTACGCACACGAAACTCCAACGGAAGGCGCTGAGCGTATCGAGATCGCCGCCCGCGCCGCCGAATGCTCCCAGCAGGCCGCCTGCCACGGCAACGCCAAGGCTCATCGACAGCATCATCACCATCGAGAGAAGGCTGTTGCCGCCGCTGGCGAGCTCGCCATCGAGGTCGCGCAGGGCCAGCGTGTTCATGGCCGTGAACTGTAACGAGTTGACGGCGCCAAAGAGCGCAAACTGCACGGCGTGCACCCACAACGGAAGGCCGGGCCGCACGAGCGCGAAGCTCGCCATCGTCGTCCCGACGAGCAGCGTGTTGCCGACCAGCACGCGACGATACCCGAGCCGATGAACGAGCGGCACGACCATACTCTTGGAGAACATCCCGGCGAGCGCGGTCGGAACCATCATCATCCCGGCGTGCATCGGCGAGTATCCCATCGGCACCTGCATCAGCAGCGGAATAAGATACGGCATCCCGCCGCTGCCGACGCGCGAGAACAGATTGCCGAGGATGCCGACGCTGAAGGTATGCACTTTGAACAGCGCCAGCGGGAAGAGCGGCTGCTGCGTGCGTGCGGCGTGCAACCAGTACGCGACCATCGTCGCAAGACCGGACACCACCAGGATCACCACGGCGGCATGTCTCGGCTGATCCGCAGACAAGGCATTGAGCGCCACTGACACCGCCACCATCGCGTACGCGAGCAGCGCGTAGCCGAGGGCGTCGAAGCGGCTGACCGGCTGCCGCAGATCGGGCATCACTTTCAGCGCCGCAATGCCTCCCGCGACACCGAGCGGAATGTTGATCAGAAAGATCCAATGCCAGGACGCGACCTGCACGAGCCAGCCGCCCAGCGTCGGGCCAACCAGCGGTCCGATCAAGCCAGGGATCGTCACGAAGCTCATCGCCGCGAGGAACTCTTCGCGCGGGACGACGCGCAACACGACGAGACGGCCGACCGGAAGCAGCATCGCGCCACCGACGCCCTGGAGGACGCGTGCGGCGACCAGTTCGGTCAATCCGCGTGACGCCGCACACGCGATCGAGCCCAGCGAGAACAAGACAACTGCCGCGATAAAGACGCCGCGCGTGCCGAATCGATCCGCCAGCCAGCCGGATGCCGGGATGACCATCGCCACGGCGAGCGCATACGATGCGGCAACGGCCTGCATCCGCAGCGGCGATTCACCCAGGCTGATCGCCATCGCCGGCAGCGCGGTGTTGACGATAGTGGTGTCGAGCATCTGCATGAAGGCCGCAGTCGCCACCAGCCAGAGCATCGAGCGTGATGCCCCGCTTGCCCGCTCTGCTCGCCACACGTCCCGACGAGTTGCCACGTCTCAATTATGCGAGGGATTAAACAGAAACTCCCAACTCCCGAGACCCAACTCCCAACACGGCGTTGGGGATTGGGAGTCGGAGGTTGGGAGTTGATACGGACCTGGCCGCGTGTTACGGCCACGGCCGCGTCGGTAGATTCTGTCCAGGCACTGACTTGAGGATCGGGTGCGTCCCGCGCACCTTCAGCGCCTCATCGAGCACGTTCCATGTCGTCAACCCATCGTTGCTCTCGGGCTCGAGCAGATAGAACACGAGACGACCAAGTGGCTGGTTCGTACGGATGACGAGCGAACCCGCTGGCATCTGCACGGTGCTGCGCTCGAATCGTCCGTTCACGGATGTTTCGCGATGGCCCTGGAACGCGCGCTCGGCATGATTCACGCTCTCGATCACGAATCGATCGACAGTGACGCGGCCGGCGGAGGCGAGTTCCTCGACTCTGATGCCGTGCGCCTTCAGCAGTCGCGCCGTCGTCAGGTGCAGATCGCCGTCTGAGGGTTGCATCAGATATTCGCGCGGCACCGGCCGCGTTGCCGTCACCGCAAATCCATCGAACACCGTCATGCTCGTCGGTGTCACGCTGTCTTCCATGGTCTTCATCGTCTTCCCGGACCGCGGGTTTGTTTTGCCCCCGACGGCACCGACGAGAACGTCCACCGGGTTGGACAGCGGTTTGAGCGTAAAGGCAACGCCGCCTTCCATCGACGCGGATCCGCTGACCAAATCGGCATCAACGCGGGCCGTCAACGACCGGATTTCGTCGGCGTTGGCCGTCACGAACTTCATGATCTCCTCGACGAATGCCTCTGTGACTTTGACCCGCCGCTCGAAGTCGAGATAACTGTATGCCTCTGAGAGGATCGCAATCCGGTTGCGCAAGCCCGCGTAGCTGCCGCCGAACCGGGGTCGTCCATCGTAGGTGCGCCAGACCTTCTGACGCGTCTCGCCTGGCGCAAATCCCTCGAGCTCTTCCTCCATTGCTTCCATGGTTGCAAAGTTGCCGTAGTCGTACGTGCGCCAGCCGTGCAGGGCCTGCATCGCCTCGCGAACGGCCGGCAACAGACGTTCGCGCTCGAACGCGCTGATCCGAGCGTCAGTGTTCGGATTGAGTGGCGGCGCGTAAGTAAGGTGATAGCCGTGATACGAGCCGTTGGTCGTGTGCAGATCCACGATGACGTCGGGATCCCAGCGCGTCAACAGCGCGACCAGCGCTCGCGCTTCTGCCGACTCGAGCTTGATGAAGTCGCGATTCAGATCGAGGCCGTTCGCGTTCTCACGCGTGCCGACACCACCGATGGGACCGTTCTGCTCGGTCCTGTTGTCGAGACTGATGCGTTCGTTGCCGTCGGCGTTGTAGATCGGAGCAAACAGCCAGACCGCCGATTTCAGAAACCCCCGCAGATTTCCAGTGGTCATGCGGCGAGCCAGGTGCAGCACGGCCTCTTTCCCCTCGACCTCGCCGGCGTGGATGTTGGCCATCACGAAGACGACAGGCACAGAGCGCAGCGAGGGAACGGGCGCGGCCGCGGGCGGGTCGCCGATGACGAGGAACGGAAGGTCGCGCCCCTCTTCGGATTTTCCAAACATCTCGACGCGCACGTTCGGCGTCTCACGACTGAGCGCATCGATGAAGGCGCGGACGTCCTCGTAGCGGCTGGTCTCCTCGAAGGCGGTCTGCTCCGCCCGGCTCAGGAGCGCTGTCGGTGTCACCTTTGATGATCCTCCGCAGGCACTGGCCACTGCCAGGCCGAAAAGCACTAGACACTGCGTGCGAAGCCGCAACAACGCCTCCTCAACGAACCTTCGCCAACACGCCGTTGAGGTAATTGAACTCCAATTCGGTGGGCTTGGCCGCAAGCGGAATGTCTACACTCACTGAGTCCTTGTCGACCCAGACGAAATGCAGGAGCGGACGACGATCGCCGAAGCGAAAGGCGATGGGCACAGGCATCCGAAACGAGGGACGCACGCCAGACTGCACGATCGTCCCAGTCAGCCGGTACGGCGTCGAGCCATTGCTCGCAACCACGCGGAGATCGGGCCGATACGTCGGGACCTCGACTCCGTACACCCACTGATCGAAGAACCAGGCCATCGACTCGCCCATCGCCTCCGACACGGCAGATTCAAAGTCGCGTGTCGTTGCTCGCCGATGCATCTGTTCGGCAGCAAACTGTCGCATCAACGTGCGGAAGCGCGTGTCATCCCCGGTCTCCGGTTCGAGCAACATCGTTCTCAGCATGTGCAGGATGAACGCGCCCTTCTCGTAGACGATCAGCCGGTAGTCGTACGGCGTCCTGGTTGTCCGCAACCGATAGCCGACAACCAACGGCCCGGACGCGCTGCCCTTGCTCTTCCGAATGACGGCGGGCCGGAATCCGTAGTGACGCCCGTTACCCTGGCCGACGTTGATCTGTTTGGTGACGTCGTAATGCCACGCCGTGATGATGTCGCGAAATTGCGTTTCGTCTTTGATGCCGGCGAGCACATACAGTGCCGCGCCGTACTGCGCGAACCCTTCGGACAACCACTGGTCGCGGTAATCGCGCCAGTTCACGGCTACTCCCCACCACTGGTGACCGACCTCGTGCGAACGGAACAGTTCCGATTCCCCCGTGTGCAGTTCCCCAAACGCCAGCGACGACAACAGCAGGAATCCTGGAAAGGCCTGACCGCTGGTCGAAGGCGTTTCAGTCGCCTGGAGGGTTGAGAACGGGATCTCGCCGAAATAGTCGCGGCCCGTGCGGAGGGCGCCGGCAAGATCGGTCATCGTCTTGTCGAGAGTGCCCGGAGCGATTCCGGTCCGGTAGCGATCCTCGTAGACCGTAATCGATGGCAACCCGTCCGGCTTCGTCGTCGTGGCGTTGAACCGGCCGTAGTGGAAGGAGGCATGGAGCGTTGGCGTCCGCATCAGGCGGCGTACGATTCGCGTCTTTCCCTCTACACGATCGTCGATGAGATCGCCGCTGCTGACCACGGAGTCGCGCTCGCGCGTCCGGAAGGTCATGTGAAACCGGCTCGGGCGATCGTCGGGCATCACGGGCATCCAGAAGATGGTGTCCTTGAGCAGGTAGTTTCCTTCCGTCAGCAGCTTCTCGAGGAGCTTGCCTTCGTACGCAAATTCGAGCACGACTGGTCGGCTGGGCGCGATGGTTCGAGGAAGCGTCACCGTGACCCATGGCTCGAACCAATCGTCGGTCAGCCGGCGGACGTGGCGTTCTTGAATCAGGTTTACACGCTCACCGATGACACCGACGGGAGCCTCGGGATCGGTCGATGCCTGCAGCTCGTGAGTTCCCCGCGAGAGGAGGTTGAATGCCTCTTCGCTCCCTTCCCCCGACAGGGCGAGCTCACCAGGCGAGTCACGCACTCGCACGTCGGTGACATGTAGCCAGGGCGAGATCCTGAATCTCAACGAAGCAAGCTCGCGCAGCGGGGAGACGATCATCGCCACCGTGCCTTTGACCGATCCGCGGTCGTCGATTGCGAGATCGCTCGTGACGAGTGGCACGTCGGCCTGCGCAGTCCAGCCCTCGTGGGAGGGCTCTAGTGGCCTGAGTGGGAGACCGAGATCGATTCCTGAAATGTCTTCCTTGCGTTTGGTCACTGAGCGCGGATCGATCGGAAAACCTGCAAATGCATCCAGACTCGCGTGGTCCTCATCGAAGTCGGTCAGGGCGTGGCAGGTCATCCACACGTCGTTCTGCTCGAACCCGCGGTCGTAGCGGGAGACCACGACTTCTTCA
>Ga0070664_100001334_pt1 | contig 19676 bp, 18 predicted proteins | sample KBSC73metaG_FD_65863 | JGI IMG/M metagenome (GOLD analysis project Ga0070664, IMG submission 65863) | Corn rhizosphere microbial communities from Kellogg Biological Station, Michigan, USA - KBS C7-3 metaG | ecosystem: Host-associated > Plants > Roots > Rhizosphere > Soil ... | reverse complement strand
ACGCGTCCAGCTGGATGGCGTGCACGAGGTGGACCTGTCGCAGGTTCGGCTGGCTCGGGTCGCGCCTGACCCGGGACCGGTGCTTCACCGTCACGCCGGCGTGCGCGTCGCCGTCCACGCGTGCCGGATAGCCTCGAGCGGTGGAGAAGGTGCGTGCGCTCGTATTCGGTGAGGTTGCCCACGACTACGACCGTGTGCGGCCCGGGTACCCGGCCCAACTGTTCGACGACGTGCTCGCCTTCGCCCGTCTCGAAGACGGCGGCCCGGTACTGGACATCGGCGCCGGCACCGGCCGCGCGGCGCTGGCCCTCGCGGCGCGCGGCGCCGCCGTCACCGCGCTGGAGCCCGATCCGGCGATGGCGGCCGTCCTCAGCGCCAAAGCGGACATCAGCGTCGAGGTCGCGACGCTGGAGAGCTTCGCACCCGCGGCCAACCAGTTCGGGCTCGCCACCGCCGCCCAGTCCTGGCACTGGACCGACCCGGCGACGCGACACGAGAAGGTCGCCGCCTTGCTTCGTCGGGAAGGCGCTCTCGCCCTGTTCTGGAACCGCGACTGGCTCGCGGACCCGGACCTGATCGAAGCGCATCTCGCGGTGCACCGCGAGATCGCGCCGGAGATGGACCCGAGCCTCGGGCCGGTGGCCGAGCGCGAGTATCCGGAACTGCCCGATCTGGCCGTGCATCCGGCATTCACCGACGTCGAACAGCGGATCTACCGCTGGACCCGGCAGCTGACAAGGGACGACACGCTGACGCTGCTCAGCACCCACTCGGAGTACCGGATGCTGGCCGACGCGACTCGCAACCGCCTGTTCGAGGCGCTCGGACCGGTGCTGCCGGACACCGTCGAGTTCGCCGGCGGCACAGTGCTGTTTCTCGCCCGTCGAGACGGCGGGATCCGCCGCTCGTAACGGTCAGCGGCTCAGGCTAGACTTACCGCCACAACTGCATACCTCATCCAGAGGGGCTGAGGGACCGGCCCGTTGACGCCCCGGCAACCGCCGCGCATCCACCTCATCGTCGAGGCCAGCGCGAGGCAGGTGCCAATTCCGGCCCGGCATGCGAGTGCCTGGGAAAGATGAGAGGAAGGCCTCATCGTGTCAACGGTCTTTACCGACTCGCCCGCGCGCGACCTTGTCTGTCGCGGCTGCGGCGCCCGGTTCCCGCTCGCCGCCCAGCATGCCTGCTTCGAGTGCTTCGGCCCCCTCGAGGTCGGCTACGACGACGAGCAGCTGCGCGCCGTCACCCGCGAGCGCATCCAGAGCGGTCCGCAGAACATCTGGCGGTACGCCCCGCTGCTGCCCGTCGGCCTCGACCCGGCGTCGCGCGTGACCCTCGACCCGGGCCTCACTCCGCTCGTGCGCGCCGACGCGCTGGCCGCCGCCGTCGGCATCAACGCGCCGCTGCACGTGAAGGACGACTCGGCCAACCCGACGCACTCGTTCAAGGACCGCGTGGTGTCGGTGGCCCTGACAGCCGCGCGGGCGCTGGGCTTCGAGCGTTACGCGTGCGCCTCGACGGGGAACCTGGCCAACTCGGTCGCCGCGCACGCGGCCCGGGCCGGCGTCCCGTCCGTGGTGTTCATCCCCGCCGACCTGGAGCCCGGCAAGATCGTCACCACCGCCGTGTACGGGCGGGACCTGGTCGCCATCGACGGCTCGTACGACGACGTCAACCGGCTGTGCTCGGAGCTCACCGAGACCGACGAGTTCGAGAAGACGGCGTTCGTCAACGTCAACGTCCGCCCGTTCTACGCCGAGGGCTCCAAGACGCTCGGCTACGAGGTGGCCGAGCAGCTCGGCTGGCGCATCCCGGCGCAGGTGGTGATCCCGATGGCGTCCGGCGAGCTGTTGACAAAGGTCGACAAGGCGTTCACCGAGCTGGTCGAGACCGGGCTGGCCGAGGCGCCGGCCGGCGGCTGGCGGGTGTTCGGCGCGCAGTCGGCCGGCTGCAACCCGATCGCGGTCGCGCTGCACGCCGGCACCGACGTGATCACGCCGGTCAAGCCCACCGGCATCGCGAAGTCGCTCAACATCGGCGACCCGGCGGCCGGGCTGTACGCGCTGGATGCCGTGCGCCGCACCGGCGGCTGGATGGACTACGCCGATGACGACGAGATCCGCGACGCCATCCGGCTGCTCGCCCGCACGACCGGGATCTTCGCCGAGACCGCGGGCGGCGTCACCGTCGCGGTGCTGCGCAAGCTCGTCGACGCGGGCCGTCTCGACCCCGACGCCGAGACCGTCGTATTCAACACAGGCGAGGGGCTGAAGACGCTCGACGCCGTCGCGGGCCTGGTCGGACCCACTCACCGGGTGCGCCCGACGCTCAAAGCCGCCCGCGAAGCGGGACTGCTCGATTGATTTTTTCGACCGGTCCGGCTCACGGTTGGTGAGGGATTTGTTGTCCGGGCACGCGAATTTGATTCGCTGTCCCTCCTGGTGGGTCAGCTTTCTGTCAGATGTCGATGCCCGAACGGCGGAGCGGAGATAGCCCACGGTGACCATGGCGGGGCCGACGGTGGGAAAAGCGCCCGTGGGGTGGACTTGACGCTGCCCTTTGAGGCGCGCAGGATGCTGCGTGCGGGAGGACGTATCGCCGCCCGATCCCTTACGGGATCGAGCGCCAGCAACGCCGGAGGCGTTGTGCGAGCGTCCTCTCGACCAATTTGTGAGGCCCCGAAAATCGGTCGACCGGGCCGTGGTCCGCCGGGCACCCTCGGTGGCATGGCGACCACCACGCTCACGATCACCCCCCTCGACTCCGCCGACCCGGCGGCCGTCGAGGGTGCGTACCTCGTACGGGCGGCCGCGGTCGCCAATGACATTCCGGACTTCCCGACACCTTCCTGGACCCAGTTCGAGGCCGGCCTGCGGGTGCCGTGGCCGGGCGCGGACGACCATCACTGGATCGCCCGCGACGGCGACGACGTCGTCGGCTACCTCAAGATCGAATTACCGACTCTCGACAACGTCGAGGCGTCATTCGTCGAAATGACGGTGCGGCCCGAGCACCGCCGGCGGGGCATCGGCCGGGCGCTGTTCGAGCACACCGTCGCGTTCCTGCGCGAATGCGGCCGCAAGCGGCTGATGGGCATGACACCCACGACGCTGCCCGGCGGCCCGCCGCGCGACCCCGGCCCCAGCGCGTTCGCCGCTGTCATGGGCATGCAGAACGCCCTCGACGACGTGCGCCGCCGGCTCGACCTCGAGACCGTGAACTGGGGGGAGATCGACGCGATGCTCGCCGAGGCGAGAGCGGCCTCCGCCGGGTACTCGCTCGCGCGCTGGCGCAACATCGTCCCGGAGCGGTACATCGTCGACGTCGCGCGGCTGGACAGCGACTTCATGAACGAGGCGCCGATGGGCGATCTCGTCCTCGAGGCGGAGAACGTCGACCCGGCCCGCATCCGCGCCGCCGAGGCGGCCCGGGTCAAGCTCGGCCGGACGTTGATCTCCACCGTCGCGGTGCACGACGCCACCGGCCGGGTGGTGGCGATGTCCGACCTCGCCCGGCAGGCCGATCACGTGGAGCACGTGGGGCAGGGCATCACGCTCGTCGACCCGGCGCACCGCGGGCACCGGCTCGGCCTGCTCACGAAGATCGAGAACCTCCGCTACGCGATGGCCGAGCTGCCCGGCATGCGCTACATCGACACGTGGAACGCGGCGGTCAACGACCACATGATCGCGATCAACGAGCGGATGGGCTTCCGCGCCGTCGACGCCTGGCCCAACTGGCAGATGGAGATCTAGTCTTCGCGCGTCACGTCCTCGTGCAGCGCCACGAACAGCGAGTAGGCCCGTCCGCCCGGCGAGGGCGGGCGGGCCTCGTACTCGCTGAGGATCGCGAACAGCCGCGCGTTCAGCTCGTCGAACTCCTCCGGCGTCAGGCGCAGCCCGAGCCGGCTCAACCGGCTCTGCCCGAGGTCGATGTGCCGGATCTCGTCGAGGAAGGCGCCCACCATCGCCGAGCCGTCGGTCTTGCCGTTGAGGTCGAGCCGCCACGACTCGCGGGTGGCCAGATACGGCACCTCGCGCGAGCCGCGCACGCCGCGGCGCACCGGCTGCGCGGCGAGGAACCCGGTGTCGACGAGCGTGCGCACGTGGTGCAGCACCGTCGCCGGATTCGCCTCGAGCCGCTGCGCGATCTCCTGGTTGGTCATCGGCCGGTCCAGGCACAGCCGCAGGATCCGCAGCCGGACCACCGACGCCAGCGCCTTGGCCTCCGCCTCGGTCGCCGGGCGCCGCGCCTTGGTGGTGGGTCGCGGATCCTCTGCAGTCATCGCCAACAGGGTAACTGGTTGACTTTTCCCAATCAGTTGGCGAGCCTAGCACCGTGAAGGTCCGCCTCGGTCTGCTACGGGAGCACGACTTCCGTCAGCTCTTCCTCGCCGACGTCATCAGTCAGGTCGGCACGCAGGTCACCCTGCTCGCGCTGCCGCTCGTCGCGATCCTCGCGCTGTCGGCGACGCCGTTCGAGGTCGGCGTGCTGGCGGCCTGCGAGACCGCGGCGTTCATCCTCATCGGGCTGCCGGCGGGCGCCTGGGTCGATCGCCTGCGCCGGCGCAACGTGCTGATCTTCGGCGACGTGGCCCGCGCCCTCCTGCTGGGCTCGGTGCCGCTGGCGTGGTGGGCCGACATGCTGACCATGCCGCAGCTGTACGTCGTCGCGCTGCTCACCGGCGTCTGCACCGTGTTCTTCGACGTGGCGTACCAGAGCTACCTACCGCACCTCGTGGGCCGCGAGAACCTGGTCGAGGGGAACTCGAAGCTCGAAGCGGTGCGCGGGGTGAGCCAGATCGGCGGCCCGACCCTGGCCGGCTGGCTGATCCAGTGGCTCACCGCGCCGGTCGCCATCGTCGTCGACGCGGTCAGCTTCCTCGCGTCGGCGGTGTACGTCGGCCTGATCCGCAAGCGCGAGCCGATCCCGCAGCGCGCGCCCGACGCACATCTGGGCCGCGAGATCGCCGAGGGCCTGCGCTTCGTGCTGGGCAACCGGCTGCTGCGCTCGATCGCGATGTGCACGGGCACGTACAACCTGTTCAGCGCGATCGGGTTCACGATGCTGCTGGTGCTGCTCGCCGACGTGCTGAAGATCCCGCCGGGTGCGATCGGGCTGGTCATGTCGGTCGGGTCGATCGGCGGTCTGATCGGCGCGTTCACCGCGATGCGGGTCGCGAAGCGGCTCGGCCAGGGTCCGACGATCTGGATGGCGCCCGCGTTCACCGCGCCGTTCGGCCTGCTGACCGCGCTCGTACAGCCCGGCTTGCTGCTGTGGCTCGGCGCGGTCGGCTTCGGCGTGAGCCTGTGGGGCGGCGTTGTGTACAACATCGCCCAGGTGAGCTTCCGGCAGGGACTGACGCCGGAGCGCCTGCTGGGCCGGATGAACGCCACCATGCGGTTCCTGGTGTGGGGCACGATGCCGATCGGCGGCCTCATCGGCGGCGCGCTCGGCCAGAACATAGGCGTGCGTGAGACGGTCTGGATCGGAATGGCCGGCTGCTGCCTGTCCTTCCTTCCCGTGTTCTTCTCGCCGCTTCGCACCATGCGCGAACTTCCGCAGCACGAGGAAGCGGCTACGCGGGCCGAGTCATCTCCAACTCCGTGAACGGAGCGAGGTAGGGGTGTGGATGGCGCGCGCCCGTCGCCTCGAAACCGAGCTTTTCATAGGCGCGGATTGCGCGGTGATTTCGTTCCATCACTTCCAGCAGCAACTCGCGCCGGCCACCGGCGCGCGACCATTCCCCGGCGGCGTCGACGAGACCTTTCAGGCCACCAAGGCCGCGGGCCGACGGCGTGATGTACACCATCACCAACCCGGTGTAGCCGCGCTCGTCGACCGCGCCCAGGTGACCGACGAGGGCACCGTCGCGTTCCGCGACGAACAGCATGCGATCCGGCGCGGTGACCCAGGCGTGCACCCGGTGCCGGTATTCACGCCAGCCGCGCGAGACGGCCCGGTCGATGGTGTCCAGATAAGCCAGTGGGGCGTCGGCCAGCATTTCCAGCCGCAATGCCCACAGCCGGGGACCATCATCAATGTCAGCCTGCCTGATACGCACCCCGCTTTCCTACGTCGGCGGCATGTCGATTGCAACGCCAATGTGTCCGAATCAGGGGAGTGCGGGGTTACGGCGCCTCGTGTACCGTGCGTTTCGGCGCTGCGACCGCTGCGCCGGGCGGCGAGCCGGGAATGGGCGCGGCGCCAGCACCACCGAAGTGAGGAAGTGCACCGTGGCACAGGGCACCGTCAAGTGGTTCAACAGCGAGAAGGGCTACGGTTTCATCGCGGTCGACGGAGGGCCGGACGTCTTTGTCCACTTCTCCGCGATCCAGATGGACGGCTACAAGCTGCTTGAAGACGGACAGCGCGTCGAGTTCGAGATCGCGCAGGGCCAGAAGGGCCCGCAGGCGGAGAAGGTACGCGTCCTCGCCTGAACCCTGCTCGCACCCACTGACGGGGCACCGCATCGCCTTCGCAGGCGTTCGGCGGTGCCCCGCTCTTATCTTGTGCCTGCGGAAGCCGGCCGCAGGCGTTCGTTTGCTTGCACTCGCGGGCCTAGAGTGCTAAACAAGACCTTGGCACTCGGTACTGTTGAGTGCCAAAGGTCGGTGCGGTTAGGGCCACCGGTCGTCGGCTTCGGGCCGGCGTTCGGCGGCCGGTCGTCGCGGGCTGTCCGCCCCGGCCATTAGGTGAATACCTGAGGCGGTGCGCCGGAAACACTCCGGGCGGCCGCGAATCTGTCCAGGAGGACAACGCCGAATGGCCAAGATGATCGCGTTCGACGAAGAGGCGCGCCGCGGCCTCGAGCGGGGCATGAACGTCCTCGCCGACGCCGTGAAGGTGACGCTCGGCCCCAAGGGCCGCAATGTCGTACTCGAGAAGAAGTGGGGCGCTCCGACCATCACCAACGATGGTGTGAGCATCGCCAAGGAGATCGAACTCGAGGACCCGTACGAGAAGATCGGCGCCGAGCTGGTCAAGGAGGTCGCCAAGAAGACCGACGACGTGGCCGGTGACGGCACGACGACGGCGACCGTCCTCGCCCAGGCGCTCGTCCGCGAGGGTCTGCGTAACGTGGCCGCCGGTGCCAACCCGATGGCCCTGAAGCGGGGCATCGAGGCCGCCGTGGCCGCCGTCGCGGAGCACCTCGCCCAGCTGTCCAAGGAGGTCGAGACCAAGGAGCAGATCGCGTCCGTGGCCTCGATCTCGGCCGCCGACCCGTCGGTCGGCGAGATCATCGCCGAGGCGATGGACAAGGTCGGCAAGGAAGGCGTCATCACCGTCGAGGAGAGCAACACCTTCGGTCTGGAGCTGGAGCTCACCGAGGGCATGCGCTTCGACAAGGGCTACATCTCGCCGTACTTCATGACCGACGCGGAGCGGATGGAGGCCGTCCTCGAGGACCCCTACATCCTGATCGTCGACTCGAAGATCTCCGCCGTGAAGGACCTGCTCCCGATCCTCGAGAAGGTCATGCAGTCGGGCAAGCCGCTGCTGATCATCGCCGAGGACATCGAGGGCGAGGCGCTGGCCACCCTGATCGTCAACAAGATCCGGGGCACCTTCAAGTCGGTCGCCGTCAAGGCCCCCGGCTTCGGTGACCGCCGCAAGGCGATGCTCGGTGACATCGGCTTCCTGACCGGTGGCCAGGTCATCAGCGAGACCATCGGTCTCAAGCTGGACAGCGTCACCCTCGACATGCTCGGCCGCGCCCGCAAGGTCCAGGTGACCAAGGACGAGACCACCATCGTCGACGGTTCCGGTGACCAGGAGCAGATCGCCGGCCGGGTGGCCCAGATCCGCGCCGAGATCGAGAAGAGCGACTCCGACTACGACCGCGAGAAGCTCCAGGAGCGGCTCGCGAAGCTGGCCGGTGGCGTCGCCGTCATCAAGATCGGTGCCGCGACCGAGGTCGAGCTGAAGGAGCGCAAGCACCGCATCGAAGACGCGGTGCGGGCGGCCAAGGCCGGCGTCGAGGAGGGCATGGTCCCCGGCGGCGGCGTGGCGCTGGTGCAGGCCGGCAAGAACGCCTTCGAGAAGATCGACCTGGTGGGCGACGAGGCCACCGGTGTGCAGATCGTGAAGGTCTCGCTCGACGCCCCGCTGCGGCAGATCGCCGTCAACGCGGGCCTCGAGGGTGGCGTCGTGGTCGAGAAGGTCCGCAACCTCGAGGTCGGATTCGGCCTCAACGCCGCGTCCGGCGAGTACGTCAACATGCTCGAGGCGGGCATCATCGACCCGACCAAGGTGACCCGCTCGGCGCTGCAGAACGCCGCGTCGATCGCCGCGCTGTTCCTCACGACCGAGGCGGTCGTGGCGGACAAGCCGGAGAAGGAGAAGGCCCCGGCGGGTGCGCCCGGCGGCGGCGACATGGACTTCTGAGTCCCTGGTAACGCAACGAAAGGGCGGGCCGCTCGCGGCCCGCCCTTTGGCGTCGCGGGCCGCTCGCGGCCCGCGCGTCCATCAGGATCAGCGTGGCTGGTTCCCGCGCTTGTGCTTCATCGAGGTGGGCGAGTCGTGCTGCTGCGACGTCGTGGTCCTCGACGCGGTCTGGGTCTGCGAGGCCTGCTTGGCCGACTTGCTCCCCGTCCGGCCGCTCTGCGCGGCGTTGTGCGCCGAGCCGTCGCCGATCGTGTCGGCGTCGGACATGCTCATGTCGGAGCCGGTCAGGTCCGACGAGTCGCTGCTGTAGCTCGAGTGGCTGCCGTGCGAGCCGTGCACATCGTGCGAACTGTGCGAGCCATGCGAACTGTGCGAGCCATGCGAGCCGTGTGAGCTGTGCGAACCGATGCCGTAGTCGTCATCGTCGGAGAAGTCGAACGGTTGGTTCCTAGCCATGCGGATCCCCCTTCCAGGAACTCGGTCAACCGTAGAACGTGAGCCCGCTTCCCTGCGGCGATATCGACGAAGCCGTCCCTTGTAGCGTGGCGGCCATGGACGAGCGCATCCGCCGCCTGCTCGATGCGGCACCCGTCGTCGACGGTCACAACGACCTGCCCTGGCGCCTGCGCCGCAAGGCCGAGGCGGCCGGCCGAACCGTGTCGTCGGCCGCCGAGGACATCGACCGGGACCTGACGCCGGAGGGCTTCCACACCGATCTGCCCCGGCTGCGGGCGGGTGGCGTCGGCGCCCAGTTCTGGTCGGTGTTCGTGCCCTGTGACGTGCCGGGGCACGAGGCGGTCACCGCGACGCTCGAGCAGATCGACCTCGTGCACCGCCTCGTGGCGCGGCACCCGTCGGATCTCGCGATCGCCACCACCGCCGACGAGGTCGAAAAGGCGCGCGGCGAGGGGCGCATCGCGTCGCTGCTCGGCGCCGAGGGCGGCCACTGCATCGCCGACTCGCTGGGCGCGCTGCGGGCGTTTCACCGGCTCGGCGTCCGCTATCTCACGCTGACCCACAACAAGAACACCGCCTGGGCGGACTCCGCGACCGACGAGCCCGCGCACGGTGGGCTCACCGAGTTCGGCCGCGAGGTCGTGCGGGAGATGAACCGGCTCGGCATGCTCGTCGACCTGTCGCACGTCGCGCCCGCCACGATGCACGCCGCACTCGACGTCTCCACCGCGCCGGCGTTCTTCTCGCACTCGTCGGCGCGGGCCCGCTGCGACCACCCGCGCAACGTTCCCGACGACGTGCTGCGCCGCGTCGCGCAGACGCAGGGCGTGGTGATGGTGACGTTCGTGCCCGGCTTCCTCACCGAGGAGTGCCGGGTGTGGATGGCCGAGGCGATCGCGGCCGAGGCGGGCATGATTCCGGGCGTCGCCGACGAGGCCCGGGACGCGTGGCTGCGCAATCACCCGCGCCCGCCGTGCGACGTCGCCGACGTCGCCGACCACGTCGACCACGTGCGCGCCGTCGCCGGCGTCGACTGCGTCGGGCTCGGCGGCGACTTCGACGGCGTCGGGTCGCTGCCGGACGGCCTGCCGGACGTCGCCGGCTACCCCACACTGCTCGCCGAACTGGCCCGCCGCGGCTGGACCGATCCCGAGCTCGCGAAGCTCACCTGGCACAACGCGCTGCGCGTCCTGCGGGCCGCCGAGGCGGTGGCGGGTTAGGACCCGATCGCCCTGGCGGCCGTCACGGCCGCCAACGCGTCGACAAGCCCGGCGCCGCGCAGGTTGCGCGGGTCACCACACGTGCGCTCGTTTTCCGACGATGTGAGCCCGCCGACCCGGGCCGTCGAGCGCAGTATGTCGGCGGTGCGATCGATGTCACCGATGAGCCGAGGGTTGGCCGACCACATCAGCGCCACCACGCCCGCGACGTGCGGGGTGGCCATCGAGGTGCCGCTCTCGGCCCGGTAGCCGCCACCCGGCGCCGCCGACACGATGCCCGTGCCGGGCGCGAGCACGTCCGGTTTGACGGCACCCGGGTTGCCCGGCACCGGGCCGCGGCTGGAGAAGCTGGCGACCGCGCCGGTGCGGGTCACCGCGCCCACCGTCATCGCCTCGGGATCGGTGGCGGGTTCGTCGGTGATGGAGCCGCACCCCGCGTCGCCGGTGTTGCCGGCGGCCGCGACGACGAAGATGCCGGCCGCCGTCAGGGCGTTGACGGCCGGGCGCAGCAGGTCCGGCCGCGTACAGCCCTCGACGACCGGGCAGCCCCAGGAGTTGGTGAGCACGTGCGCGGCCCGCTCCGGGCGCCCGTCGCGGAACGGGTCGCCGGCGCGCGGGAACGGGGCCAGCATGAACTGCAGGCAGTCCAGGTAGTGCGCCGGGTTGCCGAGGTTGCGGTCCAGGTTGACGCAGCCTATCCAGGATGCCTCCGGGGCGACGCCGATGCCGTCGCGGCCGAGCGCCGTGCCCAGCGTGTGCGTGCCGTGGCCGTTGCGGTCGGTGGGGCGGTCGGTGCCGTTCCACGGGTCGTACCAGGAGTCGTCGCCGCCCCGGAATGCGCTTTCCAGCGCCGGATGGGTGCCGTCGACCCCGGAGTCGGAGGTGCCGATGACGATGCCGGCGCCGCGCGCGTTCGCCGCCTCCCATACCCGGTCGGCTTTGATCATCTCGATGTTCCACAGTGGACCGGCGGGTCGCTCCGTGCGGCTGGTCGGCGGGCCCGGCTCGGCGGGTAGGGGGCGCAGCACCGGATCGGGGACCACACTGTCCACATCGGAGCGTCGGGACAGCCAGGCGCGGACGGCCGGGCCACCGTCGACCTCGATGGCGTCCACGAGGTAGTACGGCCGGAAGCCGACGTGGTAGCGGCGCAGGTCCTTGCGCAGGCTGGCCTGGGTGCGGTCGGCGTGCGCGACGAGGCGTCGGTACGTCTGGCGCAGCCGTTCGTCACGGTCCGGGATCGCTTCCAGATCCGTGAGGTCGGCCTGCTGGCGGAGCACGACGAAGAGGCGGTCGCCGTGCAGGCCGGGCTGCCCGAGTCCGATGTGGACGGCCACCACGCCGAGCGCGAGCACCGCGACCAGACCGGCCGCCACGGGCCGCCGGAGGCTTTGGTGTCGGCGGCCGGCGAGTGCGTAGCCGATCGGGAGCAGCAGCGCGACGAGGAAAGCGCTTGCCGCGCCGACAAGCGCCCAGAAGGCGACGTCGTTGGTGCCGAGCACCAGCGACGTCTCCTCCGGGTCCACGAACGCCAACGGGCCGGCGGCCGCGAGCGCCACGAGCACGGCGGTGCCCCGGAGGGGGATGGGGCGCGGGATGCGGCGCGGGATACGGCCGGCGACGCGGCCGGCGACGCGGCACAGGAAGGCGAGCGCGAAGCCCAGCACCGGCAGCACGCCGAGTTCGGCCAGCGCCACGCCGGTCTCGCCGGTCGCGCCCGCGAGCGGGGTGAGCGCCACCCCGGCGGCCAACCCCACGACCACGAGCCGCCCGGCCCCGACATCCGCCGATCTTGCACTTGTGGCGGGGACATTGTCGGGCGAAGTGGGGCGAGACGCCGTACACAACTGCAAGATCGGCGCGGTGATGCGGGCGGCGAGCCAGCCCAGGGCGGCCGCCGTCGTCGCGGCGAGCAGCGTCTCCAGCGGGCCGCCGAGCGCGCCCAGCCAGACCCAGGGCACCAGGAGCAGCAGCCCGCCGGCAACCGCGCCGGCCAGCCCAGCGCTTCCCGCTCCCGCACTCCTCTCCACGCGATCTTGCAGTTGCGGTGCCAGGTTTTTGGCTGCCTTGTCCCGTCTTGTCGCCCACCACAACTGCAAGATCGACGCGAGGAGAGCGGCGCACGTCAGCCCGAACAGATAGGCCTCGTGGCGCGGAGCCGGCGCCAGGCGCGCGGCCGCGAGCAAGGCGGACGCCGCGCCCGCCCACGCCCACGCCCGCACCACCTCCCGAAGGCCGCCGGCGAGCGGGAGCGCGCCAAGACCGGCCGCCGGCGCGAACACGAGCGCCGCGGCGATCAGGCCGACGACGACCTGTGTGGAGTCGGCGACCGGCCGGCCGTAGGTGACGACGTCGAGCGTGTCGACGAGGTAGAGCGCCACCTGCGCGACGACGGTGACGGCGATGGTCCACAGGCCGAGGCCGACCGCGAGGACGTAGTGCCAGACTGGCGGGCGGCGGCGCGGCTCCACGCCGGTCAATCTACGCGGGCGATGACCTTGCCCGGGTTCATGATGCCGGCCGGGTCGAGGGCGGCCTTGATCGCGCGGTGCACCCGCAGCCCCACCGGGCCGAGCTCGCGTTCCAGCCAGTCCCGCTTGAGCAGGCCGATGCCGTGCTCGCCGGTGACCGTGCCGCCGAGGGCGAGGCCGAGCGCCATGATGTCGTCGAACGCGCGGCGGCCGGCGGCGAGGCTGGCCGGATCGTCGCGGTCCACGAGGATGTTCGGGTGCAGGTTGCCATCACCGGCATGGCCGACGGTGGCGATGATGACGCCGGTTCGCGCGGCGATCCCGGCGATCCCATCGACGAGCTCGGCCAGCCGACTGCGCGGAACGGCGACGTCGTCGACGATCACGGCGCCTCTCCCGTCGGGGAAAGCGCTTGCCGCCAGATGTTCCAGCGCGGGATGGGCGAGGCGACGGGTGGCGAGCAGCGCGTCGGCCTCCTCGGCGTCCGTGGCCAGATGGATCTCGGCGTCGCCACAGCACTCGGCGATCCGCTCGAGGTCGGCGGCCGCCCGCGGGCCGGCGTCGGATGCGGCGAGCAGCAGCGTCCGGTCGCCGGCTCCGAGGCCCATCGGCCGGTACGCCTCCAGCGCGCGCACCATCGCCGGATCCATCAGCTCCAGCAGGCTCGGGGTGAGGCCGGCCGCCGTGATCGCCGCGACGGCGGCGCCGGCCGCGGGCACCGACGGGAACTCGGCGACGAGCGTCAGCGCCGGTTCAGCGGCCGGCCGCAGCCGCACCGTCACCTCGGTGATGATCCCGAGCGTGCCCTCGGAGCCGACGAACAGCCGGACGAGGTCGTACCCGGCGACGCCCTTCGCGGTGCGCCGGCCGCAGCGCAGCACCTCGCCGCTGGCCAGCACGACGGTCAGCCCGAGCACGTACTCGCCGGTGACGCCGTACTTGACGCAGCACATCCCGCCGGCGTTCGTCGCGACGTTGCCGCCGATCGTGCTGCTCTCCCACGAGCCCGGGTCGGGCGGGTAGGCCAGCCCCCGAGCGGCGGCTGCCCGCCGCAGCGCCGCGTTGACCACGCCGGCCTCGACGGTCGCGACCCGGTCGGCCGGGTCGATCTCGAGGATCCGGTCCATCCGGTCCAGCGCGACCACCAGCGCCCCGTCGAGGGCGTTGGCCCCACCGGCGAGGCCGGTGCGGGCGCCCTGCGGCACCACCGGGATTGCGTGGGCGGCCGCAACGGCGACGAGCGCGGCCACCTCCTGCGTGCTGCGTGGCCGGGCGACGGCCAGCGGCGGCGCGAAGTCGCACAGGTCGGCCTCGTCGCGTTGGTAGCTGGCCAGCCGGTCGGGATCGGTGAGCAGGTCGGCGCAGGCGGCGCGCAGCGCGTCGATCACGCCTGGGTGACCTGGAGGACGACCTTGTCGCTGGTCACGGACTGGACGGTGACGTTCAGCCCGCCGACCTGTGTGCTGCCGTTGGCGTTGATCGGGAGGGTGACGCTGTTGCCCTCGACGTCGAGGGTGACCTGGTCGTTCGCCACGCCCTTGAGCGTGATGTCGACGCCGAGGACGCTCGCGTTCGCGTCGACGCCGCGGTCCATCGTCACCGTGCACGAGTTGAGGTTGCAGCTGACGTCGGCACCGTCGCTGCTGCAGCCGGCGAGCAGGCCCGCGCCAGCGAGGGTGGCCGAGAGAGCGAGGGCGGCGATGCGGCGTCGGATCATGATTGGCGATTTTAGTCGGCCGGCGCTCCTGTTCCGCGATCTTGGACGTTTGCCGTCGCGCCGGCGATGGCGAACGTCCAAGATCGCAAAGAGTCAGAGGAGCTGGGAGCGCTCCCGCATCAGGTTGGCGTGGGCCAGCGCGGTCCACTCGGCGCGGGCTGGGACGACCCGGTACAGGTCGGGCAGGGCGAGCAGGTGGTCGAGGACCCGGATCCGGCCGGCCCGGTACAGCGGGTCGGGCACGTGGTGGTATTCGCGCCGCACGGCCGCCGCGTACGCGTCGTAGACGGACTCCTCGGACGCGAGGATCGCCAGATCGGCGTCGGCGAGCAGACAGCCGTTGCGGTCGCCGGGTACCGGGTCGTGCTCGGCGGTGAGCCGCACCAGGCGGGCCACCTCGTCGGCGCGCTCCTCGTCGATGTCGAGGATGGCCAGGTACTGGATCGCCAGCGCCGCGCTCGCCGCCTCGTTCGCGCCCGGCGCGGCCACCGGATCGTAGACGGCGTCGTGGAACCAGGCGGCCAGCCGCACCGCCATGAGATCGTCGGCCAGCCGCGCGTTGGCGTCCACTATGGACAGTGTGCGGGCGAGGTGGTCGGCCGTGTGGTACTCGCGGTGCGGTTCGGCCCATCGCTCCAGGAGGTCCTGCGCCACCGTGGCCGCCGCCGCCCGGTCGATGCCGGGCGGCAGGGCAGCGATGAACCGGGCGGTCATCACCGACGCTCGGCCGCCACCAACTCCGCGATCTGGACGGCGTTGAGCGCCGCGCCCTTGCGCAGGTTGTCGCTGGAGCAGAACAGCGCGAGCCCGTTCTCGGCCGTCTCATCGGCGCGGACGCGACCCACGTACGTCGGGTCCTGACCGGCGGCCTGCAACGGCGTCGGGATGTCGGTGAGGACCACGCCCGGCGCGGTCGCGAGGATCTCGACGGCCTGCGCCGCCGTGAGCGGACGCGCGAAGCGGGCGTTGATCTGCAGCGAGTGGCCGGTGAACACCGGGACCCGCACGCACGTGCCGGACACCCGCAGTTCCGGGATCTCCAGGATCTTGCGGCTCTCGTTGCGGAGCTTCTGCTCCTCGTCGGTCTCGTCGGAGCCGTCGGCCACGATCGAGCCGGCCTGCGGGATCACGTTGAACGCGATCGGCCGCGGGAACTTGCGCGGCGCGGGGTGCTCGGCCGCGGCGCCGTCGAAGGTGAGGCGGGCGGCGTCGGGGGCGACCTTCTGCACCTGCTCGTCCAGCTCTGCGACGCCCTCCAGCCCGGCACCGGACACCGCCTGGTAGGTGGCGGCGACGAACGCGGTGAGGCGGGCCGCGAGGTGCAGCGGCTTGAGAACGGGCATCGCGGCCATCGTCGTGCAGTTCGGGTTGGCGATGATCCCCTTCGGCCGGTCCGCGACCGCGTGCGGGTTGACCTCGCTGACGACCAGCGGCACGCCGGGGTCCAGCCGCCAGGCCGACGAGTTGTCGACGACGACGGCGCCGGCCGCCGCCACCCGCGGCGCCAGCTCGAGGGAGGAGGCCTTGCCGGCCGAGAACAGCGCGATGTCGAGACCGGAGAAGTCGGCCGTGGCGGCGTCTTCCACAACGATCTCGCTGCCGCCCCACGGCAGGGTGCGCCCCGCCGACCGGGCCGAGGCGAACAGTCGCAACTGGTCTACCGGGAACTGCCGCTCGGCCAGGATCGAGCGCATGACGCCCCCGACCTGACCCGTGGCTCCGACAATGCCGATCCGCATGGAAGCCAAGCTTACTGGGGTTGTGGAAGCGGTTTCCCAGGACAAGGATGAGCTTCGATCTCCATCGCCGCCCGAGGAGACCTCGATGCGTAGACTCCGTGTTCTGGTTGGCCTGCTGGCCGCGTCGGCGCTGATCGTGCCGGCGCTGATCGCGCCGGCACCCGCCGGCGCCACCGCGACCGACCGCGGCCTCGCGCTGGAGGTTGTCTCCAGCCCGCGTGCGACGTTCGTCACCGGCGGCTCCGCGCTGGTGCGGCTGAGTTGGCGCGACCCGCTCAGGACAGAGCAGGTCAGCGTGTTCGCCGGCGGCCGCGACGTCACCGGGGCGTTCGTGGCGCAACCCGACGGGACGCTGCTCGGCCTGGTGACCGGCCTGCCCGACGGCGCGAGCCTGCTTGTCGCGTCGGTTCGGCGCACCCGGCACGGGCCTCCGGTGCGCTGGGCGGTGCTGCGCGTGGTCAACCATCCGGTCACCGGTCCGGTGTTCTCCGGGCCGCAGCAGGTGCCGTTCTTTTGCGAGACCACCGCGTTCGGCCTCGCGCCGGCGACGCCGCCGCTGTGTGCCGCGCCGACTGTCGTGAGCTACCAGTACCGGACGACGGCCGGCCGCTTCGCGCCGCTCGCGGATCCGTCGGCGCCGCCGGCCGACCTCGCCCGGGCCACCGTCGACGGGCGCAGCGTGCCGTACATCGTGCGGATCGAGCGCGGCACGATCGACAGGGCGGTATACGAGATCGCCGCGTTGTGGGACGGCAGCGACCCGTCGCCGACGCGCGCGCACGCGGCCTGGAACCGGCGGCTCGTCTACACGTTCGGCGGCGGCTGCAACGTCGGCTACCACCAGGGCGCCGGCACCGGCGGCGTACTCAACGACCTGTTCCTCGGGCGTGGGTACGCGGTCGCCTCGTCGAGCCTCAACGTGCTCGACAACAACTGCAGCTACGTCATCTCGGCCGAGGTCGCGATGATGGTCAAGGAGCACTTCATCGAGGCGTACGGCCCGCCCGCGCACACGATCGGCTGGGGCGGCTCCGGCGGTGCGATCCAGCAGTACGACATCGCCGACAACTACCCGGGCATCCTCGACGGGATCGTCCCGCAGGTGTCGTTCCCGGACGCGGTGACCACCGGCATGACCGTCGGCGACTGCCGGCTGCTGAACCGGTACTTCACCGCGTCGACGCTGGGCTACACCGCCGCGCAGAAGAACGCCGTCTCCGGCTACGGCTCGTGGGGCTCCTGCGTCAACTGGGACCTCGCGTTCGCCAGCCGCGGCAACGCCACCGAGGCCTGCCCGCCGGCAATCCCGCCGGAGTTCCTGTACAACCCGGTGACCAACCCGGGCGGCATCAAGTGCACCACCGCCGAGCAACTGGTCACCCAGCTCGGCCGCGACCCGGCGACCGGGTTCGCGCGCAGCTACAACGACAACGTGGGCGTCCAGTACGGGCTCGCCGCACTGCGGGCCGGGCAGATCACGCCCGAGCAGTTCGTGGACCTGAACGAGAAGGTGGGCGGATACGACGTCGCCGGCAACGTGGTCGCCGCCCGCAACTCCGCCGACCCGCTGGCGCTCGTCCGGTCCTACCGCAGCGGGATCGTGCTGAGCGCGTCGGCGGGCCTGGCGACGACGCCGGTCATCGACCTGCGCGCCTACACCGACGCCGTCAACGACATCCACACCCGGTTCTGGAGCTTCGCCGAGCGGCAGCGGTTGATCGACGCGTTCGGGCCGAGCGGAGCGCTGGGGCAGGCGATCCTGGTGGCGCCGATCACCCCGATCGCGGCCGATCCGCAGGCGTTCGCGCTCGACGCGATGGACCGCTGGCTCACGGCGCTCGCTTCCGACCGCCGGCCGGGGTCGGACCGGTCGAGGATGCTGCGCAACCGGCCCGCCGACCTGGGCGACGGCTGCTGGACGCCGGCCGGCGAGCGCGTCGTGGAGTTCGCGACGTGGCAGGGCGCCGGCACCTGCAACGCGCTGTACCCGTCGTTCGGCGACACCCGGATCGCCGCCGGCGCGCCGCTGCGCGAGAACGTGCTCAAGTGCCGGTTGAAGCCGCTGGACCTCCGCGGCACGGCGTTCACCCCGGAGCAGCGGGACCGGCTGCGCGCCGTGTTCCCCGACGGCGTCTGCGACTACTCGAAGCCCGGCGTCGGCTTCCGCCGCGTGGCTGGGGTGTGGCAGACCTACTAACGCGATTGGACGTCTGCTGTCGCTGCCGCGAGATGTCGCGGCCGCGACAGCAAACGTCCAAGATCTGAGGGAACCCGCGGGGACGCTGCGTCCGCTAAGGTTTTCTTCATGATCCGTCGGCGGGTGCTGATCTCCGGACGGGTGCAAGGCGTGGCGTTCCGCGACACGTGCCAACGGGTAGCCGTCGAACAGGGCGTCGCCGGGTGGGTACGAAACCTCGGGGACGGCCGGGTGGAGGCGGTGTTCGAGGGAACCGCCGAACAGGTCGACCGGATGATGGAGTGGGTGAACCAGGGTCCGCGGCTGGCCGACGTCGTCGACATCGCGGTGCAGACGGAACCGGCCCAGGGGCTCACCGGGTTCGTGGTCCATTAGAGGGGGACGCATGCTCGACGGAACCGTGGCGCTGGTGACGGGCGCCTCCAGCGGCATCGGTGAGGCGACCGCGCTGCTGCTCGCCGAGGAGGGCGCCGCGGTCGCGCTGGCCGCGCGCCGCACCGACAGGCTCGCCGGCCTCGCGGAGAAGATCCGCGACGGTGGCGGCACCGCACTCGTCATCGAGGCCGACGTATCCGACGAGGCGCAGGCGCGCCGCCGTCGCCCGGACCGTCGACGAACTGGGCCGGCTCGACACGCTCGTCAACAACGCCGGCGTGATGCTGCTCGGCCCGATCGCCGACGCGCCGGTCGAAGAGTGGCAGCGGATGGTGCACGTCAACCTGCTCGGGCTGCTGTACTGCGCCCAGGCCGCACTGCCGCACCTGGTCAGCGCAGCCGGGACGAGCCCGCGCCGGGTCGCCGACATGATCAACGTCAGCTCGGTGGCCGGGCGGGTCGCGCGCTCCGGCAGCGGCGTCTACAACGCGACGAAGTTCGGCGTCGGCGCGTTCAGCGAGGCGCTCCGGCAGGAGGTCACGCAGAAGCACGTCCGGATCTCGCTGGTCGAGCCCGGCGCCACCGACACCGAACTGCGCAGCCACAACCGGCCCGAGGTGCAGGAGGCGATCATGGCGAGGTTCACCGGCGTGGAGCGGTTGCAGGCGGCCGACATCGCCGACGCGATCCGCTACATCGTCACCCGGCCCCGGCACGTGGCCGTCAACGAGATGCTGGTGCGCCCCACCGAGCAGGCCGGCTGATGGCGCCCGGCGGCCCGCCCGCGGCGCGCAGCAAGGAGCAGCGCAAGGCCGACACGCTCGCCAAGCTCGCCGCGGAGAACCTGGACGGCTGGGTGTCGTCGGCACCCGGTGCCGGCCGGGCCCATCTCGTTCCGCTGTCCATGCACTGGACGGGCGACCGGCTGGTGATCGCCGTCGAGCCGCCCTCGGTCACCGCGCGGAACATCCTTGAGACCCGGGTGGCCCGGATCGGCCTGGGTGCCACCCGCGACGTCGTGATGATGGACGTCGAACTGGACGCCGCGTACCCCGTCGCGGAGCTTCCGGACGAGATCGGCGAGGGCTATGCGGCGCAGTCCGACTGGGATCC
>Ga0070664_100001332_pt1 | contig 19679 bp, 15 predicted proteins | sample KBSC73metaG_FD_65863 | JGI IMG/M metagenome (GOLD analysis project Ga0070664, IMG submission 65863) | Corn rhizosphere microbial communities from Kellogg Biological Station, Michigan, USA - KBS C7-3 metaG | ecosystem: Host-associated > Plants > Roots > Rhizosphere > Soil ... | reverse complement strand
ATGATATCGACCGGCATTGCGCTGTTTATTTTCCCATTGGTGAAGACCGCGGCGGTTCTCATCGCGCTCGCTTTTTTTCTGGGCATTGGGCTGGGTGGCGCACAGCCCATGATCATGACGCTGCTTTACAACAAAGCACCGCAGGGACGCGGCGCCGAAGCGATCGGTGTCCGCACTTTTCTGATCAACATCAGCCAGAGCGCAATTCCGCTCATGTTTGGCGCGCTGGGCGCGGCACTCGGCATGACGCCGGTATTCTGGACAATGGCGATAGCGCTTGTTGCGGGTGGCTGGGTATTGCGCAAACCGGCGGCATAACGCCCCCGGCGCAATAAAAAACGGCCGCGCTGCTGCTGCAGTCGCGGCCGTTATCCGGAAGTAGGGCGTTTACTTGAGGTGTTTGCTGACCAGTTTGGTCATGTCGAACATCGACACCTGCTTTTTGCCGCCGAACACTTCTCTGAGTTTGTCATCGCCGTTGATCATACGGCGGTTCTTGCTGTCTTGAAGACCGTGCTTCTTGATGTATCCCCATAGTTTTTTGGTGACTTCAGTACGCGGATAGGGACCGGCGCCAATCACTGCCCCGAGGGAACCGGAGATTTGCATCGGCTTCATGAATGCTGCGCTTGGTTTGCGTCCTGATTTTTTCTTTGCGGCTTTCTTGCTAGCTTTTTTCTTAGCGGCCATCGTCTGTTCTCCTTGACAGTATAGACTGGGTGTCACCCAAAATTATTTGGGTTCGGGGGATTGTAATCCAATCTTTGCGCTTGTGGTGGCTATCTTAGAGAGAAAATATGGCCTGTCTCCCAATGAAAATCGACTGTTTTCCAATGTTCGACGACGCGCCTGCAACGCTGGTTTCGCTTGTTGATATGGCCCGCATTAAGTAATAAAGTGGAGCGACCCATCATCAGGAGTTGCATCCTGTTTATAGCAGCGCTCGAGGGACAAGGGGAGAAACTGGTGATGCCATCCACTCACACCCTCGCGCTGCAAGCCACCGCCATTGGGGACATCGCGTCCAGATACGGCGTGCGCAAAACGTCAGCGCGGGACGCGCTTCCCGCCTCAGGAAACACCGGATAACAAGCGGTCGCTCAGGGACACGGCGCCCTGGCGGCGCCGTCTTTTTTGGAACTAAGCGAGGTCGCGCGCGAGGCGTATGCCGCTGAACTGCCAGCGTGCCGCCGCCGGGAAAAAATTGCGATACGTTGCGCGAATGTGCGAGGCGGGCGTCGCGCATGAGCCGCCGCGCAAGACGTATTGGTTTGACATGAATTTGCCGTTGTACTCGCCGACGGCACCGGGCGCGGTTCGATACCCCGGATAAGGCTCATAGGCGCTGCGTGTCCACTGCCAGACATTGCCGTAGACATCGTTGGAGCCCGCATTCGAGCTGACATTTATGGGTACGGGATGAAAGCGCCCGTCTTCCAGGAAGTTTCCTGAGATGGCATGCGTGCCCGCGAAGCACTCCCATTCGGCCTCTGTAGGCAGCCGGGTCTGCGCCCAACGCGCGTACGCATCCGCCTCGAAGAAACTGACATGACACACGGGTGCATGCGGATCGACGGTCTGCATTCCATTGAGAGTGAATGCCTGCCAGCCGCCGTCGCCCGCTTCCCAATAGAGCGGCGCATTCCAGCCCTGGGCGTTTTTCACATCCCACCCTTCGGACAACCAGAATTCGGCACGCGAATACCCATCGTCAGCGATGAACTGCGCAAACTCCGCGTTGCTGACCGGCTGCGATGCAATCTCGAAAGCATTGATAAACACCCGATGCCGGGGGCCCTCATTGTCAAAGTGAAAGCCGTCACCTTGGTGACCGATTTGTCGAATGCCATCCGGCGATGCCCTCCACGAGATAGGAGACATCGTTCCCTGCACCGTAATGGCACTGGCCCGATAGCGTGGTCTGAGCGGATTGCGGGAAAGTAAGTGCTTCAAGTCCGTTACTATCAATTCCTGATGCTGCTGCTCGTGGTTAATGCCGAGTTCGATCAAGTCGATCACGGCAGCGTGCAGCGAAACGTCCGCTAACAGTGCTGTCATATGGTTATCGACATGTTGACGATATGCGCACACTTCATCAAGCGATGGGCGCGACAGCAGGCCGCGCTCGGGTCGCGGATGGCGCGGACCGACCGCGACATAGTACGAATTGAACAGAACACGGAAATGCGGATTGAATAACCGGTAGCCCGGCGCAAAACGCTCGAGCACAAACGTTTCAAAGAACCAGGTCGTGTGCGCGAGATGCCATTTGACAGGGCTCGCGTCCGGCATTGACTGCAGCGCGCAATCTTCGGCTGACAGCGGCTGTGCAAGCCGCAGTGTTTGCGCGCGCACGGTTGCGTACTGAAGCGCAATCCTGGAAACGCGTGTTGCGGTCAGCGCGTCATGAAGCTCTATGGGATGTGCGGGGATGTTCGGTTGGGGTTTCATGCGGGGTACTCTCGGTCGCCGGCGGCAGGCGCAGGGAGGGGCATGCTAGCATGGGCCCCCGAGCGCCGGTGTCGGAGAGACTCGCATAATGGTTACTAACGAGCGTCAGCGTTACCTGCACTTCGTTTACGCTCGACGGTGTGCAGCCAATCCGCCAACCCCTGAGCGTTGAGCTCGATGTCACCATCGAAAACGCGCAGCACGTCGTCATCCGTAAAGCGCCAATCGTAACGTCTTGCTTCGTCCAGAATCATCGATACGATCCCGGCTTTAAGGCGCTCATGCCGCCCGGCAGTCGGGCGCTGTTCGCGGCTCGCCAGTTCCGCATGTGCGTCGACGAGCCGATGCATGTCGGCGGCCAGGCGCGGGATGTCGCGCACTTGCCCGTAATGCGTGACGTACACTGCTTGCGGATTGAGTGACTCGATCAAGTCAAGCGATCGATGCTCGGCTGCCGGGTCGAACTGCGTCGGGCTTGATGTCGGAAAAATGAATTGCCGCCCGTGATGATCGAGTTCGCGATACGACAGCCCGAACGTATCGCCCGCGAACACGTGCCCCGATAAGGTGTCGAGCATCGAAACGTGGTGACGCGCGTGTCCCGGTGTATCGAAGAAAACCAACTCCCGTCCGTTCAGCTTGATTTGATATTCATGTGGTGTCTCGATAATCCGGTCCCGCGGCACCGGTACGATACGACCGTGTGTGCGCGCCATTGCTTCCGCGCCATACACGGCGACCGTGCTCGCCTCGAGCTTGCCCGGGTCGATCATGTGAACAGCGCCCCTCGGATGCACAGTCAACATCGCATTGGGTAGCTGCTGCATCAGCAGCCCGGCGCCGCCGGCATGATCGAGATGGATATGCGTGAGAATCACATACTCCACCTGCGCGGGCGCAATGGCCTTCGCTTGCAATGCATCGAGCACCCGCGGCACAGAACTGTTCACACCGGTATCGACGATCGCCGCTCGATCGCCTTCGACTATCATATGAATTGCATCCAGCTGCGGCCGCTGATACCCCGAATCGACAGCGCTGATGCCGTATTCATATTCAACGATATGAGTCATAAGCTAAAGCGAAGCGAGCGCCAGCCTCAGACGTGCGAATAGACGGCGCACGCGGGCGCTGTAGAGAATTGATGCGCTGTAATACGGTTGTAATACTTTGAGATTAACGTGCGCGGTTGGGAGCCACCGGGAAAACACCGTGTGCGCTGCGCCGGCCCATAGCGGCGATATCTCTGTCCGTATCAAGCCGCCGCTAAAGGGCCGGTCAAAAAACGATTATGAAAACGGTTAAGGTAACACACGGTCAATATCGCGCGCTGCAAAAATTGACCCGCAGGGATCTCAGCACGCTCAAGAAGTATCCGAAAATACTGTCCGAAGCACGCAGCCTGCTTCACGCCTGCAAGAAAGTGATCAAACGAATTGAAGCGCTTCCCGAGCATGCCAGCCGCCGCAAGCGTCAGACGGCGTACAAACGTATCGTCGGCGTCTGCCAGAAGACGATAGACCGGGTTGAAAAGTAGCAGTGCCCGAGTGCAAAGTCAGGACACACCGCACCATCCGCGATTAAAGGCATCAGCAGCGGAGGGCTTCCATTGCTTGGACGCATTCGCGGTTGTGATCATTTGTGAACGGGCGATCAGTACGGTGATCAACCGTCACCAATCACTGCAGTGACCGCAAATGACACGTCAAGGCTCCCACGGTTAACGTCATTGCTCGTGCTGGCGAGACCGCTGAATATCATTCAGCTGGCACCGGCGTCCTCGCTATGTGCTTTGACGATGTACTTATCTTTACCTTTCGACCACTTGAGGCGATAGTCGGTGCCAAGAGCGCTCGCAACGTTACGCAGGCGCTTAACCTCTTTGCCCTTGTTGTTCTTCTGCCCCTTCTTCGCCAGTTTCTTGAGACGCCTCCTCACCAGCTCCACTACGATGCGTGATTGATCGCGGTCGAGCAGCACTTTCGCCGCCGCCGGCTTCTTGCCCGGTTGTCCGGTTTCCGTCTTCCCGTTGCCATTCGATGCCGCTTGCCTTGTGCCATCCTCTTTTTTGCGCATAAAGCCTCCAGGTGCGTGAAAAAATCAGTTCTTCGGCGTCCTCATTCGCGGGCGCCGATGCTCTTTTCCTGTGCGACGGTTGCGGCGGCGACGTCGCGATCCTGTTCCACACTCGCTTTCTTCAAAACCTTCCTGACGTCGTTTCTGCCTTCAAACCTGGTCAAAGCGCCCGCGTAATGTTCGCTGCGCAATGCATCGCAATAATCTGCCCAATTCATTTGGTCATTAATAACGTTCCGATCTGTCTTCATAACAAGTCCTGTAAAAGAATTTGATGAGGGCTACTTTTGAGGACGCAATTACGGATGCTGCGGAGGGGAGTTACGGTGGTGATAAACCGACTTAAGTATCATGCTCGATGTCCGCGTCTTACTACGCCTGACGATGTTAGCGAGGGATGCGGAGCAGACGGTGCAAAGAGACGGTGTTGCTATTAGTAGAGACTCGCGACTGCCCCTTACGGACGGCGCACTCAATTATCATTTTCTAAGAGCTCATGGATAATTTAGGCAATCCTGAAGGCGTCTTCAAGTCTTTTTTTTGGGGGCCTGGGTTCCTCGCGCAAGACACCGATCAAATTCCGAATTTGCTTAAAACGTAATCAGCGCCCTGCAATCCTTTACGGAATAGTAATTTGGCTCTTTACATCGCGCTTAATGCACAAGCTTATCCACAGATTCTGTGACTCGTTTTTGCGGGAAAAAAATGTGCATTGACAGAGCTCACCGCGATGCTGTTAATCCGCGCAAGATCGGTAGTTATCGCCAAAGCGATCCGTTCCGGCACTGCGACCGGACCCGCACCTGCGCCGTAACTATGGCGTAGAATGTAATCAACCGGAAGACGCCACCGCCCAGCACGGGTTAGCCGCGATGGGCGACACAGGCCGACAGACTAGCGGCCGCATTATTCTGTGGACGCGCCTGTCCCCTGCCGATGATACGAACACAGATCGCCCGATGCCAAAGCGTCACGTCCCGCCTGATCTGTACCTGAACCGCGAGCTCGGTCAGCTCGAATTCAACCGACGCGTTCTGGCGCTCGCCGAAGACCGCACTATTCCTGCGCTCGAACGGCTGCGCTTCCTGTGCATAGTCGACAGCAACATGGATGAATTCTTCGAGATCAGAGTAGCCGGGCTCAAGGAGGAGATTGCTGCAAACGCGCCCGAGGGGCCGGATGGTTTGCCACTTACGGAGGTCTTTCGGCTCGTCTCTCAGAAAGCGCAGGCTCTGGTCGCGCGCCAATACCAGGTGCTGAATGAGGAGCTGCTGCCACAACTGGCAGCCGAAGGCATCCGCTTCCTGCGCCGGAGTAAGTGGAATGCGGCGCAGAAAGACTGGGTAAAGGATTATTTTTTTCGCGAGCTGCTGCCCGTGCTGACGCCGCTCGGCCTTGACCCCGCCCATCCGTTTCCACGTTTACTGAATAAAAGCCTGAATTTCGCGGTTGAGCTCGAGGGCAAGGACGCCTTCGGCCGCAAATCGAGCATGGCAATCGTGCAGGCGCCGCGCGTGCTGCCGCGCGTTATCGCCATGCCGCGCTCGATCTCGGGCTGCGAGCATGGTTTCGTTTTTCTTTCGTCCGTGCTGCACGCACACGTCGCAGAACTGTTTCCCGGAATGACGGTTGTGGGCTGTTACCAGTTTCAGCTCACCCGCAACAGCGATCTCTACATCGACGAAGAGGAATTGCGCGAGCTCAAAAGCCTGCGTAAAGCTCTGCAGGGCGAGCTGTCACAGCGCCAGTACGGCGACAGTGTGCGTCTGGAGGTGGCCGATCTTTGTCCGCCGCGCATGGCCGAAGCGCTACTACAGCAGTTCGGACTCACGCACGACGATCTGTATCAAGTGAATGGTCCGGTCAATATGGTACGGCTGATACAGATTCCCGAACAAGTGGACCGGCCTGATCTTAAGTTTCCGCCCTTCATTCCGTCGATGCCGGGCGCTCTTGCCAAGGACCAGAACATTTTCGCGGCGATTCGCAAAAGCGACATCCTGCTGCATCAGCCGTATCAGTCATTTGCGCCGGTAGTAAATTTTCTCGAGCAGGCAGCGAACGATCCGCACGTGGTCGCCATCAAGCAGACGGTGTATCGCACGGGACCGCAGTCGGAGATGATGGAGCTGCTGATTCAAGCGGCGCGCAATGGCAAGGCGGTCACGGTCGTGCTTGAGCTGCTGGCGCGCTTTGACGAAGAGGCAAATATCAATTGGGCTCAGAGCCTCGAGGAAGTGGGGGCGCACGTCGTTTATGGCGTGGTCGGACACAAAACACATGCGAAGATGGCATTGGTGGTCCGCCGGGAGGACAACCAGTTGCGGCGCTACGCACATCTTGCGACCGGCAACTACCACTCGCGGACCGCCCGCATTTATACCGACTTCGGGCTATTTACCTGCAACGATGAGCTCTGTTCGGACGTGAGCGATGTATTCATGCAGCTCACCGGATTGGGCAAGGCGCTGAAGCTGAAGCATCTGTGGCAATCGCCGTTTACACTGCACCAGCGGATCATCAAAGCGATCGAAAACGAGACGCGCCATGCGCGTGAGGGCAAAAAATCCCGCATCACAGCACGCATGAATGCGCTGCTGGAACCGGAGATCATCGGTGCGCTGTATCTGGCATCGCAAGCCGGCGTGAAAATCGAGTTGCTGATACGCGGCGTGTGTGCGCTTCGCCCGGGCGTTGCCGGCGTGTCTGAAAACATTCGCGTGCGCTCGGTGCTCGGACGTTTTCTCGAGCATTCGCGCGTGTTCTATTTTTATAATGGCGGCGCCGAGGATGTATATCTGTCGAGCGCTGACTGGATGGACCGGAATTTCTTCCGCCGGATCGAAATCTGTTTCCCCGTGCTGGATCGACGCCTGAAGAAGCGCGTCATACGGGAAGCGTTCAAGCCGTTCTTCGATCGCACAAGCGATGCCTGGGACATGGCTTCGGACGGCACGTACCGGCACCGTACAGGCAGCAAAAAACTGCATCCTCAGAGGCTGCTGCTCGAGCTGCTCACGAATAGCCCGCCTGGCTGAGAAGGTACGCTCGCCACGCTCGCGGCGTCTATGCGGCCTGAGCTTCTATACCCGCTTCGAGCTCGCGCAAGGACCTGATATCTAATTTGAAGCCTGCCGCATCCCAATCGCCGATTTCTTCGTGCAAGGCAGTCACCGTCAATGGATTGCTCGCAAGCCAGTCGCGGTCGATATTCAAGCGCAGGGTGCGGCCATTCACTTTTGCTTCGACGGCGGGCAATGGAATGTCCGCGCGGCTGCGGTAGATGAGCGCGGCTAAGCGCAACGCCATGACCATTCGCCAATCGACCAGCTCGACGTAGTCCGCAAATAGCTTCTTGAGCGTTCGACGATGCGAGAGCACGAGCGTCGCCAGCCGCCATTGCTCTATCCTCGAGAAGCCCGGCATGTCCGCGTTCTGCACGATGTATGCCGAATGCTTGTGGTACCCGCTGTAAGCGACGGAAATTCCAATTTCGTGCAGCTTCGCCGCCCACGCGATGTAATGCGGCGCGGCGTCGTCGCTCGCTTCTTCATCGCCGATGAAACGGCGATACAGCGTTAGCGCAAAATTCGCCACCCGCCGCGCTTGCTTCGAGTCCACGTGATAGCGCTGCATGAACTGCGAGACGGTGATGTCCCGCATATCCTTGTGCAGAAAGCGGCCCAGGAGATCGTAGAGAATTCCCTGACGCATGGAGCCGCTGGCTACAAGCATTGATTCTATGCCCAACTCTGCAAGTGCGGCGCTCATGATCGCAAGGCCGCCAGGCAAAACCGGCAGCCGATCGCTGCGCAGGCCTTCGAGACCGAGTCGTTGCACGTCGCCTGCCTTTATCATCACCGTGCGCAAGCGGTCCAGACCGTCCGGCGTGATGCCCGTGGCCGACAATCCATTGAGCTGGAGTATCTCGGACAAGGCGCGCGCTGTTCCCGATGATCCGACCGCCTGCTGCCAGTTCCCGTGCGAGAAGCGCGTCGCCATTGTCTGCAATTCATTGCGCGCAGCAAGTTCGGCCTGCTTCATCGCACTCTTAGAAATCCTGCCGTCCGGAAAATACTTGAGGCTGTAGCTCACACAGCCCATGTAAAGACTGTCCAATCGCAGCGGCTTGAGGGCTCGCCCGATGATGAATTCCGTCGAGCCGCCGCCGATGTCGACGACGAGACGTTTGTCCTTCGATAAAGGAAGGCTATGTGCAACGCCAACGTAGATGAGCCGCGCCTCCTCACGGCCCGCCACGACTTCGATGGGGAAGCCAAGCGCCGCTTCGGCGCTTTTAAGGAATGCCGCGGCGTTCTTCGCGACACGCAGCGTATTGGTGCCGACCGCCCGCACACCTCGCAGGTCGAAACCGCGCAAGCGTTCGCCAAAGCGCTTCAGGCATTCGAGCGCACGCTGCTGCGATTCTTCATTGAGGCGCTTCTCGCGATTCAGTCCGGCGCCAAGACGGATCGGTTCCCGCAACGAATCCAATGGATAGATCTGATCACCGACGACACGCGCAACCTGCAGGTGGAAAGAGTTTGACCCGAGGTCAACTGCGGCGACCGTGGAATAAACCGCCATGTCGTGTGAGCCCGTCCTTCATCAGTATGTGCGTGTCGCGAGCAATGCAGCCTGTGCGCAGTATAGATAACTTCCTCTGCGCATACTATGCAATTCTAGGGACAGTCCGCGCGCCGGCACCGCAGTAACAAAAATTTAATTTGGTTGGGTGCCCGGGCTACAGAACTTCGGCGTGCTTGTCGTCCGCTACGAGAATGCGGATCATCAGCAAGCACGTTGATTCGGTGTGCCGCCTTCATATTTACGTAATGTCCACGCGGTACATTTCAGCTTCGGCTCACTTACGGACTAATAACTATGAGAGGCGACGAATTTGAGACTGCTTGCCTTCGTAGGCTCGGAGTTTTCGAGCGTCCGAGCCGGGCGGCCTGCAGACTCAGGCGCTGAGGCAGGCGTCATCTCTTGGACACGCTGGTCGCACCGTGGTGACGAGTGAGAGGCACAAAAGGGGAAACGCTATGACGGTATGGGAGGGAGCAGTGCTCCTATACGCGTCGTTAGGCCGTCATGCACCAGCGGTTATCTTTGAACTTTTTTTGCTAACTTGCCTTCTGGTGCTTCGCATGTTCTTACCAGCATCGCGCAGCGGTAAGACAACCGATGACCTAGAGACCGTTAACGTATTAGGGCAGTCAGATCAGTAGGTGGCGCAGCACATTGCTGCGGTCGCCTATTGCCATACTTCGGAACGCGCCCGGACATTGACTGCAAAGACTGCTGCGACGTGCGGTGCCAATTTAAGGTGCATCCGTGTCGAATGTGCGCACTGAGTGTGCGTGCCAAGCGAGCAAAGTGTGAACCGCGTTCTGGCGATAGCGAGTCTATCTATTGCACGGTGCTACGGAACATCGTAGCGCCAGGACTGGAGAGCATACGACCGCTTTGTGGCACGGGCATTGCGTGGGTAGCGGCCCGATCCCTCATATGAGACCCTTCCTCCTCTTTGTTGTCGTGATATGCATGGCCGGATGGATAACGTTCCTGGTCACTGCCTTCATAGTGTTGGGCGTTTGGGCCATTCCGCTCATACTCGCGCTCGTTTGTCTTATGTACGCGCTTGTCTTTGGCTACGCTCATGGACGACACAGCGACGCCAACGCGGTGGCGCATCCGGAGTCTGATATCAGCGGCAGCTAGTGCAAAGGAATCGCGATGCAGACCTTGGGAGCAATGGGAAAATCTGCGTCCGGTTACGCACCAGCGCCCGCATAGGCGCACCGTTATTGCCCGCTTGGACGGGCAGCATGGCGCCGGTGATCTGTTTTCGGTCGGCCATCTTCATAGCACCGCCGCTTCGAGCGTAGACGGCAGGTCGGGATTGACCGTCTCCAGGCTGGTCCATTGCACTTTCCTTGGCTATCGGAAGGTTTACGCCGCTAAAACAGGCTGTCCGGTTGTCTGTTTATTGCTACCTGAGCGCTCAACTCGGAACCATGCTGCGTACAGCGCCGGCACGAAGAAGATCGTCAGCAACGTTGCAACCGTGAGTCCGCCCATGATTGCGATCGCCATCGGCCCCCAGAACACGCTGCGAGTGAGCGGAACCATCGCGAGTACCGTTGCTGCTGCGGTCAGCATCACGGGACGCGTCCGGTGCACGGCCGCATCGACGATCGCCGTCCAGGTGTCGCGACCTGCGTCGATTTCGGCCTGCACCTGATCGACCAGGATCACCGAATTGCGCATGATCATCCCGGAGAGTGCGGTGATCCCCAGGATTGCAACGAACCCGAGCGGCGCATGGAAGACGAGCAGCGCGGCAACCACGCCGATCAATCCGAGCGGCGCAGTGAGAAACACCATGAACATCTTCGAGAAACTCTGCAGCTGGAGCATGAGGATGGTGAGAATAGTGATCAGCATGATCGGTGCAACGGCCGCAAGCGCGCGGTTCGCCTTCTCGCTCTCCTCGACTGCACCACCGACGTCGATGCGATAACCGAACGGCAGCTTCGCTTCGATGGGCTTTAACTGCGGCAGAATTGATTGCGTTGTCGATACGCCCTGCTCCCCATCCTGCACGTCCGCACGAACGGTGATCGCCATGTCGCGATTGCGCCGCCATAGCACCGGCTCTTCGAGCTCGGCCCTGACGCGCGCCACCTGCGAGAGCGGCACGACTGTGCCCTGACGCGTGTAGAGATCGATGTCCTTCAGGGTATCGACGTTGAGCCGCTCCGACGGTACGGCGCGTGCGACGATATCGATCAGGTCTTCGCGCTCGCGCAACTGCGAGAGCGTCGCGCCGTTCATGACGGTCTGAGTCACGAGCGCCACATCGGCCGGCGCCAGTCCAAGCGCGCGCGCTTTGTCCTGGTCGATGTCAATCCGCATCGTGCGAACCGGATCGTTCCAGTCGAGCTGAACATCGCGCACCTTCGGACTCGCGGCGACCACCGCTTCGACCTCGCGCGCGATCTCGCGCACTTTCTGCGTATCCGGACCGACCACCCGGAACTGGACGGGGTAGCCGACTGCCGGTCCGAGCTCGAGACGCGTAACCCGGACCCACACGCCCGGGAACTGCTCGTCTACGCTGGCCATCAGTCGCGAGCGCACTCGTTCACGTGCCTCGAGGCCGCGCGTCATGACGATGAATGCGGCGTAGCCCGGGTTCGGCAACTCCGGATCGAGCGCGAGATAGAACCGCGGCTGGCCGGCGCCCGTGTAGGCGGTGAAGAAGCGAATGTCCTCATCCTTCGCAAAGACCGCTTCCATTTTTTTGACCTGCTCGGTCGTCGCGGCAAATGACGAGCCTTCCTTCAGCCGCAATTCGACGATGAGCTCGGGGCGATCGCTGTTCGGGAAAAACTGCTGCGGCACAAGCGGTGCGGCGAGGATCGCAACGCCGAGCGCGGCGACGGTTGCACCGATGACCCACCAGCGGCGCGCGAGCGCGAAGTCGATGAAGCCGCGCAGCTTGCGGTAAAACGGCGTTGCGTACGGATCGGCGCCATGATTCTGCTTGCCGAAATCCTTCGGCAGCATCTTGACCGCGAGGTAGGGTGTGATCACCCCGGAGACGAACCATGACAACACCACGGCCGTCCCGACGATCCAGAAGATGCCGCCTGCATATTCGCCGGTTGTGGATTTCGACAAGCCGACCGGCATGAATGCGGCGACCGTGATCAGCGCACCCGTGAGCCGCGGCATCGCGGTCGACGCATAAGAAAAAGCGGCCGCCTTAAGCCGGTCGCAGCCCTCCTCCATCTTGACGACCATCATCTCAACGGCAATGATGCCGTCGTCCACCAGGAGGCCGAGCGCGATAATGAGCGACCCGAGCGAAATGCGCTCCAGGTTCCAGCCCATCGCCAACATGACGAGCGCAACACCGCCGAGCACGATCGGCACTGAGAGTCCGACGACGATGCCGGTGCGGAAGCCGAGACTTAGGAGGCTGACGACCAGGACAATCGCGAGCGCTTCCATCAGAGAGCGTTCGAATTCCCAGATCGATTCGCTGACGACGGTCGGCTGATCGGCGACGCGCTCGAGCTCGATGCCGTGAGGCAGCTCGGTCTCGAGGTGGGCGACCGTCTGCTGGAGTGCTTTGCCGAGGTCGACGATGTTGCCGTCGTCGGTCATCACGATGCCGAGCATCAGCACTTGCTGCCCGTTGTGGCGCACCGTATACGTAGGCGGGTCTTCGTACCCGCGCGTGATCGTCGTGAAGTCGCCGAGCTTGATGAGCCGTCCGCCGGCGGCGATCGGCACGCTGCGGATTTCTTCCAGATTGGTGAACTGGCCGCTCACGCGGACCATGACCCGGTCGCCGCTGGTGTCGATCTGGCCGCTTGCCATCAGGCTGTTCTGATTGCGCAGGCTCTCCGCAATCATCAGCGGCGTGATGCCAAGCGCGGCGAGCTTCTGGTGTGAAAACTCGATGTACACTTTCTTCGCTTGCTTGCCGTAGACGTCCACTTTCTTGACCATCGGCACTTTGAGAAGCCGCCGCTTGAGGTCTTCCGCCGTGTCGGAAAGCTCGGCATGACTGATGCCGTCGCCCTTTAGCGCGTAGAGGAGCCCGGTCACGTCGCCGAATTCATCGTTGAACATTGGACCGATGACGCCTTCGGGCAAGTCGTTCTTGACGTCGCTGAATTTCTTGCGCGCCTGGTACCAGGCCTCGCGCTGTTGTGCCTTCGAAGTGCCGCCGACGACGCTGAGGATCATGCCACCGTAACCCTGCCGTGCGTAGGTCTTGACCTTCTCGAAGTGGTCGAGCTGCTCGAACTTCTTTTCCATCCGGTTGAGCACCTCGTCCTGGATCTGCTGCGCAGTCGCGCCGGGCCACATGACGACGATGCTCATGGACGGCACGGAAAAATTCGGGTCTTCGAGCTGGCCGAGCCTGGTGAAACTCAACATGCCGCCCAGCCCGATCACGAGGATGAGAAAGAGCACGATGGCGCGATGGTTCAACGCCCATTCGGTCAGGTTGAACGATTTCATCGCTTCGCCTCCTTGATCGTTGCAGTCGCCGCAAGATCGGGCAGGGCGACGCGTTTTCCGGGCGCCATCTTTTGGACGCCGGCGGTCACGATGAGGGAACCGGCTGCGGGGCCGGACAAGAGCACGTCCTCATTGCGATACCCCTTGACTGTGACAGGGGCGAGTTCGACTGTTCCAGCAGCCTCGGTGCCGGTGCGACGTACGATCCACACCGCCGGTGCGCCCTTATCCTGGGTGATCGCACTTGCCGGGATTACCGCTGTCTGCTGATCGGACGCCGCGCGCTCTGCGACGAGTGTGGCAGTCCCGCCGAGCGGCAGTGGCATCGGCGTCCGCGGCTTCAAGCGGGCGCGATACGTTCGGGTCTGTGCCACCGCCTGCGGCGAGAGCTCGCGCAGCACGACGTCGAACACGCGGTCGGACGCGGAGGCGAGTGAGGCACGATACCGAGCTGCCTTGAACCAGAGGAGGTGGTCTTCCGGAACATCGACCACGATCTCGGGCTCGCCTTCGGCCGCGATCGAGACGACCGACTGCCCCTCCGGGACGACCTGTCCGACCTCGAACCGGACCGCCGTGACGACACCGCTGCGCGGTGCTCGGAGCACTGTGTAAGCGAGCCGGTTGCGCGCGAGCTCGAGCTGCTGCGCCTGCGCGTCAGCGGCGGCCTTTGACTGCTGGGCCGCGCTGCGAGCGCGCTCATCATCCGCTACGCTCACGGAACCGTCGCGCTTCAATGCTTCGAGCCGCTGGCGGTCGGATTCGGCTTGCCGCGCCGCCGTCTGCGCCGCGACCAGTTGCTGGCGCGCAGCTTCCTCGGCATGACGGTAATCGGTGTCGTCGAGCACTGCAATGACATCGCCCTCGTGAACGGCCTGGCCGACATCGACCTTGCGCTGCGCCACTTTGCCGCCGACGCGAAACGCCTGTTCCACTTCGTGACGAGCCTGCACAGTACCGACATAGCGGTTGGCGTCCTGGGCGCCGTCATAGCGCAGTTCGACCGTGCGCACCGGGCGCATCGGTTCGGCCGGCGGAACAGCCGGACCACAGGCGGCGAGCAGGCCGGCGATGGGAGCGGCGAGCAACGCCGCGCAAGAAAAGGTTTTCATCGTCATCTCTCTTTCGTAAATTTCATGAATTTGGATTTCGCTCAGCGCTTCCGGTCGTCGGCTCAAAAAATTGCCAGCCGCCACCGAGCGCTTTATAGAGTTGAACCGCGTCAAGCAGCAACTGCGTATTGCTGTCGTTAGCGCTCAGGCTGACATTGAGGCGGACACGCTGAGCATCGAGGAGCGGCAGCAAATCGATCTGCCCGCGGTCGTACAGCGATTGGGCACGACTCAGCGCGGATTCGGCGGAAGCGGCCCCGTTATTCAGCGTCTGCGAGCGGCGCCGCTCGTCCTGCAGTGAGACGAGCGCGTTTTCTACATCTTCGAGCGCGCGCACGATGCTGTGCTCGTAACGGAGCAGCGCTTCCGACTGTGCGCTCTCCGCCTGGATGTTGATCGCCTCGGTGCGCCCGGCGTTGAAGATCGGCATCGCGAGCAGGCCGATCACGTTGGTGAAGCGTGCACTGCCGATACTCATACCGTTGAGCTCGGTGCCGGTGCCGCCGAATGCCGCACCCAGCAAAAGGCGCGGAAAATATTCAGCCTTTGCCTGCCGGCGACGGGCGTTCGCGGCATCGAGCTGCGCTTTGGCCGCAAGCAAATCGGGCCGGCGCTCGAGGAGGGCGGCGGGCTGCCCCGTCTGCACAACCGGTGCGGTCACGTTGCCGCTCCACGGTTTGATGGCGTCGGCGTGGAAAGCCTGATCTCCAGTCAGCACCGCGATACGGTGCCGCGACGATGCAGCGAGCGTCTCGAGCGGCGGTATCGCCGCGTGCGCTTGCGAAGCGTCGGTCTGCGCGCGCTCGACGTCGAAGGCCGTCGCGAGCCCTGCGCGCTCGCGGGCGGTGACGAGGCGCAGCGTTTCATCGTGCGCCGCCGCGATCGCACGCACCGTCTCGAGCTGACGCAATGCGCCGACGAGTGTGAAGTAGCTCGTCGCGACGTCGGTCATGACGAGCAGACGCACGCCGCGCGCGCCGTATGCCGCGGCGAGCGTATCCGCCGAGGCGGCCGTCGCGCCGCTGCTCAGCCGCCCGGTAATGTCCGGTTCCCATGCGACGTTTACGCCGGCGGTAGCGCTTTTGATATTCGCTGCCGACGGCACGCTCTGGCGCGTCGCCGCATCAAAGCCGGTCCTGTAATCGGATCCGGTAGCGCTTATCCCGATGCTGGGAAACAGCGCCGAACGGCTGATCGTTTCGGCGGCGCGGGCGGCCCGGACGCGTTCCGCGGCAATCTTCACATCGCGGTTTTCGCGCGCGGCACGCTTGATCAACTCCGAGAGGACCGGATCGCCGAAGCTTTCCCACCACGCGGCTTCGGGCTCATCGCTCGATGCAGCCACCGCCGCATACTTTGGAGGGACGTCGACCGATTGCTCCAACACAGGGGTCGAGCACGCTGTTGTGAGGACGAGAACCAGAGCGGCAATGACAAAGTAAGAAACCGATGGCGACGCTTTCCCGCCGGAGCGCGAACCCCGCTTCGGCGGCGTAAGGTATCCGTTACAGACTTTGAATGAGGTCATGGCTTTTAAGGGGTGATGAGAATCGATGTGATCAGGATAAATTGACATCGATGAAGAAGTCGTCAGTGAAACGTCGTGATTCGGTCGCCGTTTAATCCTGAGCTGTGAGCGAAACGTCGAGGTCGCCTGTCGGTTAAAGCGCGGCGCGCATGGATTTAAGCTCAGCGCGGCACACGTCGCCGAACGGCTTGAGCGGGTCTGGATCGGGCGAGTGCGTTAGCGTGCGCATGTCGTCGAATGTCAGGTTGCGGGCGAAATATTGATCGGTGATGCGCCTCATCAAGCGATCAGCCTCGGCCAGCACCGGCTGAGATGCGCACAAGCGGATACGATTGATCAACGAATATGCCGACAGCACGACTTCCGGCTTTTCGAGCATGTGCGTATATGCGTCGACCAGCAGCCTCGTGCATTCGCCAATGAACTCGCCATACAGTGCCTCGCGCTTGCGAATCTCGCGCTGAATCAACTCGCGCTTGCTCTGTGTCTTTTGGGTGACCCATGCCGTCGCAATCGTCGCCGAGCCGCCCACGAGCGACCCCAATACTCCCGAGAGCGCGCTGATCATAGTGATATCCATCCTTTTTCCCTTTGCTCGATCCGTTTATCCGCGCGGCAACTTCTCCGATAGCATTAGAAATGATTTCTTCAGTCGCTCGATAATGTAGGCTTCGATGCGCGCGGTATGCGCTTGACCGAATGCCTTCGCCGACTTGTCGCGTATGGCAAAATGCAGCATGAGAAGCCCCTGCAATTTCGAGAAAGCGGAAGAATTGGCGGTGCCGCATACGGATGCGTCTTTTCTTAGCACTCGACGCACTACACCCGGATCGAGAAGCCGTATCTCGCACAACATTGCAAGCCGCGCGATTTCACGGTCGACGTCTTCGAGATCCTGCGTCGACCAGCCGATCGGAAATTCGGTTCTTTCTGTTGTCATGACGTCACCATTCATGTTGTGGATATGTCGCCGCCGGCCGATATGTCTTCGGCGATCGAGTCCAGGAGCTGCGAGGCAGAGGCAAATTCCGTCTGCCGGCCGGTGGCCAGGTTTTCGAGCCGGCCTGTGATAGCGCCCGGCTTCGCGTCGCTGCGCAACTTGAGCACGTACGCGCGGCGATTCGGATATTTCGGTTCGGAGTTGAAGGACATCTTTTTTCCTCGCTAGATTGTCGGGCGTTGGTTGGCGTTCCTTGATCGGTGCAACGGATCAGGGGGCGGGGGCACGCAACTGGCGACGCTGCGGCGCGCCGAGGACCTCACGGATTCGCGCCAGCATCGCTGTCTGTTCCTTGCTCGGCGCGATGCGCTGAACGCGGGTGTCCGCCAGCATGCGCTCGAGCAGCGTCAGCAGGCGCTCGCGGTCCGCCCGTCGGGGGAGTAACAGTGGCAGTGTCTCGACGGCGCGCTCGCGCTCGTAGCGGGCGATGATCTCCTGCAGGCCGCCGATGCGGCGCACTTCGTCGGGTGGCAGCTCCGGCAGCAGCTCGCGATACTCTTCCAAAAGCTCGTGCGCAAGGTGCAGCCGTGCGAGCGGGAGCGGCTCATCCTTGTGCGCGAGGAGGTACGCAACGCGCGCGAGCGCTTCGGGGTATCCGCCTTTATCAATCGACTCCAGCGCTGTCTTCACATATGGCAGCTCACGTGGATTAACTGGCCGCTCGGTCGTATCTGGCGCGGGCTGGCCGCCTCCAGACAGCGAGAACAAGCTGCCGTAGATCTGGAAAAAGGCGGCTTCGCCGAACGCGTCACGCAGCGCGCGATAGCAGTCGAGCGAAGCGCTGAGCAGCTCGGACGCCGTCGACTCAAGCTTGCGCATGTAGTTCTCGGGTGATGCAGTGCGGCGATTCTCTGCCACTGTCCGCGCGGTGGGCGATAGCCACCAAACCCAAGGATTCAAGTCCGATAAGGCCCATCGTTGTGCGCGCAACGGGTGTATCGCGCGCGACAGTTTGGCGCCCTCTTCAGTAGCCAGAGCCTGCACGACCGGCCGGCCGAAGAGTTCGTAGGCGCGCTGATTGAATTCCGACACAACTTGCATCGCCTCGAACGGTTTTTCGTCCATGCGCTTGTAGCGGTTGAGCCGGGCCGCGACATCTTCCAGGCGCAACTCGACGAAACTGACGTCGTACTCGGCCTCGCCGCCGTTCGATTTGCGCTCCTTGATCTGCATTCCGTAAAGGCCTGCGGGCAGTGCCTCGATCGACTTCAGAACCGAGACGATCTGCGCGTGCTCTTTCCTGGCGACCTTTCCGGATACAAAAATTCCCAGGTGGCCGACGTCTTCATGCATGAGGCCGACGATCGTCTGGCCACTTAATTTGATTTCCTCTGTGCTGCCGTAAACGTCCGCTACCCAGTTGAACGCCTGCTGCGGCGGGGTGATGTTGTCGCCGAGCGAAGCGAACAAAACGATCGGCACCTTTATTTTCCGCAAGTCGAGCGCGCTGCCGGTCCCCGCTTTGACGGCACCTGACCATAGCTTGTTGCCGACGAAAAGATTCTGGGTGATCCACTCGATCTCTTCGCGATTCAGCAGGAAATAGCCGCCCCACCAGCGTTCGAATTCGAGAAAGCGCGCCTTCTCGGTGTCGATGTTCGCGAACGCGTTGTAGTACTTGTTCCAGAACGTGTTGGCGGGATTCAGGTTCTCGAAATTTTGCACGAGCCACGCGCCATCGAATCTGCCGGCGCCAAGATCGGACGCGAGCGATGCGAGCCACGCGCCTCCAAGCAAACCGCCGGCGTAGCGCATCGGATTGTCACCTTCGCCTTCGCGCCACGCGCCGCCCCAATACGACATTGGCGCGCCGACGATCACGATGGGGCCGGTGTCGTCTGGGTTGGCCGCCGCCAGCATCATGGCGGTCCAACCTGCCTGACAGTTGCCCACAACCGCCGGCTTTGCGGCGTGCGGATGGAGCTCGCGCACTTTCTTTACAAACTGGCGTTCCGCCTCGCAGACGTCGATCAACGTTTGTCCGGGCTGGGGTTCGCGAAAAAAAGTCACGAAGTAAACGGGATGGCCTTCGCGCAGCGCGACACCCACTTGGGAGTCGTCCTTGAAGCCGCCAATGCCGGGACCGTGCCCGCCGCGCGGGTCAATGATTACATACGGGCGTCGCGCGGCGTCGACCGTGACGCCGTGCGGAGGAACGATGCGCAGCAGCGCGTAATTGACGGGACGCGCAAACGTGCGGCCGTCCATGATCATCTCGTGATCGAAGTGCAGCACGGGTGGCAATCCCTGCCGCTCGTGCTCGACGAAGTTATTGCCGCGTTCGCGCAGCATGTCGCAGAAGAGAACAGAGCGCTGAGCGCAATCGACGACATATTCGACGGCCTGCGTCCATGCATCTGACGCCGCAAGCGGCGTCGCTGTCGGATTCGCGAGCTGGCCGGAAGTGGCTTTCTTCGCGCGCTCGCTGTAGCGCTCCACCGCGCCCTCAATGCGGCTTTTCAACACT
>Ga0070664_100001325_pt1 | contig 19747 bp, 17 predicted proteins | sample KBSC73metaG_FD_65863 | JGI IMG/M metagenome (GOLD analysis project Ga0070664, IMG submission 65863) | Corn rhizosphere microbial communities from Kellogg Biological Station, Michigan, USA - KBS C7-3 metaG | ecosystem: Host-associated > Plants > Roots > Rhizosphere > Soil ... | reverse complement strand
GACAAGCCTCAGCCTGCAGCGGTAGGCGCCCGTCCGTCCGCAGGCTGACGCCCCTCCCGCCGGCAGCGCAGTAGCCTGGCCGCGTGACCTGGGCAACTTCGACGGCGCGGCGCAACCTGCTGGTGCCGGACGCGGTGCTGGCCGCCGTCCTCCTGCTCGCCGGCCTGCCGACGCCCATCTCCAGCCAGCCGCCGACGCGGTCGGTGACCGGGCTGCTCGTCTACGTCGCTGTTTGCCTGCCGGTGCTGTTCCGCCGGACCCGGCCCGTCGTGGCCACCGTCATCGCCGCGGTCGCCGGGCTGGCCCAGCTCGCGGTGGGTGTGACACCCTCGCTCTCCGATCTCGCCCTGGTCATCGTCGTGTACTCCGCGGTCGCCTACGGGCCGCGCTGGCTCACCACCGTCACGGCCGCCGGCCTGCTGGCCACGCCGGCGATCGCGATCGCACGCTGGTTCCCGCAGACGACCGGGCAGCCGCGCACGTACGCGTACCTCTATCTCGTCCTGGCCACGCCGTTCCTGATCGCCTGGGCGCTGGGCCTGACCGCCCGCTACCGGGCCGCGTACCTCGCCGGCGTGGAGGAGCGCGCCGCGCGCCTGGAACACGAGCGCGACACCCGCGCCGGTATCGCGGTCTCGGCCGAGCGCGCCCGGATCGCCCGCGACATGCACGACGTGGTGGCGCACGCGGTGAGCGTGATGGTGGTCCAGGCCGACGGCGGAGCGTACGCGCTCGACGAGCACCCGGAACGGGCCCGCCGCGCACTGACCACGATCGCCGACACCGGCCGCCAGACGCTCGCCGAGCTTCGCCGGGTGTTGGGTGTGCTTCGCGACGGCGACGCCGCGTCGGGCTACCTGCCGCAGCCGGGCGTCGCGCAACTGACGGAGCTGGTCGCGCAGGTGCGCGCCGCCGGTCTCGGCGCGGACCTGACCCTGGAGGGTGTTCCCGTGGAACTGTCCGCCGGCGGGCAGTTGGCCGTGTACCGGATCGTGCAGGAGGCGCTGACCAACGCGGTGAAGCACGGCGGCCCGAACGCATTGGCTCACGTACTGCTGCGGTACCTGCCTGACACCGTCGAGATCGACGTGACCGACGACGGACGCGGCGCCGGCGCGGACGAGCCGGCACCCGGCGGACACGGCCTCGTGGGCATGCGGGAGCGGGTCGCGCTGTTCGACGGCGTGATGACGGCCGGGCCGAGCACCGGCGGCGGCTACCGCGTGCGGGTCCGGCTGCCGCTCGCATCGTTGAGCGCGGTCAACGCGTGATTCGCATCCTGCTCGTCGACGACCAGGAGCTGGTCCGGGCCGGATTCCGCATGGTGCTGGAGGCGCAGCCGGACATGACGGTCGTCGCGGAGGCCGGCGACGGCGCCGCCGCCGTCTCGCTGGCCGCAGCGAGCACACCGGACGTCGTGCTGATGGACGTCCGGATGCCCGGCCTCGACGGCGTGGCCGCGACCCGCGAGATCTGCGCGACCAACCGCGGCGGTCCGCCGCGGGTGTTGATCCTGACGACGTTCGACCTCGACGAGTACGCCTTCGCCGGCCTGAAGGCCGGTGCGAGCGGCTTCCTGCTGAAGGATTCGCCGCCGCCGACGCTGCTGGCCGCCATCCGCGCGGTGCATGTCGGCGACGCCGTGGTGGCACCGAGCACCACGCGCCGGCTGCTGGATCGGTTCGCGCCGCTGCTGCCCGACGACGCACCCGTACCCGACGCGCTCGCCACGCTGACCGACCGCGAGCGGGAGGTGCTCGTGCACGTCGCGAAGGCGTTGTCGAACGCGGAGATCGCCGAGGCGCTGCATCTGTCCGAGGCCACGGTGAAGACGCACGTCGGCCGCATATTCATGAAGCTCAACCTCCGCGACCGGGTCCAGGCGGCCGTGCTGGCCTACGAACTCGGCCTGGTGCGGCCCGGCTGGTAGGCCCCGGGCACTACCGGGTCAGCCTCGCGGCGTACCTGCATACGGTGGCCCGCGGTCGATCCGCCGGCACCCCGCCGGTGCGTAGCGTCGCGGCATGTCGATCCAAGAGGCCGTGCGAACGGTCGACCTCGTCAAGGTGTACGGCACCGGCGACACGGCGGTGCGCGCCCTCAACGGCGTCAGCGTCGCGTTCGAGCGGGGACGGTTCACCGCCATCATGGGCCCGTCGGGTTCCGGGAAGTCGACGCTGATGCACTGCGCGGCGGGGTTGGACCCGGCGACGTCCGGCACCGTCCACATTGGTCGGACGCAGCTGACCGGCCGGTCGGACCGGGAGTTGACGCGGTTGCGGCGGGACCGGATCGGCTTCGTGTTCCAGTCGTTCAACCTGCTGCCGGCACTCACGGCAGCGCAGAACATCAGGCTGCCGTTGGACCTGGCCGGCCGGCGGCCCGAGAAGGACTGGCACGACCGGGTCGTCGGCACGCTCGGCCTGACCGATCGCCTCGGGCACCGGCCGGCGCAGTTGTCCGGCGGCCAGCAGCAGCGCGTCGCGATCGCGCGGGCGCTGCTCACCCGGCCGGAGGTGGTATTCGCCGACGAGCCGACCGGCAACCTCGATTCCCGTTCCGGACACGGGTTGCTGGCGTTCCTGCGCCGCTCGGTCCGGGAACTGGACCAGACGGTGGTGATGGTGACGCACGATCCGGTCGCCGCCTCGTTCGCCGACCGGGTGGTGCTGCTCGCCGACGGCAGGCTCGCCGCCGACGTCGCGGAACCGCGGGCTGACGTCCTGTTCGACCACCTCGCACGGTTGGGGGCCTAGGCATGCGCACCGCCATCCTCGCGGGCCTGCGCGCCCACGTGCGGCGCCTGATCGCCACCGGGCTCGCGGTGATGCTCGGCGTCGGCTTCGTCGCCGGCACGCTCATCTTCGGCGACACCGCCAGGGCGGCCCTGTTCGACCAGTTCGCCCGCGCCGCGAAGCACGTCGACCTGACGGCGAGCGGACGCGGCGATCTGGCGCCGTCGGTGCTGGACGCCGTGCGCGCGCTGCCGGGCGTGGCCGCCGCCGACGGCCGGGCCGAGGCCAACCTGCCGCTGCTGGACCGGCGCGGCCGCCTCGTCGGCAACGACGGCCGGGCCGGACTTGCCATCTACGCCGGGACGGAGCCCGGACTGCGGCCGTACGACATCCGGTCCGGGCGGGCACCGGCACAGCCGGGAGAGGCCGCCCTGGACGCCGCCACCGCGACGCAGACGCGCTACGCCGTCGGCGACACGGTCACCGTGCTGGATCCCGCACAGCAACGGCGGGTCCTCACCATCGTCGGCATCATCGGGTTCGGCGCGTCGCGGCAGTACGCCGACCGCTCGGTGCTCGCGGTCACGATGCCCGACATGATGGCGCTGGCCGGCGTCGGCGGCTATCGGTCCGTTGTGGTCGGTGGGAACGGTGACGTCCCGACGGCCCGGCTCTCGGCGGACCTCGCGGCCCTCACCCACGCCGACGTCGCCAGCGGGGACGGCTATCGCAGGCACCTCGCCAACGAGGCGATCCAACAGGTGCAGCCGTTCCTCACCTCGCTGCTCGCGTTCGCGGTCGTGGCGTGCGTGGTGGCCGCGTTCGTCATCTACAACACGTTCAACATTCTTGTGGCCCAACGCAGTCGCGAGTTCGCGTTGCTGCGCTGCGTCGGCGCGGGGCGGCGCCAGGTCGTCGGGGCGTTGCTGGCAGAGTCGGCCGCGATCGGGGTATTGGGGGCGTTGGGCGGCCTCGCGTTCGGGTGCGGGGTGGCGTACGGCCTGTTCCGCGGTGCGAACGCGCTCGGTGCCGGGGTACCGCGGCACGGCCTCGTGTTCACCGCGACGCCGTTCGTGGTGGCCGTCGCGGTCGGGGTGGTCGTCAGCGTGTGCTCGGCCGTCGTCCCGGCCCTGCGAGCCAGCCGGGTCGCGCCGGTGGCGGCGCTGCGGACCGCGACCGCGGGGGACCGGACGACCCGCGGACGGGCGCTGCTGATCGGGGCGGCCGTCCTGGCCGGTGCTGCCGGCACGACGGCCACCGTTGTGGGTCTGCGGGGCACGGACCCGCAGACCGCGACGCTCATGGTGATGGCCGGCGGACTGGTGAACTTCCTGGCACTGCTCATCGTGTCGCCGTTGTGGGTCGGGCCGTCGGTGTCGCTTGTCGGTTGGCTACCCGGACGGCTGTTCGGGCCCACGGCACGCCTCGCCGCGCTCAACGCTCGTCGCAATCCGGGACGGACGGCCGCGACCACCGCGGCCCTGACGATCGGCGTGGGGCTGATGGCCGCGGCCACCGTGCTCGTGGCAACGGTGCAGCGGACGGCGACGAGCCGCATCGACGACGCGTATCCGGTGGACTTCGTGCTCGCTCCCGCCATTCTCGGCAACGGCCAATCCGGCGTTCCCGAAGACGTGGCGACGCGGCTGCGCCGGCGGGCCGAGTTCGCCGGCGTGTGGCGGGTGCGCACCGACGACGCGACGCTGGCCGGTGCGGGGGTGCACGTTGCCGCCACCGATCCGGTCGGTCCGACCCGGCCGGCCTTGAAAGCCGGTACGTGGGACGGGTTCGGGCCGGGCACCGCGATCGTGTCGAGCGGCCTGGCGGGTGGCGCGGCGACGGTCGGTGCGCGGATCACCGTGCGGGGATCGTCCGGGACGAGCGTGACGCTGCGCGTGGTGGGTGTGTCGAAACGGCCGCTGCCGTTGGGCGACGTGCTCGTCGCGTGGGCCGACATTCAACCGTTGCGGTCCGGAACCGGCATAGCCGAAAGGGACGACCGGGTCATGGTCCGGGCCGCCGACGGCGTCCCGCCGGACCGGTCCCGCGATGCGCTCGACGAGGTGCTCGCGGACCAGCCCGCGGTGACCGTCGGCACGTCGGCCGGGTGGCGGGCGCAGGTCACCGATGCGGTCAACCAACTCATCGCCCTGGTGGCGGGGCTGCTCGCGATCGCCGTCGTCATCGCGCTGATCGGCCTCGTGAACACGCTCTCGCTCTCGGTCTTCGAGCGGACCCGGGAATCGGCGATCGGACGCGCGCTCGGTCTTACCCGCGGCCAGTTGCGGCTCATGCTGCTCGCGGAGGCGTTGCTGATGGCGGCCGTCGGGGCGGTGGTCGGCATCGGGTACGGGGTGCTGTACGGGTGGGCGACGTCATCGGTGATCTTCCTCGGCGTAGCGCCACTGCTCTCGATTCCCGTGGTCAATCTGCTCGGCTATCTCGGCGTTGCGGTGGCGGCCGGCGCACTGGCCGCGGTGCTACCGGCTCGGCACGCCGCGCGGGCGTCGATCGTCGAAGCGATGGCCGACACGTGACGGCTGCGGCGATCAGCAGGCCGACGACACCGGCGCCCAGCCAGCGGGCGCCGACGATCCAGATGCCGATGTCGTTGCCCGGCAGAGCCAGCGAGGCGGTGGCCAGTGCGGTGGCGGACAGGACGGCGGTGGGCCAGAAGGTCCTGCTGCGTTGCGATGCCTGCGGTGGCGGCCCGTGCCAGGTCCGGAGCAGGTTGCCATGTCCAATGTGGACGATGATGGCGATCGTGACGACAGCGCCGACCACCTCGGAGAGCAGTTGCACGATCCGCCACCAGGGCAGCCCGGCGACGGCCGTCGCGTGCATGGCCGGCAGGTACGTCGACGGGCCGACGAACAGCATGTAGGGATGCGTGACGGCGTCCCAGACCTGATGGGTCAGTGCGCCGAGCACACCCGAGTACGCCGTCACCAGCAACGGATGGCGCACCGTGCCGAGCACGCCGTAGTCGCGCAGCCGGCCCGGCAGGTGCGCGGCGACGGCAGGAGCGGCGCGGCGGACCACCCACGCCAGCGCGGTGACGACGGGCAGGTGGAACCACAACAGCGAGTGCCACGCGTGCGACGGCGGCTCCGCGATGCCGGCGAGGACGTACCCGATGTCGGGCGCCGCCGACCCGATCACGAGGGCCACGCCGTCGAACCGGTGCGGGAAGCGCACCTTCAGCGGCAGGACGGCAGCCTGGTGCGAGGGGATCGTCGCCGGCACCGTCGCAGGCTATCGATCGACGCGCGGGGTGTGGTGAAGGAAACCCGCGGATGGTCAGAAGGATTCGGCGGCCCAGGCCAGGTGGCCGGTCTCGGTGATGCGCGCCCGGTACGTGTCGACGGCGAACTCCGGGTGCCCGGCGAAGTGGCGCAGCCGCGCCGCTGCGTGGAACGTCATGGCCGGTACGCCGAGGCACAACGCGTCCGCGACGTCGCTCAGCATGTCGGACACCGAGGCCCAGCGGATCGCGTCGTCGAAGCTGCGCTCGTGGTCCCATTGGGCCACGCAGCCGCGCAGCGGCCCGTCGCGCAGGTCGACGAACAGGTACTGCCCGCTGCGGTCGGCTGCGATCGGCACGAACGCGCTCTGGAACGCGTGGCTGGGCTCACCCGCCTCGCCGGCGACGATGGCCTCGCCCATGCGCACGTGCAGGTCGAGCCAGAACCGGCGGGCCTCCAGCGCGTCGGAGATGGTCAGCGGCACGTGCAGCCAGGGCAGCACGGGGTGGACCGACTCGGGCGAGAACCCGGCGACCAGCCACCAGCGCACCAGATCGTCGGGGAACTCGCGGCCGATCGTCTTGGCCGCGTGGGCGATCTCGTCTGCCGTGGCCGGGGCGGCGGTCAACTGGCGCATGGTCGCGGGCGCCAACCGGGTCAACCAGTCGACGATGCGCGTCCACGATTCCTCGACCGGCGCCACACCTACAGATTGTGGCCACTACTGCCTCGTATCGCACCAAAACCGAAAAACGGGCTCGCCGCCATGCCAGCAAAGTGTGTAACGCTGTGCCGCATGGTCTTGGAGGTCGCTCAGTTCGACATCGTCGCCGGGCAGGAGGAAGGGTTCGCCGCGGCGTACCGCGAAGCCCGCCCGCTCGTCGCCCAGACGCCCGGCTGCCGGTCGGTGCGGATGACCCGCGGCATCGAGACGCCCACCCGGTTCGTCCTTCTCATCGAGTGGGACTCCGTCGAGGCGCACGAGGTCAACTTCCGGCAGTCGGAGCGCTTCCCCAAGTGGCGCGGCCTGATCGGGCCGTACTTCGCCAGCCCGCCGCACGTCGAGCACTTCGCGGACGTCGCGTGAAAAGAATCGCGATCACCGCCGCCAGCCTCGCGTACGGCCGGAACGAGCCGGTGCTCGAAGAGGTCACGCTGAGCGTCGAACCCGGCACCATGCTCGCCGTCACCGGCCCCAGCGGCGCCGGCAAGACCACGCTGCTCTCCGCGCTGGCCGGCGTGCTCGCGCCGCGCACCGGCACGGTGACCGTCGACGACGTTCCGCTGCGCGACCGCGACCACGCCGTCGCGCAGGGCGTGGTGCTGATCCCGCAGGACAACGGCCTGGCCCCGATCCTCACCGCGCAGGAGAACCTCCAGGTCGTGCTGATCGCCCGCGGCGCCGACCCGGCCGAGGCCCGCCGCGCCACGGCGATCGCGCTGGACCGCCTCGCCCTGTCCGGGCAGGCCGACCAGTTGGTCGAGGAGCTGTCCGGCGGCCAGCAGCAGCGCACGGCGATCGCGCGCGGGCTGGCACTGGCGGGCGACGTGCTGCTCGCCGACGAGGTCACCAGCGAGCTCGACGCCGGCAACCGGCAACGGGTGCTCGAGCTGCTCCGGGCCGAGGCCGACCGCGGCGCCGCCGTCGTGCTCGCCACCCACGACCCGGAGGCGGCAGCGACCTGCGACGCCGAGGTTCATCTTCGTGACGGTCGACTTGAACCGGTTCGCACCACGGCATCGCCGGCCACCGCCACCACGGGCTAAGCTCCCCCGCGACATGATCAGGATCATCCTGGCGGCGCTCCGCGCCCACCCCGCCCAGGCGCTCACGATCGGACTGCTCGCCGCCGTCGCCGCCGGCCTGTCCGCGATCCTGCCCACCTACCTGGTCGGCGCCGTCGACGCCGGCACCCAGGCGACCGTCGACGCCGCGCCGCTCAGCCAGCGCCTGATCACGGTGACGGCCGTGGTCCCGGCGAGGTCGGCCGTCGCCGACGCCGAGCGCCGCACCGCCGACGCGCGCCGCGCCCTCGAACGGCCCGGCATCCACCTGGTGACCGGCATGCGCGCGGCCGCCCAGCTGACCAAGGCCGGGACCAACGAGTCGTTCGCCGCCGTGCTGGCCCACCGCGAAGACGTCTGCGCCCACCTGCGGATCACCGGGTCCTGCCCCGCCGGCGACCACGACGCCCTGGTCAGCAACCGCGACGCCGACCGGCTCGGCCTGCAACCCGGCACCGAGCTGCGGCACGCCAACAGCGACGGCCTGGTCAGCATGCTCACCGTCACCGGCGTGTACCAGACCCCCGACGTGCGCGACCCGTACTGGACCGGCGGCACGCTGGTGCGCGCCAACCCGGTCTTCGTGATCCCGGCCGCGTTCACCGCGCTGGCCCCGGCGCAGATCATCGCCACCGCCGAGGGCCTCGTCACGGCCGCCCTGTTCGCCGACTTCGCCCCGAAGTCCACCACCGACGCGCTCGTGGCCCGCTTCGACCGCCTCGAGGCCGACAACTTCGCCGTCTACAGCCCCGTCGTCGAGCTGGGCAACCGGGTCACCACGAACCGCCAACTGCTGATCACCGGCGTGCCCGTCGCGGGCGTCCAGATGCTGCTGCTGTGCTGGCTCACGCTCGGCCTCGCGCTGCGCCACGCGGGCGCCGGCTGGCGCGCCGACGCCGGCCTGCTCAAGCTGCGCGGCGCGCCGTCGCGGCGGATCCTCGCGCTCGCCGTCGGGCGCTCGGCCGTCCCGATCCTGGCCGGCGCCGTGGTCGGGGCCGCGGTGGCGGTCGCGCTGATCGTTCCGTTGAAGCGCCTTCTCTCGACGGGAGAAGGGCCGTCGACGCTCGCCGTGACCTCCGGTGAGCTGGCGCTGGTTGCTCTCGGTGCGGCGGTGCTGGCGGTGCTGGGGTCGCTCGCCGTCGCCGCGGTCGCCGAACGGCGGGTGCTCAAGGAACCGGTGCTCGACCTGATGCGCCGGGTGCCGCAGCGGCGCCGCGGCTGGCGGGCCGGCGCGCTGGAGGTGGTGGTCGCGGTGCTCGCCGTGGCCGCGATCTACCAGGTGCGCTCGGCACCGGAGGGCGCCGAGGCGGTGACCGCCGGGCTGGCGCTGTTCGTCCCGGTGCTGGTGGCGCTGGCCGTCGCGGTGACCGGGACGCGCCTCTCCGCCCCCGTCGCGGCGGTGTTCGCCCGGCGGGCGTTCGGCGGCGGACGGGTGTCGACCGGTCTCGCCGTCCTCGACCTGGCCCGGCGCCCGAGCGCGCGGCGCCTCGCCGCGCTGCTCGTGGTGGCCGTCGCGCTGCTCGTGACGGCCGGCGTCGGCTGGTCCGGCGCGGCAGCGGCCCGCGACCAGCGGGCGTCGCTCGACCTCGGCGCACCGCGGGTGATCTCGGTGGTCGCCAACGGGTCGACCCATCTGCTGTCGGCCGTGCGGGCCGCCGACCCGTCCGGGCGGTCCGCGATGGCGGTGGTGGCGGGCCGGCTCGGCGCCGAGAACGACGCCCCACCGGTGGTCGCCGTCGACACGTCGCGGCTCGCCGCGGTGGGCGGCTGGAACACCGCGGCCGCCCGGGCCGCGCTCGCCCGCCGGGCCCACCCGGACGCGCCGCCGACGATCATGGTGGCCGGTGCCGCCGTCGAGGTGGACCTGACGGTGCCGGAACGCGGCGCGGTGCCGTCGGCGGCGGAGGAACCGGACGACGGCCAGAACCTCCCCGCGAACAGCGCGCCCGGCGGCGCTCCCGGCGCGGCGCCGGCGCCGCCCAGCGTGCAGCCGCCCATCGGCCTGGCCGTGGTGCTGGACCTCGTCGACGCGCGCGGCGCGGCCGTCGCGGCCAGGTTCGGGCCGCTGCCGCCCGGCCGGCAGACGGTCCGCGTCGACACGCCGGCATGCGCCGGCGCCGGCTGCCGGCTGGTGTCGATCACGCTGGTGCCGACCAGGCCGATGCCCGACTCGGTCGCCGCCGACACCGCCGAGACGCCCGCGACCGCGCCGATCGTCCTGCACCGCCTCGCCCAGCTGGACCCGCCGGCCACGCTCGTGGACCAAGCCGGGTTCGCCGACCTGCGGCGCTGGCGCCAGCCGGTGGCGAACCGACGGCCGGCGCTGGTGTTCAGCCGGACCGCCGACGGCCTGAGCCTGCGGATCAGCGCGCTCGCGCCACCGCCACCGGTTCCCGCCGGCCAGCCGCGGCCCGACAACGGGCCGCCCGTGCCCGACCGGTGGGCCGTCGAGGTGGCCGACGCCCCGCTGCCGCTGCCCGCCGTCGCCACCGGCATCACCGTCGACGTCCGGGCCGGCGGCGTGGACTACCCGCTGCTCAGCTCGTCGCGCGTGCCGGTGCGGGCGATGGCGACCGGTGAACTGCTGCCCCGCGTCGGCGAGCGCGGCATGCTCGTCGACCTCGAGTATGCCGACCGGCTGGTCCGCGGCCTGGACGGCGCCCAGGAGGTATGGCTCACCCGCGACGCGCCGTCGTCGCTGCTCGACCGCCTGCGCGACCAGGGACTGCAGATCATCGCCACCGACTCGACGGACGCCGCGACCGGCCGCTTCGCGGCGCAGGGCGGCACGGCCGTGCTGCGGCTGTACCTCGTCGTCGCGCTCGCCGGGCTGCTGCTGGCGGCCGGCGCGGTGGTGCTCGTCGGCGTGGTCGACCGCCCGACCCGGGCCGCCGAACTGGCCGCGCTGCGGGTTCAGGGCGTGCCGGAGATCGCGGTGCGCCGATCGGTACGCGCCGGATACGCGGTCGCGGTGGCGGTGGCCGTCGCGCTCGGGGTGCTGGCGGCGCTCGTCGTGCGGCGGCTGGCCGGTGCCGGGCTGCCGCTGTTCGACGACGAATGGGACGTGATCGCGCCGCCCGGCCCGTCCTGGCTGGCGATCGGGCTGCTCGCCGCCGGCCTGGCGGTGGCCTTCTGGCCGGCGGTACTGGTGGCCTCGGCCCGCGGCAAGGAAACCGCATGACGGGGCTGATCGGGGCGGTGCTGACGGCGCGCTGGGGGCAGGCGCTCGTCGTCGCCCTGCTGGCGGTCTTCGCGGCGGCCGGCGCGGTCGCCGGGCCGGCCTATCAGCGGGCGGCGCAGCAGTCGGTGGTCGAGGCGGAGGTCGCCTCGGCGACCGCGCTGGAGCGCACCATTCAGATCACCGCCGTGCCCCAGGCCGACTGGAGCGGCGCCAACTTCGACACCCGGGTCATGCCCGCCATCTCGATTCCGACGTTCAGCGTCGTGTTCGCCGCGCAGTACGACGTCGCCCTGGTCAACGGCAACCGGTCGGCGGTGCCCCGCCTCGTCTACCGCGACGACGCCTGCTCGCACGTGGTGCTGCGGACCGGGCGGTGCCCGGCCGGCGCGCGGGAGGTCATGCTCGGCCGGCGCACCGCCGAGCTGCTCGGGGTGGCGGCGGGCGCGGAGATCCGGTTGGCGTCGGTGGCGCTTACCCGCGACGGGTGGAAGGCCGGCTCGAAGTCGACGCCGTCCGTCATCACCGGGATCTACGACCCGATCGACCCGGAGGAGCCGTACTGGGCGGGCCGCCAGTACTTCGGCGGCTCCGACCGGGGAGCCCCCGAACCGGCGTTCACCACCCAGGCGACACTCGGCCTGGTCGAGAACAACGGCCTGTCGTACACGGCCGACCTGCTCTCCCAGCCGTCGACGTTCGCGCCCGACCGGCTCGACGGGCTGCGCGACGAGCTCGTCGCGATCCGGGGCCGGCTGCCCGGCCAGGCGACCGTCGCCACCGACATGCCCGCCCTGCTCGACCGGATCTCGGCCAACCGCACGCTCGTCGGCCAGGTCGTCCCGGTCGCGGCGGTCCCGCTGATCGTGCTCTGCCTGTTCGTCATCTACCTGGCCGTGGCCGCCGGGACCGAGCAGCGCCGGCCCGAGTTCGGGCTGCTCGCCCTGCGCGGGGTGCCGCGCGGCCCGACCTGGCTGCTCGCCCTCGGCCCGACGGTGGTTCCGGTGCTGATCGGTGCGCCGATCGGCTACGTCCTCGGCCTCGTCGCGGTCGACGCCTTCGCGGCGGCGACACTGCCGGCGGCGGTCGAGGCCCCGCTGACCCTCGACTACCTGCCGCAGGCCGCGCTCGCCCTGGCCGGGGCGCTGCTCGCCGGCGCGTGGGGCCAGCGCCAGCTGTTCCGGTCGGCTGTCGCTCCACTGGTGCGCCGGATCCCGCCGCGCGCCCACACCGCCGGGTCGGTGACGGCCGCTGCCGTCGCGGTGACGCTGGCCGCGGTCGCGGTGGCACAGCTGCGGGCGTCCGGCGGTCAGCTCGTCGGGGTGGCGCAGCTGGGGCCGGCGCTGGTCGCGGTCGCGGTGGCGCTCGGGGTGGCGCTGCTGCTGGGTCCGCTGAGCCGGTGGGCGGGACGGCGGGCGCTGCGGCGCGGCCGGCTCGGCCCCGCGCTCGCCGCGATGCGGCTGGCCCGCCGGCCCGGGGCGCAGCGGCTGCTGGCGCTGGCCGCCGTAGCGGTGGCGCTGCTCGCGTTCGCGTCGATCGCCGTCCAGGTCGGGTCCGACCAGCGGACGGAGCGGGCCCGGATCGACGTCGGCGCCACCCGGATCGTGCCGGTCGCGCTGGCACCGGCGGCCGCACTCATCGACGCCACCCGCAGGCTCGACCCGGACGGCCGCTTCGCGATGGCCGCCGTGCTGCTGCCCGGTGACCCGATCCTCGGCTCGCCGGTGCTCGCCGTCGACAGTGGACGGTTGGCCACGGCCGCCCTGTGGCCGCACGGCACCGGGATGACCGCGGCGGCCGCGGCGGCCAAGGTCCGGCCGAAGGTGGCCGACCCGTTCGTCGTCAGCGGCTCCGCGTTGGCAGTCGACCTGACGGTCACCGCGCTGACCGGCGACAAGCCGCAGCTTCGGGTGAACCTGGTGCCGCTTTCCGGCGCGGCGGTCAAGCGCCTCGACCTCGGTGACCTGCGCCCCGGCCGGGCCACCTACCGGGGCGCGACCCCGGAGTGCTCCGCCGGCTGCCGGGTGGCGTCGATCGAGGTGGCGCAGCCCGGACAGGTCGAGTTCACCGTCGACCTGGACCTGCACCGGCTCGCCCAGGCCGGGCCGGACCGCGAGGTGGTGTCCGACTTCACGAACTGGGTCGCCTCCAAGCAGCAGCGCGCCGAGGACACGCTGGCGATCCGGCCGGCCGGCGAGGGTGCCGCTTCGCTGCACGTCGTCGCGAGTTCGTACGGCACCCTCGACGGCCGGATCCGGCCGCCCGACGCCGCGTACCCGGTGCCGACACTGGCCGCCGGCCCGGCGACCCAGGCCCTGCGCGGCCTCGACCGGCGCGAGGAGCCCAGCGTGGTGGTGGGCACGTCGCCGGTGCTGCCGCGGGTCGGGACGATCGGCCGGCTCGTGGACCTCGAGTTCCTGGAGCGGATCGCGTACGACGTCACCGCCCTGCCGCTCGCCGAGGTATGGCTGGGGCCCAACGCGCCGCGCGACGCCGTCGAGCGGTTGCGCGCCGCCGGGCTGGTGCCCGGCGCCGAGCAGACGCTGGCTGCCACGCTCGACTCGCTCGCCCAGCAGGGCCCGGCGGTGGGGCTGCGGTTCCACGTCGCGACGGGTGGCATCGCGCTGCTCCTCGCCGTCGGGGCAACGCTGCTGGTGGCCGCCGGCGACCGGGCCGACCGCGTCGAGGAGCTGCGCGCGCTGCGCACGCAGGGCGTGCGCCGGCGGGACACCGCGGTGGCGGCGCGGCGCGGTTACCTGTGGGTGGTGGTGGCCGCGGTGGCCGCGGGCCTGGTGGCGGCAGCGCTGGCCTGGCTCGCGGTCGGGCAGTTCGTGCCGGTGTTCGCCGATCGCCCACCCGACGGGGCGCTGCACCTGCCGGCCCCGCCCGCGCTGCTGGTGCCGGCTGCGGTGAGCGTGATCGTATTGACGGTGGCGGCCGTGCTGGCCAGTCGATCCGGGAGGGCTGGATGACCGAACGGGGCGTGAACGGTCTCGCGGTGGCATGCCGCCGGGTGGTGCACATCTACCGCGCGGACGCCGGCGACGTGGTGGCCCTCGCCGGCGTCGACCTGTCGATCGGGCCGGGAGAGATGCTCGCGCTGGTCGGTCCGTCGGGCTCCGGCAAGTCGACGCTTGTCGCGCTGCTCTCCGGGCTGATGCGCGCCTCGGCGGGGCGGGTCAACGTCGGCACGTACGACCTGGGCAAGCTGAACGAGGCCGAACTGGCCCGGCTGCGCGGCACCCTGATCGGCGTGGTGCTGCAGGGCGCCGCCCGCAACCTGCTGCCGTACACCACGCTGCACCGCAACATCTGGCTGGCCCAGCGCCGGGCCGCCAAGACCGCCGGCATCGAACTGGACCACCCCGACCGGATCCTCGACCTGGTGGGCCTGCCCGGGCAGGGCCGGGCGAAGGTCGGCGATCTGGCCCCGGGCGCACGGCAGCGGGCGGCGCTCGCGGTCGGCATCGCGGCGGGACCCGGGCTGCTGCTCGTCGACGAGCCGACCAGCCAACTCGACACCGCCGGCCGCGACGAGGTACTGCAGGCGCTGGAGACGGTGAACGCGGAGCGGGGCACGACGATCGTCGTGGTCACCCACGACGCGGCGGTCGGCGCCCGTCTCGGCCGGGCCGTCACGATCCGCGACGGTCGGGTCGGCGCCGAGGGCCGCGACGGGCAGGACTTCGCGGTGGTGGCCGGCGACGGGACCGTGCAGTTGCCGCCCGATGTGCTGGGCGCGTTCCCGCCCGGCACCCTGTTCACCGTCGAACGCGAAGACGACCAGGTCACCTTCGTGGTCGGCGGCCACTGACCCGGCTCCTCGCGATCGTGGACTCCGGTCGGTGCTGCAGCACCGGCAGAAGCCCAAGATCACGAAACTCAGGCGGCCGGCGGGAGGGAGGCCAGCGCGCGTAGCGCGGCGTCCAGGGAGATCGGCTTGTCGACGCTCGCCAGGTGCAGCTCGATCCACTGCCTGATGAGAACGCTGGGTGCCACGCCACGCTCCTCGGCGTAGGACTTCAGCCGCCGGTGCAGTCCGGTCGGTATCCGCAGTGACGTCACCACCAGGACGTCGTCGGCGTCGGCCGGGGCGTCAGGCAGGCTCGCCAGGATCCGCTTCGCTTCGCCTGGATCGAACTCGCCGAACCGAAGGCTCGACATGTCCGGAACCATCTCCCGCCCGCCCGGGAAGCCCTTCTCTGTCATAGCGGCCCCTCCCAAGCCATTCATACGGCATGAGTCCAATGTAATACAATCGTATTGCCGAGGCGACCAGCGCCCAGATCGCGGAACTGCGGACGGGAGCTGACCTGGTTGGTCGGTAGCGTCCTGGGGGTGACGGAGGAAGAGGTCTTCGACAGCCCTACGGGGTGGGTCGCCAAGCACATCGAGCGCTACGAAGCGTCCGACGGCGCCGACGGCGCCGACGGCCACGTGTACATGGGCGTCCCGTGCCTGCTGCTCACCACGCGCGGGCGCCGCACCGGCAAGCTCCGCCGCACCGCCCTCATGTACGGCCAGGACGGCGGCCGGTACCTGCTGGTCGCGTCCAACGGCGGCTCGGCCGCGCACCCGGCCTGGTACCTGAACCTCACCGCGGACCCGGACGTGCGCGTCCAGGTGAACGGCGAGCGCTTCGCCGCCACCGCCCGCACCGCCACATCCGAGGAGAAGGCCGACCTCTGGCCCGTCGTGTCGAAGGCCTTCCCGACGTACGACCGCTACCTGAAGACCGCCGCCAAGAAGGGCCGCGAGATCCCGCTGATCATCGTCGAGCGGTCAGTCGAGCGGTCAGTCGAGCGGTCAGTCGAACGGGCGGTCGAACGGGCATGAAGACGCTGAGCCGGCGGGCCCTGAACCGCGCCACGCTGGCCCGCCAACTCCTCCTCGCCCGGTCCGACCGCACCGTCGAGGACGCCGTCGAGCACCTCGTCGGCCTGCAGGCGCAGACGCCGCATACCTGGTACACCGGCCTCTGGACGCGCCTTTCCGGCTTCGATCCCGACGAGACGGGCCGCAGACTCACCGACCGCCGCCTGGTCCGCATGGCGCTGATGCGCTCGACCATCCACCTGGTGACCGCCCGCGACGCCGTCGCGCTGCGCCCGCCGCTCGACCCCGTGGTCCGCAGGCCGCTGGCGGGCGTCCACCGCCGCAACGTCGAGGGCATCGACCTCGCCGAACTCGTCGAGGCCGGACGGACGCTCGTCGACGAGCAGCCGCGCACCTTCAGCGAACTGGGCGTGCTGCTCGCCGCGCGCTGGCCGGGCCGTGACCCGGGCGCGCTGTCGCTCGCCGTCCGGGCCCTGCTGCCGCTGGTGCAGGTCCCGCCGCGCGGAGTCTGGGGCCGCAGTGGCCAGGCGAAGCACACGTCGCTCGCGGCCTGGCTCCCCGACATGCGCGCGAAACAGGCGACCGCCCGCGACATCGTGCTCCGCTACCTGGGCGCGTTCGGCCCTGCCTCGGTGCGCGACATGCAGAACTGGTCGGGGCTCTCCCGCCTCCAGGAGATCGTGGGCGAACTGGATCTCGTAACCTTCCGCGACGAGCACGGCCGCGAACTTTTCGATCGGCCCGAGGCGCCCCGGCCCGACCCGGACACCCCCGCCCCGGTCCGCTTCCTCTACGACTTCGACAACCTCCTGCTGGGCCACGACGACCGCAGCCGCGTCGTCAGCGACGCCCATGCGGCCATCGACTTCGGCGAGCGGATGGAGATGCCGGCGACCTTCCTGATCGACGGCATGACCGCCGGTATGTGGAAGTGCGTCGTGCGCCGGAGGGCGGCCACGATGACGCTGGCTCCCGTCGTCGCGATCAAACCCGACGCGGAGAGCGAGCTGACCGCGGAGGCCGAGCGCCTCGCGGCGTTCCTCGCGCCGAAGGCGCAGGAGCGCCGCATCCGCCTCGCGACGGGCGGCTGGGACGCGATCCTGGCGCTCTCATCGGTCCGGTAGCAGGAGATCCACCCGCACCCCGAGCAACCGGATCGGCCGGTCCAGGTCGATCTTGGCGAGCACCAGCAGCGCGGCGTCCGCGACGACCGACGGGTCCACGGTCGGGCCGCCGCGCAGCTTCATGCTGCGGATCGGCGTGAAGAACGACCGGTAGCGCACCTTCACCGCGACGTGCGTGACCAGCCGACCCTCGCCCACCACCGCCATGCACAGTGCCGACGCCATCGCGGCGAGCCGGGTGGAGATTTCCACCGGATCGGCCACATCCGTCTCGAACGTCACCTCGTGACTGCGCGAGCGCGCGATCCACGGCTCGGTGACGATGTGCGTGTCGCCCGCGCCGCGCGCCATCTGCGGCAACCACGGCGCGAGGCGCGGGCCGAACACGGGCAGCAGCGCGTCCGGGTCGGCGGCGGCGAGCTGGCCAACGGTGCGCAGGCCCAGCGCGTCGAGCTTGCGGGCGGTCTTCGGCCCGACCCCGTGCAGCGCCGCCACCGGCCGCGCGTCCATCAACGACGCCCAGTTCGCCGACGTGATCTCGAATATGCCCGCCGGCTTGCCGTACTGGGCCGCGATCTTCGCCTGGTGCTTGTTGTGCCCGATGCCGATCGTGCAGGACAGCCCGCTCGCGTCGAGCACCGCCGCCTGCAACTGCGCCGCCAGGGCGTGCGGATCGGCGATGTCACCGCCGACGTACGCCTCGTCCCAGCCCCAGACCTCGACGTCGACGGGGAACGCGCGAAGCGCGTTCATCACGGTGGCCGAGGCCGCGTCGTAGGCGGCGCGGTCCGCCGGGAGGAACACGGCGTCCGCGCACCGGCGCGCGGCCGCCGAAAGCGGCATCCCCGACCGGACGCCGAACGCGCGCGCCTCGTACGACGCGCTCGCCACGACCTGCCGCGGCCGCGCCGGGTTGCCGTCGCCGCCGACCACCACCGGACGGCCGCGCAGCTCCGGCCGCCGCAGCACCTCGACCGCGACGATGAACTGGTCCATGTCGACGTGCAGCAGCCAGGGCACGCCGTCCAGTGTGGCCGGCCGCCGTTTGTCAGACTGGGCGGCATGGCGGAGCGCGTGACCCTGATCGACGTGGCACGGCGGGCCGGCGTCTCGCGCACGACCGCGTCGTTCGTGCTCACCGGTCGCCGCGACATGCGGATCTCCGCCGAGGCCGAACAGCGGGTGATGCAGGCGGCGCGCGAGCTCAACTACCGGCCCAACCTGCTGGCCCGCGGCCTGCGCACCAACTTCTCGCACACGATCGGGCTGGTGTCGGACACCGTCGCCACCGAGCCGTTCGCCGGCGAGATGATCCGCGGCAGCGTCGCCACCGCGCTCATCCACAACCATTTGCTGTTCGTCGGCGAGACCGAGGGCGACCCGGTCATGGAGAAGCGGCTCGTCGAGGACATGCTCGACCGTGGCGTCGACGGGTTCGTCTACGCGGCCATGTACACCCGCGAGCTCCGGGCGCCGAACGTGTTCCGCGGGCACCCGCTGGTGATGCTGAACTGCGCGGTGCTCGGGCGGCCGGCCGCCTCGGTGCTGCCGGACGAGCTCGGCGCCGGGCGCACCGCCGCCGCGGCGCTGCTGGCCGCCGGCCACCGCGACCGCGTCTACCTCGTCGGGGAGACGACGCCTCAGGTGTACGCGGCCCGCCTGCGCCGCGACGGCATCGAGGCGGCGTTCGCCGACAACGACACCCGGCTGGCCGGGCAGATCGACTCGCTCTGGTGGCCCGACTCGACCTACCTGGCGGTCCGCGCGTTCCTCGCCCGCGATCCGGCCGTGACCGCGTTCATCTGCCTGAACGACAGGGTCGCGTTCGGGACGTACCAGGCGCTGCAGGACGCCGGCCGGCGGGTGCCCGACGACGTCTCCGTCGTCGCGTTCGACGACTCCGACCTGGCCCGGTGGCTGCGGCCGCAGCTGTCCAGTGTCGCGCTGCCGCACTTCGAGATGGGCCGCCGGGCGGTCGAGCTGCTGCTGGCCGGCGCGGGGGGCGGCGCCACCCTGGTGCCGATGCCGCTGGCCGAGCGCGGTTCGATCGGTCCCCCGGCCGGCTGACGCTGCTAACGTCGGCCGCGTGACTGATCTTCTGCCGGTCCTGCCGGAGAACTGGGAGCGGGCGCTCTGCGTCGCCGCGCACCCCGATGACATCGAGTACGGCACCGCGTCCGCCGTCGCCCGCTGGACCGCGCAGGGCAAGCGGATCACCTACCTGCTGGCCAGCCGCGGCGAGGCCGGCATCGACGGCATGCACCCCGACGAGGCGGCCCCGCTGCGCGAGGCGGAGGAGCGCGCCGGCGCGCTGGAGGTCGGCGTCGACGTCGTCGAGTTCCTCGACCACCGCGACGGCGTCATCGAGGGCGGCCCGGCGCTGCGGCGCGACATCGCGCGGGCGATCCGCCGGCACCGGCCCGAGGTGATCTTCTCCGGCAACTTCGACGACCGCATGATGAGTGGCATGTCCAACCAGGCCGACCACCGCGTCGTCGGCCTCGCAACGCTCGACGCCGCCCGCGACGCCGGCAACCGCTGGATCTTCCCGGAGCTGCTCGACGAGGGCCTCGAGCCCTGGGGCGGGGTCCGGTTCGTGGCCTTCGCCGGCAGCGCGACGCCCAGCCACGGCATCGAGGTGACCGGCACCCCGCTGGCCCGCGGCATCAAGTCGCTCGAGGCGCACGCCCAGTACACGAGCGGCCTGGGTGCGCGCGGTCCGGAGCCGGGTCCGTTCCTCACCTGGGTGGCGCAGATGAGCGGCAAGGCCCTCGGGGTGGAGGCGGCCGTGCTGTTCGACGTCTACTGGATCATTCCCGAGGGCCCGCGCCCCTGGCAGTGACC
>Ga0070664_100001324_pt1 | contig 19752 bp, 23 predicted proteins | sample KBSC73metaG_FD_65863 | JGI IMG/M metagenome (GOLD analysis project Ga0070664, IMG submission 65863) | Corn rhizosphere microbial communities from Kellogg Biological Station, Michigan, USA - KBS C7-3 metaG | ecosystem: Host-associated > Plants > Roots > Rhizosphere > Soil ... | reverse complement strand
CTTGCGCTCAAACTCGGGGTCGGGTTTGGAGTGATCGCGGCTGGGGTCGATGGCATTGGCCTGGCGGATGTAACCCCAACCGTGACCGGCTTCGGTGCCGGCGTGCTCGGCGAGAAAATAGCGCCATTCGCAATCCATTTCGAAGTGGGCCATGGCATAACACGCCGTGCCGACTGTGACTTCGAGCTCGTCACGGCCACGGTGAGCAAGCCAGCGCGCCAAACGTTCGCGCTCCTCGTCGTCTGCGGGCGGCCGTTTGATGTTGTCGCGGCTTTTGCGCAGTGCATCGACTTCCGCGCTGATCGGGTTGTCTTCGCTATAGGTAATTTTTTTTCCCACGCCTCGAATATCCGCCATATATCCTCCTGGGAAAGACTTTTTATTTTGCTGGATAAAGCGAGCGCACAAACCCTTCCTTTTCGATGCGCTCGAGGACACTCATATCCAATACCCCATAGGGGTTGCGATTGGACGTCACAGGCGAAAGTTTGAGAATCGTATCGATGGCCTCCTTGGAGACGACCGGGAATCGCTCATAAACCATCGTCACCCGCTGATAAACCTCTTCGATCGCTTCTGGATCGGCGAGCCGCATGGTTCGACCTATGGTCTTCTTTGCCAGATCCGGATTAGTGAGCGCAAGGTTCACGCCGTGAAGAATTCCTTTAAGAGATCGCCCTAGCAAAAGCGGCTCTTTTTCCAGCATTGCACGGGTGGTGACGACTGAAGTAAAGGGGCAGGGGATACGCGCTGTCACAAGGTCGAGGATCATGTGCAGCCCGGATTTTTTCGCCTCGATGGTTTCCGGCGGCGATAAAAGCGCCGCATCGACAACCCCGGTAAATAGGGCTTGCGAGACGAGGCCCAATCTACCGAATGCGACCAACTTCACATCTCTCAAAGGATCGAGCCCCGCTCGCGCTAACATGACGTGATTGGCCAAATTGAGCGAAGTGCCTGGCGGAGTATTCCCGATTAGCTTCCCTTTCAGGTCCTTTACGCTGGAAATTTCCGGCTTCACCCACAGTTGGAAAGGAATAGCGTTCACCAGCCCGCTGATGATGCGAACGTCCACCCCTTTCAAATAGGCGCTCAGTGCCTGGCCGCCGCCGACGATCGCAAGTTGCAGGCTACCGGAATCGAGAGCCCGGATCATGGTCGTCCCCGCGGATTGCGTAAATTCGACATTAGTGCCGTAACGCTCGAAGAGCTTTTGCTCGACAGCAAGAGCGCCGGCCAACTGAGTAGCGGTCGCTCCGGAAAATCCAAAACGAAGCGATTCCGCGCTCCAAACTATCGCACGGCAGTTCGCGAGTACACAAATCGCAAGCGCGAGCACCCGGACTGACTGAGTGAGGGGGAAAAAAATGTTTTGCGCTCGCATGAACAATCCGCCTAGCGCTTATCCAAGTTCGTTCTAAACCCATCGCCAGCAAACCGCAAAGGATTGTTGGAGGTCATTTCGACGGTTCGAATTTAAACGATTGGCGTAGAGCGGCAAATCACTGCAAGACGCTTATAGTGATTTCGATTTTATAACGCGAACCGCTGTATGACCGGATGGTTGCAACAGCTTTAGCATTCTTTGCTTGTCCTATGGTTTTTATTGTAAACAATATTTGGTTTAGGCCAATGAAGACAAAGTCATCGCTCCATTTTATTTTGCTGATCGCGTTGTCGCTCATCGCTCCCCGCGGCACTGGTGGTGCGGCTGAGTCCGGACCAAGTGACTGGGAGAAAACTCTCAAATCAGCTGAGGCGGAGGGCGAGGTCACGGTGTACGTGGTTGACTATCCGAGATTTACGGTCAGCCAGTTTCAGAAAGCTTTTCCCAAGATCAGGCTCAATCAGGTCGACGGACCGAGCGGCCCGGCGCTTTCGTCCCGCCTTATGGCCGAACGGCGAGCGGGAAAATATCAAGCGGATGTCTATGTAGCGGGACAAGGCACGCATGTTTCAGTTTTGTATCCGGCAAAAGCTCTGGCCCCGATGTCTCCGGCTTTGATCTTGCCCGAGGTGAAAGACGAGTCGAAATGGTTTAAGGGAAAGCATCGGTTCGTCGATCCTGAAGCTCGCCATTCCTTTGTCTTTCAAGGCCATCGAGGTCTTTACATCTCGGTCAATACCCAGCAAGCGAAAGCTGACGAAATCAAATCGTGGCGGGATTTGCTCAACCCCAAGTGGAAAGGAAAAATCATCGGCTACGACCCGACCATCGCCGGGGTTGCGCGCAACACCCTTTGGTACTTCTACATGAATAACGCCTTGGGCGCGGAGTTCATCAGTAAATTGTATGGCGACATGCAATTGACGTTGAGCCGGGATCACCGGCAGCTCGTAGATTGGTTGGCCGCCGGCAAGGGGGTGGTCTGCGTCCCTTGCGACGACGCGGAATTGGCCAGCGCCAAAGAGCAGCGATTGCCCGTCCAGTCGGTTACCCATACACTCAAAGAGGGCGACTATATCGCTGGCGGGCAGGGCGTGATCAGCTTGATAACTCCGGCGCCTCATCCCCGTGCGGCGGAAATCTTTCTTAACTGGTTTCTCTCGCGAGAAGGGCAAAGCTTGTTCCAGGAGCAGTCGGTCAAATCCGGCCAGCGCAACGCCAATTCTCGACGCATCGATATTGCCAAAGATATCATTGCGCCGGAATACCGCTTGAGGGACGATGCAGTTTTTTGGGAAAACGGACCGAACGTGGATCAAGAAACCGCCGAAGCCACCAAGCTGCTCAAGGCGGTCCTTGCGAAGCGACCTTAGGAGTAAAGGGACATGCTCTCAAGAGAAGAAAACGAGCTGTTGACTCGGGTGCATGCCGATAGGCCGATGGGTCGTCTGTTCCGGCGCTATTGGATTCCCGCGCTGCTGTCGGAAGAAATTCCCGAACCGGATTGTCCGCCGGTACGCGTGCGTCTCCTGGGCGAGGACCTGATTGCTTTTCGCGACAGCCAGGCGCGAATCGGGCTTGTGGGCGAACACTGCGCCCATCGTGGCACTTCGCTGTTTTACGGCCGCAACGAAGAGTGCGGTCTTAGGTGCATTTATCACGGCTGGAAATATGACATCGAAGGCAATGTGCTCGAAACTCCTGCCGAGCCTGCCGGGAGTCAGTTAAAAAATAAAGTTCGCCATACGGCGTATTCATGCGTCGAGGCCGGCGGGATGGTGTTCGCTTACCTCGGACCGGGAGAACAAAAGCCGCTGTTTCCCACCTATGCCTGGCTGGGCGTGCCGCAGAACCAGATTTATATCGCCAAGAGCCTTTTGGAGTGCAACTATCTGCAGGCCTTGGATGGGGACTGCGATTCCTCTCACTTGAATTTCCTCCACAAAATTTTCAAGCCCGATGGGCGCCATGGCTTTCTCCGCTATGAAGATCAGTCACCCGATTTTGAAATCGATCAGATGGAGTTCGGCTTTCGAGTCGCCGCGATCCGCAAGATCGCTCCCGACAAGCGTTACGTGCGACTGTCGCAATTCGTCATGCCGTTTATCGGTTGCGTTCCGGTGGGCCGGGAAGTCGACGGCAAACTCGACGGCTTCAAAGCGGTCTACCAAGTTCCGGCGGATGACCATCACACTTGGAGATACGACTTCTTTTTCAAATGGTCGAAACCTATGACCAAGGATGATTCGTCGAAGCGGGATTTCGTCGGCGCCGATTACCGCAAGCTGCGTAACCTGAGCAACAATTATCTGCAAGATCGGCAGATGCAGAAGACTGTCAACTTCACCGGCATCGAAGAATTTTTAAACCAGGACGCCTGTGCCACGGAAAGCATGGGTCCAATCGTCGATAGGACAAAGGAGCATCTCGGCGCGAGCGATTCTTATGTTATTCAAGTTCGCAGATTTTTGCTAAAGGCCGTGAAAGATTTGCAAGCGGGCAAACAGCCGGCAGGGCTTGTCTACGATGCGGCTCAGGCGGACTTCGCCCGCATCCGGTGCGACGTTGCGTATCTGTCGCCGAACGTTTCTTGGCGAACCTTTTTCGACGACAAAGTCACTGGCTCATAAACAGTTATCGCGACCGCGCGGAACACCGTGTCCGGCTCGCCGAACGAAAGCGGCTAAATCTGTTCCGGCTAAAACGATAACCAGCGACTATTCGTCATGACCTATTGCAAATTAATTTTGCTGCCCGCCTTTTACCTGTTGAAACAGGGCCTCCATATCGACTAGTGTCTTTTAAGACTTTCTGGCAAACAAGCCGGCACGAGCGCGGAGACCACGTCTGCCATGCGTCACCGGGTCATCCACCTAATCAATCCCAAAACGGACTCGCTCACCACACGCCCGCTCTATCTCAATCGGGCGCTTTACTCGCCGCTTGCAGGCCTGCTCGCCGTCGCGAGCGCCATTCCGCGAGATCGTTATGAGGTGGTATTGACCGATGAGAACATCGAGTCGATCGATTTCGAGCTCGAGTCGGACCTCGTTGGCATCTCTGCGATGACGTGTTACGTGAACCGCGGCTATGAGATCGCCGATGCATTCCGAAAGCGCGGGGTGCCGGTGGTCATGGGCGGAGTCCACCCGAGCTTCATGCCGCAGGAAGCGCTGCGGCATTGTGACGCGGTGGTGATTGGAGAAGTGGAGCTGGTGATTTCCAAGCTGCTGGATGATCTGGAGCGCGGCGAAATGCGCGGCACCTATAAATCGGAGCGGCTCCACCCGATGGAAAATATGCCGGCGCCACGGTACGACCTGATCAAGAAGCACCGATACGTAAACAGCACGTTCATACAGACCTCACGGGGCTGCCATCAGGGTTGCACCTTCTGCGCGGAGCCGCTGATGAATGGACTGAAGTTCCGCTATCGTCCCGTCGACGAGGTGATGCGCGAAGTGGACAACTGCGGTTCGCGCACGATCTCGATTAACGATGCCGACTTTTTTGGTACGCCGGAACGTCCGAAGCAGGTGATGCGCGCGCTCAAGGGGCGCGGCGTTCATTGGCAGGCGGGTGTCACCTCGAAGCTCGCGCAGGACGACCGAATGTTGGAGCTCGCCGCCGAAAGCGGCTGTACGTTACTGAGCATCGGCTTCGAGTCGATTTCGCGGAAGACATTAGAAAGCGTACACAAACACGTCAATCGGCCCGAGACATTCGTCGCTCTCGTCGAAAAGGTGCACTCTTACGGGATTATGGTTTTCGGCCTTTTCATGTTCGGGTTCGACGGCGATGATCCCTCTGTCTTCGAAGAGACCGCGCGTTTCAATATCGGCGCGAACTATGACGCCTGTGCCTATTCCGTCCTCACGCCGTATCCCGGCACCTTGACATGGTACGAGATGAAGAAAGCCGATCGCATCGTCTCCTTCGACTGGTCAAAGTACGATCAGGGAAACGTCGTCTATCGACCGGCAGGAATGTCAGGCGATGAGCTCCGGCTCGGCCAGACGTCCGCTTACGAAACATTCTACAGGCCATCGTCCATCGTTCGCCGCTTTCCCGTCCGCGGGCGCCGTAATCGACTCCAGTGGTCGATCTATAATCTTTTCATGAAGAAGGGATCGGAGACCGATCGCAAGACAGCGATCGCCGAGCCGACTGATGCTCCGGAAACGGCACCGATGCCGCCCATCCTTCCGATCAAGAAGGAGTGGCGCCAGGCGGTCCTGGAAGCCACCCCATTAGCAGATCATCACTGAGCCGAATCCGAGATAATAGAAATAATCCGCTCCACTTTTTGGGTACGCGACCGCCCGGAACCGGGTGAATCACGGTCGGGTGAGCTGAGCGCAGCAAGTTGACGTTCACGCCGTGAATATCGGACGAGCTTCTAACTGATAGCGACAAACTTGTAATTGATCGCCGCCGCTCGGTTGAAAAAATCCGCTGTCGGTGAGCGAAAGGACAGACGGCATAGTATACTTCTGTTAGCTGGACAGAATTAGTCAGGCTGTCATTGAGCTATTCATGCTCGGGGGGAATCGAAATGAAAATCTCCGCTAACGTGCTTGAAGCCGTCGGCAACACTCCGCTCGTCCGCCTGAACCATATTACCGCCGGAATTTCCGCGACGGTCTGCGCGAAACTCGAGGCGTCCAATCCGGGGAGAAGCGTGAAAGATAGAATCGCGCTTGCGGTCGTCGAGGATGCGGAGAAAAAGGGGTTGTTGAAGCCCGGAGGCACTATCATTGAGCCCACTTCGGGAAATATGGGCGTGGCGCTGGCGATTGTCGCCGCAGTAAAGGGCTATAAGTGTATCTTTACGATCCCCGACAAAATGAGCATCGAAAAAATTCGCCGCCTGCGCGCCTTCGGCGCCGAAGTGGTCGTGACTCCCACGGCTGTGCCGCCCGAATCGCCTCAATCGTACTATTCGGTTGCCAGACGACTTTCCGAGGAGATCCCAGGCGCCTATATGCCCATGCAGTACGATAACATCGCGAACCGTGAAGCCCACTACGCGTCCACAGGTCCTGAGATCTGGAAACAGACCGACGGAAAGCTCACTCACTTCGTCGCGGGGATTGGAACCGCCGGCACAATCTCGGGAATCGCCAAATACCTGAAAGAAAGAAATCCGCAGTGCACGGTGGTTGGAGTCGATCCCGAGGGATCGATTCTCGCCAAGGCGTTCAAGCGCGAGAAATGGTCATGGAGTGATTCACACCCTTACAAGGTCGAAGGGATTGGCGAGGACTTCGTGCCGAAGAACTTGCTCATGCAGTATATCGACGACGTCGTAACTGTTTCCGACCGCGACTCGTTTCTGACGGGGAGACGACTAACGAGGGAGGAAGGACTATTCTGCGGCGGATCGTCCGGCGCTGCGGTTGCCGGTGCTCTCGAATACGCGCGAGCACAGCGCCTCGGCAAGGACAGCCTAGTCGTGGTCTTACTCCCGGATGCCGGAGAAATTTATTTGTCAAAGATGTATTCCGATGAATGGATGAGACAAAATCAGTTCCTCGGCAAAAGCGCTCGGGTGAGCGACATTCTCGAATCGAAAAGGCGAAGAGTTCCCGGACTGCTGTCGGTCGAAACAGCCTCGACGGTGCGCGATGCAATCACCACGATGAACCGATTCGGCGTCTCGCAACTTCCGGTGTTCGATAAAGGAAACCTGGTCGGGTCGCTGTGCGAGAGCTCGCTCTTCCAAAGATCGATGGAAAGCCCCGAGGTGATGGAATTGACCGTCGGGGCTCTGCTCGAGCCGCCGTTTCCCACCGTCGGGGCCGACGAAGACGTTTATGAGGTCGTGCAGCTTCTTAAGTCTGCCCCGGCGGTTCTCGTCCGGGATAGGGAAAAATATCACGGAATCCTGACGCGTTTCGACGTCGTCGGTCACCTGGGTGGACAACCCTGATGGCGCGAGCAAAGCGAGGCGGGCATCAGCAGTTGATGAAATTTGCCACACGCGCGATCCATGCCGGACAGGAACCCGAACCCGCAACCGGCGCGATTACTGTTCCGATCTACCAGACGAGCACTTTCGCGCAGAGCGCGCCCGGCGTTCACAAGGGCTACGACTACTCGAGGACCGACAATCCGACACGCACGGCGCTCCAGACGGCGCTCGCAAGCCTGGAGTCGGCCGAGTACTGTCTCGCCTTTTCTTCCGGCATGGGCGCGGCAACGACTGCCATGCTTCTGCTCAAAAGGGGAGATCACGTGGTCTCCTCGCGCGACGTGTACGGCGGCACCTACCGGCTTTTTCGCGCGGTACTGGAAAGTTTCGGCCTCACGTTTTCCTTCATTGAGACCTCCAATATCAGAGAAATCGAGCGCGCCATGACTCGGCGGACTCGGCTTGTCTGGATCGAATCGCCGACCAACCCGCTTCTCCGAATCACGGATATCAGGTTGGCAGCGAACGTCGCCCATCGCCGCGGCGCCTTGTGTCTGGTCGACAACACCTTTGCATCGCCGGTTTTCCAGCGGCCGCTCGAGCTTGGCGTCGATCTCGTGCTTCACTCGACGACAAAATATCTCGCGGGACATGCGGACGTCGTCGGCGGCGCAATTTGCCTCAATGAGATCGCGCTCTACAAGCGGCTCAAGTTCCTGCAAAATGCCGCCGGCGCGACGCCGTCTCCGTTCGACTGCTTTCTCACGTTGCGAGGAATAAAAACTCTCGCGTTGCGCATGCGGGAGCACGAAAAAAACGCCACGGAGATCGCGCGTTTCCTGCAAGACCACGCCCGGGTGCGGCGGGTCTACTATCCCGGCTTGCATAATCATCCGGCCCATGATGTTGCCGCTTCTCAGATGGACGGCTTCAGCGGCATTGTCTCCTTCGAGGTGAAGGGTGGGCTTGCAGAAGCGCGCCGAGTGCTCGGACGATTGCGCCTCTTCAAAATCGCGGAGAGTCTCGGCGGCGTCGAGTCCCTCGTCGAGTTGCCCGCTGTGATGACCCACGCTTCGATCCCCAAAGAAGAGCGCAAGAAGGCCGGACTCGATGACGGACTGATACGTCTGTCAGTGGGAATCGAGCATATTCAGGATCTTCTTGACGATCTGAAGCGGGGATTGAGCCGGTAACCGCCGGAGATCGTCCAACGTGAGTGAAGAGACTCCCGATCTCCTTTCAATCCACCGATGTGAGCACGACAATGATTTAAACGCCGGGCGCGGTAGTCAACTTTGTGAATCGAATATACCCGGTCAGTATACTCAATTGTTAGCGAGAATCGAGGCACTCGTGGTATGGTGTTACCAACGAGGAGATTGGTATGTCACAGTCTTTACCCGAGATAGAGAAAAACGCGTTGCAATTGTCCGCTGAAGATCGCGCCCGGCTTGCGGTGCGCCTGCTGTCGAGCTTGGAAGAAACCACAGAATCTCCAGAAGAAATTGAAAAGCTCTGGATTGCCGAGGCAGAACGGCGGTTCCAAGAACTGCGGGATGGAGTGGTGCAGGGTATTCCTGCTCACGACGTTTTCGCTGAGTTGCGGAATAAAAAAGCGTGAAGGAGGCGATCTTCCATCCGGAAGCTCGGGTGGAGATGAACGAATCTTTCGATTTTTATGAAGCGCGGCTTGACGGACTCGGCATCCGGTTCTTATTGGCCGTCGAGCAGACAGTCGAACGTATTTCTACTCACCCGACGCCGGTGCTCTTGTCGGCGCTGGCGAATTCCGCAAACGGATCGTTCCTGGTTTTCCCTACAACATCATCTACCGCGTCTGGGAAGTTTACATTTACCTCGTTGCAGTTGCTCATGACAGCCGTCGTCCAGGTTATTGGCGCGAACGAGCCAATCGTCGCTAACTATCGGGTAGAGAAGGACGCGGCGGACCGCGCCTCTCACCCGAAACGTTCGGCCGAAAACCTGCCACGGAAAGCAAGTATAGAGACAACCAGATGCCGAACTAGGCGGCCGTTGAGAACCACTTTTACGGCGAGGAGTTGAGTGAGGTGGAAGCGGCCCTGAAAACCGTTACCAACAATCGGAGGACACGTTCATGACTACGGAAGGGAAAAATGCCGCTGCCGAAGAGGCGATCACGAAGGAAGCGCTAACCCGCTACCAAGCTACGACGGGTCCCCGCCTGCGCGAGATCATCTTGAGCCTGATCAAGCATCTGCATGGCTTTGCGCGCGACGTGCGGCTGACCGGCGACGAGTACCTCTTCGCGATGAACTATCTGGTCCAGCTGGGCGGGTACTGCAAGGGCGGCAGGCAGGAATTCCTCGCGCTCGCCGAGATGCTCGGGCTCGAAACCCTGGTGATCCAGATATCGCAGCCGAAGCCGGAAGGCGCGACGCTGCCGGGCGTGCTCGGACCGTTCTTCCTTCCGAACGCACCCTCTTTCGCGAACGGCGCCGACATCGCCGAAGACGTCGCGGGCGAGCCGCTCTACGTGTCGGGGCGTATTCTCGCGATCGATCGTCGGCCTGTTCCAAACGCGACCATCAACGTCTGGCAATCGGACGGGCGGGGACTGTACGACGTGCAGGGTGACCTGGCCAAGGACGGAATGCGGACGCGGGGGCAATTGAAGAGCGAGCCGGACGGTCGCTATTCGTTCTGGACGGTCGTCCCCATCGGGTATCCAGTCCCGAATGATGGGGGGATGGGTGACCTGGTCAAGTATACCTCGAACGGGGGCTGGCGGCCGGCGCACGTTCACTTCATGATCGAGGCCGATGGCCACGACACCCTGGTGACGCAAATCTGCGTGCGCGGCAGTGAGTACCTCGACGGAGACGCTGCCTTTTCGGTACGGAACGGGCTGATCGCAGACTTTCCGCGGCATCAGCCCGGTAAGGCGCCTGACGGCCGCCAGATGGATCGCCCGTTCCACACCATGGACTACGACTTCGTATTGACCCGCGCATGATCAAGGGCGTCATGTTGGAGGATGAAAAGGTCCCGGTCAGTCAACTCTAACCTATGCCACGGGGTAAGGCAGGCCGAACAAGCCGCTGCAGCCGACCGGGCCGGCCATTGGCGGCTTCTGGGAGTTCACAGGTCACTCTGGCCGGCCCGGCGGCTGAGCGGGGTCGTTATGCGTGTAGTACCCCTTCTCGGATGCGGCGATCTTTGAGACTCCGTTTCACGGGGAGAATGAATTGGCGCCATGCTTGAGTACCTGCACGTCCTGACCTTCTTCTCCTGGATCCCACTGGCTCTGTTAGCCAGCTCGCAGCCTGCAGCTCGTTGGCTCTGGGCACTCTGTGGGGTCACGTTCCTGCTCTGTGGTTACATACTGTATATCGATTTCATCTGGTCAAAGACCGTCGTCGCGCCGATTCGCGTGGACTTGTTATTCCTGATTCCCTTCAGCACTGTCACTTTTACAGGTGTCGGAGTTTGGGGCGTCCGGAAGCCCGGAGGGTTGCCCAAGATCGCATCCGTCCTTCTTCTTGCGTTTTCGGTTCCGACTCTCTTGGTCTTCGCACAGGGAATTTGGAAGTCCAGCAAAGATATGGTGCGACTCAATGCCAGGCCTGCGCTGATTTTCGAGGCCCAATTCCGAAATCCGCAAACCTTCAAGAATTTTTTTGGCAATATCGATGCGGGGAATGATCTTCGCGTGGGCCATTTTCGAGCCGAAGATCCAAAGACGATCAAGGCCATTTCTGGTTGATGTTCAAATGCGGTGAAAACGTGGAATGCGTCTACGCAGAGGCGGACTTGGGGGCGATCCCTGTACCGGGGACCTTCAAGGCACAATCTGAAACCGGTCTTCCCCATGACGTTGTCGTCTCGGCCTGGAGCCAGGACCGGCTCATTTTGGACTTCTCCCGGCGGGGCAGTTACACGTTTGTGAGAGCGCCGGTCTCCTACAATGAAACGGTCTCGGCACCCGGGAAAGTCAGCTTCCACGGCTCTTTCTCTCAGGCCCGAATCGACCGCGACTACATCTATCTCGTTCAGATTTGGTTGTGGCAATCAGGCGATCGTTGGGTCGCCTACTATGTTCGACGTAACGCCAAGTGCGGTTCGACAAATGATTTTGTCTTTGCATCCGGCTATGAAGGTAAGCCCCGCCGTGGCCAGATTTACTTTACGAGCGCCACGGGTGATCAAAAGATAGAGGAGTTCCAAATCACGGTACCCGCAGCGGCAGCCGACCACATCGATGCGCAGAGCTTCTATAATGGAAGACCTCTGGAAGCGGCTACGCTCAAAAGAGGCTCGATTCTTCACTCTTCGATTTACGAGAGCGCTCCAAATACCGACTTTGACGTCACTACCGATTGGCTGAAGACCGTTTCCATGGGGTATTTCATGTCATGGAAGGCCGAGTGTCCTGGGAACCAGGGACGTGCCAGCAGTTCCTAAGTAGAATGCCACCTAACCCACCGAATGGAGCCGACGCGCCAACCACCCTTTGGTCTGGTCACCCGTGACGCGCGGCTCATTCGTAAACGTTAGATCGCTAAATACAAGAGCTAAAGAATGTTTCATGACCGCGCGAGGTGTCAATTGTGGCTCAGCGGTGCAATAGCATCGTGTCAGTCGTTGGGACGACTCATCTTTTGACATTCCTTCCAATTTAGTCGCTCGTGAGCCAAACGGTTTATTTCACTTGAGCGTGCCCATGATTTCCCGGTACGTGCGCCGCGCGGCGACTTCTCTTTGAGATTTGTATCCCTGCATCTGTTCGTATTGGGGAAATTTGATTGCGGCGACGGCCTGATCTTCCGTCGTTCCGCGATCAATTTCTTTTTGAACTGCATCGCGCAAATCGACCAGCATCTGGCGAAAATGATGGAGACCCTGGCGGGTTTCCTTTGGGTCTTCGGGAATAGGGCCGTGCCCGGGCACGAAGATATCTGTCGGCACTGGACATCTTCGTCCTCCTGCGTGACTTTGGAATCAGGCGAGTTCTATGTCGGTTACGCTTCTCATCATTTCCGCTACACCGCAATAGGGTATGGAAACAGCGAGCAGCATAAGGGATCAGGGTTTGCCTCAAAGCTTTGACAAGTGAATAAAAATGGTCGAATCGTAAAAGCCGGAGTCTTCAAAAGCAATAGAACGTAAGGAGACAAAATGCGCGAGATCCTGAACGGTATTTTCACCTGGCCGTGGTTTTCCGAACCGCATGGTTACAATTTCAACGGGCACTTCATAAAGCACCCGGGGGGAAATCTTTGCGTTGATCCTGTGGAGCCCAGCGATGAGGAGCTCGCGGAAATCGAACGGCAGGGCGTCGCGCGCATTCTCATCACCAATCGCAATCACTCGCGTGCCGCGAACAAGATTCGTGCGCGCACCGGCGCGCGGACGCTGATCCATCCCGCGGACGCAGCTCACGCCCGCAAAGAAGGCGCGCAACTGGACGGCGAATTGAACCCCGGAGACAAGATCGGTCCGTTCGTGGTGATCGACGCGCCGGGTAAATCGCTGGGAGAAGTGGTGCTTCATTGGCCGGACCGAAGAATCCTTCTTGTCGGCGACGCCGTCGTCGGCGATCCACCAGGCAAGTGCAAGCTCTTGCCGGACAAAGTAGTCGACGATCCGCCGCGCCTGCGCGACAGCGCCCGTCAGCTACTAGCGCTCGACTTCGACATTCTACTGGTGGGCGACGGCGTACCGATTCTCGCGGGAGCGAAGGAGCGATTACGGGAATTGGTGGATACGTTTTAAACCCAGAAAAGCTCCAGCTTTGAAGAGCTTCCCCCCTGAATATCCTTTCAATCCGCGAAAAACTCCTACCGATCTTGGCGCGGTTCCGTATTTTATCGCTACGATAACGCAGGCGCTGCTTCGATTGGCTGGTCATGACGGGTCAGTTGTCGCACGGCAACGGCAACCAAGAGGACTCCGATCCAGGTGGCGACGCCGCTGACAATTTTGGGATCGGTGGAACCAAAAATCCATCCTAGATCCTCACGGCTGAAGTCTCCAAACACCCGAATCACTTTGAGCCCGAACACCCAGCCCGCGTGCAGTCCGATCGAAAGATAGAGATTGCCTGTGCGCACTAGGGCATAACTCAAGATCACTCCAATGAGAAAAAGACCGAAGATTCCCGGCAATAGATCGAGCGGATGATAAAACGGTTCGAAGGTGCTCAAGAGATGACGAAATCCGGCCAACGGTTCGATGCCGTTTAAAAAGTAGGGTTCGCCCGGTTTAACGAAGTGAAGCACCGAATAGAAGAGATTGGCAAATACGTAGGCAGCCCATGGATGGCCAGTATCGCGCAAGCCGAGAAAAAGAATTCCACGAAAAAAAATCTCTTCTAAAAAACTGGCGAAGCTACCGGCGAAGAAAGCGCTGATGAGCCGCGAGAGCGACTCTCCCCAAGACAGACGGAAGAAAGGAACAAAAATCGTGCTAACCGTCATGAACGCCACCAATAACGCAGTGGATGCGACGGCGAGAGTCCATCCGATTGATAGCAGACGTGTTGCTTGACCAACACCCGGCAGGAGCAACGGTTTGAGCCGCGGTGGAAAAATAAACTTGCGGGCGACAGCGAATCCGATGATGCCAGCGACCATGAAGGCGCGATTGAATACACGCGGGAAGGGAACGCGCTCGTCAATCAACGACGGCCAGTTGAGCTGAATCCAATCTGCGCCCAAAGCCATCCACGGGCTGATGACACACGTGATCGCCAGTATCAGCAGCAAAAAGATGAGCAAGCGTTGATGGCTTTTGAGTGAATTCGTGGATTTCACGGGCACTTTGACTATGTTATAGCGAATTCATGATCGCAAGCAGCAGCGCACAAAAACTGCGCGGCAAAGTGGCATTGGTCACCGGGGCGAGTCGCGGAATCGGACGCGCGATTGCTGCAGCTTATACGCGTGAAGGAGCGCGCGTATTTGCTTGCGCTCGGCATCAGGAGAATCTCGACCGTGCAATTGCCGAAATCGCCGCAGCCGGCGGAGAAATCGCCGGAGTTGCAGGCGACGTGGGCTCTGCGCAAGACGTCGAGCGTATCGTGCGCGCCGCGACCGATCGCTTCGGCATTATCAATGTGCTGGTGAATAATGCCAGCGTTCTCGGACCCCGGGTCGATATTGCGGATTATCCGCTGGCAGCCTGGCAAGAAGTGATTAATGTAAATCTTACCGGAATTTTCATGCTGACTCGTGCGGTGGTCCCGATAATGCGGAAGCAGCGCTCGGGTGCGATCATCAATGTCTCGTCCGGCGTGGGCCGAAACGGAAAAGCGCGCTGGGGTGCTTACGCCGTGTCCAAGGCCGGGATCGAATGCCTCACGCAAATTCTCGCCGACGAGCTGAAAGGCTCAGGTGTGAGAGTCAATGCGGTAAACCCTGCCGCGACCCGAACCGAAATGCGGGCACAAGCCTACCCCCAAGAAGATCCGCAGAGCTTACCAAGCCCGGAAGGGATCATGCCGATTTTTGTCGATCTGGCGTCGGACGATACCGTCACACTGAGCGGCGCGTCCCTCGATGCACGTAATTGGACTCGACTGTCGCATTGACGAAGCATGGGCCTTCATATACAAGACTTGGCCATCATGCCACGGGTCAATAGATCCCATAACAACACGCGCGTTTAAGTAATTTTCTTTGCAAGGCAATAGGGTTTAGATTCAGATGACGAGGATTATTCTTGGCCTTTGCTTGGTGTTCCTATTGACTCCGGCGGCGCTCGCTCAAGAGCTGAAGCGGATCAAAATCGGCTATCCGGCGATCTCCTATAATCAGATTCACATTTGGGTGGGTAAGGACGCCGGTTTGTTCAAGAAATACGGTCTCGATGCGGAGATTATTTTCTTCCGCGGCGGACAGATGGCGACCCAAGCGCTCGTTGCCGGCGACCCACCCATCGTCAATATCGGCACGGTAGTGCAAGCCGGCTTGCAGGGCCATGACGTCGTTCTCATCGCTTCGTCAGAAAATAGTTACAATTATTCGGTTGTCGCGCGGCCGAGCATCACAAAGATCGAGCAACTTAAGGGGAAACGGCTTGGCGTGAGCGGCTTTGGCTCCGCATCTCATAACGCGTCACTGATCCTGCTTAAAAAATTCAACCTGGAGCCTAGCAAAGACGTCGCGCTGGTGGTGGCGGGCCCCACCACCGATCGTTTAACCGCAGTTGAAGCAGGACGGATTGATGCCACGGTTCTGACGGCCTCGGAGTTACCCAGAGCGCGTAAGCAAGGGTTAGTCGAGGTTTACGACATGGTCGATCTCGGTGTCGAAGTGCAGGGCAATGGCTTCGCGACCTCTCGATCATTTATCAAAAGCCAACGTGATACCGTATTGAGCGCACTGAAAGGCTATGTGGAAGCGATCTACTATATTAATCGTAACCGTGATGAGAGTCGGAAAATTATTGCCAAATACCTTCGTCTCACAGATCCGGAAATTTTGGACGCGACCTACAACGCATTCGTCAAAACGGTAGCGAAAAAACCCTATCCGACGCTCAAAGGAATTCAATTTTTGCTCGATGAGGTGGCCGCCAAATTGCCGAATGCTAAAACCGCAAAACCGGAGCAGTTTGTCGACCTTTCGTTACTGCAGCAATTGGAAAAGGAAGGTTTCTTTTCTGAGATGGCCAAAGGTTATCCGTAAGCAGAGGGAGAAAGCCTATGAATTTAAAAATTGGCGAGCGCTTTCCAGATGTAGAACTGCCGGACCAAGATGGGCAGCAGGTGAAGCTTTCGGGTCTTGTAGGAAAATTTCCGTCCATCCTATCTTTTTACCGCGGCTACTGGTGAGGAAAGTGCCAGGTGCAGTTGCGCCATTATGTTGAACTTCAAGAGGAGCTCGCGATTAACTATTGCAAGCTCACGGTCGTGAGCGTGGATTCGCCGGAAGTGAACGACGCGTTTCGTACCGGGCTGCGGGCCAGTTTTCCTTTCCTGAGCGATCAGGAACGCAAGGTGGTCAAGCTGCTCGACATGACCGAAACATCGAAGAGCCGCGGTGTCACTGCCATGCCCTACACGTTTTCGCTGTTGCCCGATCTTACGATCCATAACCTTTATTGCGGGTACTGGTATCTTGGGCGCCCGACCTTGGACGAGCTGAGAATGGATTTGCGCGCCATGCTCAAAATTGTGCGGCCGGATTTCGAGGGTCCAGTGGGTTAGCGCTGTTGTAATTTTGCTAAGGTTGCAAGCGGAAATCCGAACCGGTAAGCTTTTTTGACATGATTACCCCGGAGCAGATCAAAGACTTCTTAGGAAAGTCGCTGCCGATATCGGTTTGCGAAACCCAGGATTTGACCGGCGGCGGCGATCATTGGCAATTGATCGTTGTATCGCCGGCTTTTGAGGGCAAAGGGTTGCTCGAGCAGCATCGACTCGTGAACGAAGCATTGAAAGAGCCGATCAGCGACCAGCGAATTCATGCTCTAGCGTTAAAAACTTTCAGCCCGTCACAATGGGAGAAGCTCGGTTCCTGATTTCGAAGAAAAAGGAGAAGCTCATGGCAGATGACATTATCAATAAAATCGATGAAAAGGTGAAGAACAACAAGGTCATGTTGTATATGAAGGGGACTCCCGATTTTCCGCAGTGTGGTTTTTCGGCGCACACGGTCGAGATCCTCAGGTCCTATGGCGTTCCATTTGCGACGGAGGATGTCCTGGCCGATCCGTCGGTACGTGACGGCATCAAGCGATATTCGAATTGGCCGACGATCCCGCAGATCTATATCGACGGCAAGTTCGTCGGGGGCTGTGATATCGTTCACGAGCTTCACGAACGAGGCGAGCTTGAGCCGATGCTCAAGTCAGCTCTCGGCAAATAAGGGCCGTTAAGATTTGGCTTTGGCGCTCGTCTAATCCACCGTGGGCGGATCGTCATGAAAGACAAGTTTTTCATGCTTTTTGTCGTTCTTACGCTGGGTTGGACGAGCGCTTGCTCCAGCCTTGGCCGTCTCAGTCCGGCCTACACTAGCTTCGACCAGGGGCGGACGTTGTTCAATCAAGGCCGGTTTGATGAGGCCATACCCTATTTCGAGGATGCAACACACGACGATCCCGAGTTCGCTCAAGCTTACCTATATCTTGGTCGCGCTTACATTAGCCAAAGTCGATGGCGCGCGGCGATTCAGCCTCTGCGCGCCGCCTTCAGACTTGCGCCCAAAGAGTCGCAGCAGGAAATCATGAATCTGTTGGTCGATGCCATGTTTGCCGCAGCTTTGAATGATTTCGACCTCGGCGGCGAGCGCCGTCCGCCGGCGCGCTTCAACCGCACCCTGTAACAAAAGTTCTTCTTTTCTCTCTCAGCCCGTCATACCGGCTTGACGGATCTAGGCAGCATCCATAAGATCCTCACGATCGATGGAGGAATTCTTATGTCTCCGACACGCTTAGGTTTAATCTTTTTTCTTCTCATAGCGTCACCCGCATCGGCACAGTTCGACAAAGTCTTGAAAGGGTTGGGGAGCCTTTCCGGCGGGAGCGGGTTGAGTGATGCGAAGATCGGCTCCGGGCTCCAGGAAGCATTGAAAGTGGGCACCGAAAACGCGGTTGTGCAGACGGGCACCGTGGATGGGTTTCTGAAAAATAAAGCGATTAAGATACTTATGCCCAAGTCACTGCAGACGATTGAACAACCTCTGCGGCTTGTCGGCTACGGACCGCAAATCGATGAGTTCGTCGTCGGTATGAATCGTGCGGCGGAGAAGGCCGTGCCTTTTGCCAAAGATATTTTTTGGGAGGCGATTGGCGCAATGACGTTCGACGATGCACAGAGAATTCTCAACGGAAACGACACCGCGGCCACTGACTATTTCAAAGGCAAGACTTCAAAGAAACTCCAAGCGGCATTCTTGCCGAACGTCAAGGACGTCATGGATCAGGTGGGCGTTAATCGGCAGTACAATGAATTGATCGGTAAGTATAAGGACGTGCCGTTCTCCAAAAATATTGCATTCGACGCAAACCAATACGTGACGGAAAAGACAACTGACGGACTGTTCTTCGTTGTCGGGCAAGAGGAGAAAAAAATCAGGACCAACCCGTCGGCCCGGGTTACGGATCTCTTGAAAGAAGTCTTCAGCAAAAAATAATTCGCCAGGGTGCGCGAAAAGATCCTTCGCTACCGCTCATTCGACAGTGATGCCATCAATCGACCAAAGCCCTTCACTTCTTGCTTCACTTTGGCCATTTTAAGGGCATGCCAGATATACGCCTGACAGCTGGTCACGACGGGTTTGCCGATTTCTCGCTCGAGTAGATCAACGTCGGTGATTGTCGGCCAGCGCGGGCAGGGAACGAATACGCCGTCGGCTTCGGGCGCTTGCTCATAGAGTCGCTTGGCGATTTTATATGCGGAGTGTATGTCCATATCCGTCAGATCGGCGTTTTTTCTGATGCCGTAACCCTGAATTTTCAAAACCTTAAAGCCGGAAGCTTCCAGGAAAACTTTCATCCGCTCGTTGAGCGCATCTTCGTGCGGTGTCGCGACCACCAGTTGCTTAATATTCAATGACTTTAGAGCTTCGACTTCGCCGGTAATTCCCGGCGAAACCGGAACGCCAAACTTCGCGCTGAGTTTTCTGCTCATTTCAATATCGCTGCCGTGGCCGAGTTTAGTGAACAGAGGCGAGCCGCCGATGATGATCGAATCGCACTTGTTATCGACGAGATCCGCGGCCGCTTCCTCAATGCGCTGCAGTTGGCGCTCGAAATCGGCATCGACAAGCTGCCGGATCGTGCCGGTGCTGTTCAAGATCATAAATCCTTCCGGCAGCATTTTGTAAAATTCGTAAACCAAAGTATCGCCGCGCGATGGGGCGACGTGACCAATTTTTGCTCGCCAGCCGTACATTATCTTCCTCCCTGTTTTGCTGCTCAGACGAAGCTAGCCGAATCGAAAATCGACGATGGATATTCGAAGATAGCGATCCTCGATCCGGGATTCTCTATTGTCGTAAGTTTCTCACCAATTCAGCCAGGCGCCGTTTACGTGAATGGTTTGTCCCGTAATATATTTATTCTCATCGAGAACGAGGAAGAGCGCGGTACTGGCGATCTCCTCGGTTGTGCCCGGGCGGCCCATTGGAATTTTGCCGACCTCGGCGGCCCACGCCTCATCGGAGTAATGGCCGCGGACTCGCGGTGTCTCGATGCGACCCGGCGCAATGGCGTTGATGTTGAGGCTGTCTTGAATGTGCTCGAGCGCCAACGATTTGGTAAATGCGGCAACGCCGGCTTTAGCCGCAGCATAACTCGACCGGGTGGCATTCCCGCTGAAACCATAGATGGAAGAAATATTGACAATCTTGCCGTAGCGTTGCTTGAGCATCGCGGGCAATACGGCTTGGGAACAGAGAAAGACGGATTTCAAGTTCATGTCGACCACTCGGTCCCAATCGATTGCAGTCATCTGGATTACCGGTTT
>Ga0070664_100001317_pt1 | contig 19817 bp, 16 predicted proteins | sample KBSC73metaG_FD_65863 | JGI IMG/M metagenome (GOLD analysis project Ga0070664, IMG submission 65863) | Corn rhizosphere microbial communities from Kellogg Biological Station, Michigan, USA - KBS C7-3 metaG | ecosystem: Host-associated > Plants > Roots > Rhizosphere > Soil ... | reverse complement strand
AACCCGTTCAATCCCAACAACGTCGGCGACGAGTTCGGCAACCCGTGGGGCGTCTGGAATCCGGCCCTGATCGGGTTACCGGTGACCGACGACATGTTCGGGATCGTCTCGTTCATCAGGAGCATCTACTTCGAGAGCCAGGTCACGGTGGGGCTGATCAGCAACGTCACCGCCTTCGTCTCCGGACCGAGCGGACAGAATCCCGGGACTCCGGCCATCGACGTCGAGGACGCGCGCACCGGGGAGATCCTGACGGCGAAGCAGACCGCGGCGGGACGGGACTTCATCAACGAGCTGGCCGGTTCGCGACGGGCAATGGCCCACGGGCTCCTCTACGTCGGCCGCGGAAACCTGGATTACATCCAGTACCAGATCGACAACCATCATCCCGACGCCTGGAAGGGCTACAACATCTCCAACGCCGCCAAGGTGGATTCGGGGCCGATGAAGCCGTGGCGCCACGATGACGAGAACGTCGCCTACCCCACCTTCGAGCTGATCTCCAAGAACGTCCGGCAGGGGAAGCTGGGGACCGGCGGGAACATCATCGCGGTGCACAAGGGTCTGGCCCGGGGCCTGCCAGCGATTCCCGAGAACGGGTACCCGTCGGACCTCCCCAAGGCGCTAGCCGACTGGCCCCACCTGAACTTCATCACCTATCACTCGTGCATTCAGGACAGCTTCTTCGACGACCAGGCGCTGGCCGAGATCCGTGCCACCGAGGCCGGGACGCGACCGCTGCTGAACGGCGTGCCCAACATCGACTGGGTCACGCCGTTTGCGCAGATGACCGGACGGTTCAAGAACTCCTACGCCGAGATCGGCACCACCTTCGCCTCGTCGGTGATCACGTTCCCCACGGTGACCGCGCACATCCTGGGGCAGCTCATGCGCTACAAGGGTCCGAAGCACATCGTCTTCGGCTCGGACTCGCTCTGGTACGGCAGCCCGCAATGGCAGATCGAGGCCTTCTGGCGCTTCAAGATCCCCGAGAAGATCCGCGAGAAGTACGACTATCCCGAGCTCGACAAGGAGTCGAAGAGGGACATCCTCGGGCACAACTCGGCGAAGCTGTACGGGCTCCACCCGCGCCACAGCAAGCACTACAAGCCCTTGCCGACCGACTACCCCAGCCGCATCACCGACGAGCAGAAGCGTCTCTGGGAAATGCCGCCGTACAACCACACCCCCAACCTCGAGGCGAAGCGGGACAACTTCAACGTGTACCGCGAGCGGTACCTGGCGCTGGGAGTGGAGCCGAGGAACACCCGGTACGGCTGGATCCGCGCCACGCTCTGATCTCTGTCCACCGACCGGCGCCGGGGAGCCACTCCTCGGCGCCGGGAGCGACACTCGAGCGACCTCCGGCGCTGCTGCGCGGCGCTCCGCTCGCGACTTGCCTGATGCTGCCCTCGCGCAGCCCGGCTCCGATCAGCTCCAGCACCTCGCGCTCGCGCGTGGTGAGCAGCGCCGGATGGCCAGCGTGCTCCGCCGGGGGCCCGCGACGACCAGCGGCGAGCGTCGCTTGCGGGCATCGGCGTTGCCTGATACGTCACCTCGACGCGCCGCCGTTTCGAACCTGCCGAGGCTGCCAATGGCTCGCATCACCGTCGAGGACTGTGCCGAGTTCGTCGACAATCGGTTTGCGCTCTGCATCCTCGCCACACGTCGCGCCCGCCAGCTGGCCCAGGGCGCGACGCCTCTCATCCACACGCTGCGAAACAAGGCCGCCGTCGTCGCCCTGCGTGAGGTCGCCACCGGCAAGGTGCGCTTCGAGGGTGACGTCCGTGCGGCGCTCTCCAAGCCGATGCCCAGGCTGGGAGCGCTGGAAGCAGCGGTGAACGCGACGGAGAAGGAACGGGCCAAGACGCCGGATCCGTTCCGCCGCTTCGACCGCTGACGACGGCCCCGGGACGGGCGCCGACAAATCCGTCACCTGTTCGTGCGATCCGACAATTCTGTATGGCGGGGCGCGTCACGGGTCGCGGCCTCGAACCGGAGGCGGCGGGAGAGGGCACTGACCGGTCGGTAGGCGCGTGACGAAATTGTCGGCGTCTGGATCGAGTCCTACAAATTAGTCAGTCCGGCTCGATGTCAGATCCGAACGCTCCCGAGGGGCGGCCTTCGCCGCTCCGTGGTCCATCGCTTGCAACCTGCGTCGCCCGGCCCGCGGTGGGCCGAAGGAGACGAGCGAACGATGAACAGAAGCCTCGGGCTGGCAGCGCTGTCGGGTTTCCTCACCCTCGCCGCGGTCGACGCGCGAGCGGAGGAGACGATCAAGGTCGGCATCCTCCATTCCCTCTCCGGAACCATGGCCATCAGCGAGACCTCGCTGAAGGACGTGGCGCTGATGACCATCCAGGAGCTCAACGCCAGGGGCGGCGTGCTGGGGAAGAAGATCGAGCCGGTGGTGGTGGACCCGGCGTCCAACTGGCCGCTGTTCGCCGAGAAGGCCCGGCAGCTCCTGACCAAGGACAAGGTGGCGGCGGTCTTCGGCTGCTGGACCTCGGTCTCGCGGAAGTCGGTGCTCCCGGTCTTCGAGGAGCTGAACGGGCTCCTCTACTACCCCGTGCAGTACGAGGGCGAGGAGCTGAGCCAGAACGTCTTCTACACCGGCGCCGCGCCGAACCAGCAGGCCATCCCCGCGGTGGAGTACCTGATGTCCAGGGAAGGGGGCGGTGCGACGCGCTTCTTCCTGCTCGGCACCGACTACGTCTACCCGCGGACCACCAACAAGATCCTCCGGGCGTTCCTCCACTCCAAGGGAGTCACCGACAAGGACATCCAGGAGACGTACACGCCCTTCGGCCACGGCGACTACCAGACCATCGTCGCGCAGATCAAAGCGTTCGGAGCGGGGGGACACACCGCGGTCATCTCCACCATCAACGGCGACTCGAACGTTCCCTTCTACAAGGAGCTCGGCAACCAGGGCCTGAAGGCGACCGACATCCCGGTGGTGGCCTTCAGCGTGGGCGAGGAGGAGCTGCGGGGCATCGACACCAAGCCGCTGGTGGGCCACCTCGCGGCCTGGAACTACTTCATGTCGGTGAAGAACCCGGCGAACTCCGCCTTCATCAAGCAGTGGAGGGAGTACGTGAAGAAGAACAACCTTCCCGGCGGGGACTCGCGGGTCACCAACGATCCGATGGAGGCCACCTACGTCGGCATCCACATGTGGGCGCAGGCGGTGAAGAAGGCCGGGACCATCAAGGTGGATGCGGTGCGCGCCGCGATGAGCGGTCAGACCTTCGCCGCTCCCTCGGGCTTCACCCTGAAGATGGACGAGACCAACCACCACCTGTGGAAGCCGGTGATGATCGGCGAGGTGCAGGCCAACGGTCAGTTCTCGGTGGTGTGGAAGACCTCCAAGCCGGTCCGCGCACAGCCCTGGAGCCCGTACATCCCCGGCAATGAGAAGCGTGCCGAGCGCTGAGCGCAGCCTCCTCCTGCTGGTGTTGCTCGGGGCGGTGGCGGCCCTCGCTGAGGAGGCCGCCCCGCCCGAGCCGCGCCCGCCCACGACGCTCGATGCCGCTGCCCTGGACAGGCTGGTCAAGCCCGAGTCGCGCGAGGAGACCATCGCTTCCCTGGTGGAGGCGACCGACCTGCACGCTCTGCCGGTCCTCCGTGCGCTCCTGGAAGGAGACCTCTACCTCGGCCCGACGGCGGTCCTGGTCGATCGGGAAGGCGCGCTCCAGGATGCGCTCACCGGTACTCCGGCATCGGTCGACCGAGAGCAGCTGGAGCAGGTGACGATCAACAACCGCCTCCGCCGGACGCTGGAACGGGCGGTGGCTGCGCTCTCGCTCCTCGAGCCATCCGCCCCGGGACGGCTCGCCGCGGTCCGCGTGCTCCAGGACAACCCGGGTCCCGAGGTGCTCCCCGCGATCCACAAGGCTCTGGCGCTCGAGCAGGACCGGGAGGTCAAGGAGGCCCTCCGCGCGACCGCGGCCATGCTGGCCCTGGCCAGTCCCGACCCCGGGCAGCGACTGGCGGCGATCGGGGAGCTCCGCAAGGCACACGCCAAGCGCCGGCTCCTCCAGCAGCGGGAGGTGGAGAAGGACCCCACCGTGCTCGCCGCCCTCGACGATGCGGTTCGCGAGGCGGACCTCGCGCTGCAGCGCGCGGCGATGGTGGGGCTCTTCTTCTCCGGGCTGAGCCTGGGAAGCATCCTGCTCCTCGCCGCGCTGGGGCTGGCCATCACTTTTGGATTGATGGGGGTCATCAACATGGCGCACGGCGAGCTCCTGATGATCGGCGCCTACGCCACCTGGCTGGTCCAGTCGGCGTTCCGGGGCTCGCGGCACTTCGACTGGTACCTGCTGGCCGCCCTGCCCGCGGCCTTCCTCGCCGCGGCCGCGGTGGGCGCACTGCTGGAGATCACCGTGGTACGGAAGCTCTACGGCCGCCCGCTGGAGACCCTGCTCGCCACCTGGGGAGCGAGCCTGCTCATCGTGCAGGCGGTCCGGGTGACCTTCGGCGCCCAGAACGTCGAGGTCTCCAACCCCAGCTGGATGTCGGGTGGCGTGACCCTGCTGCCGGACCTGGTCCTGCCCTGGAACCGCATCGTCATCCTCCTCTTCGCGGGCGGTGTCCTCCTCGCGGTCTGGCTCCTCCTCACCCGCACCCGGCTGGGGCTCCTGGTCCGGGCGGTCACGCAGGACCGGCAGCGCGCCGCCGGCCTGGGGGTGCGGACACCGCGGGTGGACCTCCTCGCCTTCGCGGTCGGCTCGGGCATCGCCGGGCTGGGAGGCTGCGCCCTGTCGCAGATCGGCAACGTGGGTCCCGAGCTGGGGCAGGGGTTCATCGTCGACTCGTTCATGGTCGTGGTGCTGGGCGGGGTGGGCCAGCTCGCCGGAACGACCATCGCCGCGGGAAGCCTGGGGGTGGTCAACAAGCTGCTCGAGCCCTGGGCCGGAGCGGTGATGGCGAAGATCGTCGTCCTGGTCTTCGTCATCCTCTTCATCCAGCGGCGGCCACAGGGGCTCTTCGCGCTGCGCGGGCGGGCGCTGGAGGAAGGATGAGCACGGCCACCGTCACCCTCGCCCCGGCCGTCACGGCGCCCGCAAGCCCGGGACGGCGGCTCTACCCACGGAGGGTCTGGGCCGTCATCCTCGCCGCGTACGGGCTCGTCGCGGTGGCGATCCCGCTGCTGCACCTGGCGGTCCCGGCGAGCTCGCCCCTCCACCTCTCGGACTACACGGTCACGCTGGTGGGGAAGATCCTCTGCTACGCCACGGTGGCGCTGGCGATGGATCTGGTGTGGGGCTACACCGGCATCCTCTCGCTGGGCCACGGGCTCTTCTTCGCCCTCGGCGGCTACGCGATGGGCATGTACCTGATGCGCGCCATCGGCCGCGACGGGGTCTACGGCGATCCGCTGCTGCCCGACTTCATGGTGTTCCTCGACTGGAAGGAGCTGCCCTGGTACTGGCTCGGCTCCGAGCGATTCCTCCAGCAGGCGCTGCTGGTGGTCCTGGTCCCGGGGCTCCTTGCCTTCGTCTTCGGCTGGTTCGCCTTCCGCTCGCGGATCCGCGGGGTCTACTTCTCGATCATCACCCAGGCGCTGACCTACGCGGCGATGCTGCTCTTCTTCCGGAACCAGACTGGCTTCGGAGGAAACAACGGCTTCACCGATTTCAAGCGAATCCTCGGATTCCCGCTGGCCAGCCCGCGCACTCGGGTGGTGCTGCTGATGCTGTCGGCGACGCTCCTCCTCTCGGTCCTGGTGCTCTGCCGGGCTCTGGTCCTCTCCAAGCTCGGGCGGGTGCTCACCGCCATCCGCGACGCCGAGGACCGGGTGCGCTTCTGCGGCTACGACCCGGTGTCCTTCAAGCTCTTCGTCTGGACGCTCTCCGCCTGCATCTGTGGCATCGCCGGCGCCCTCTACGTGCCGCAGGTGGGGATCATCAATCCCGGCGAGATGTCACCGGCCAACTCGGTGGAGATCGCCATCGCGGTGGCCCTGGGTGGACGGGGGACCCTCCTCGGTCCCATCCTCGGCGCCGGACTGCTCCACGGGGCGAAGAGCGTGCTGACCGTCGCTTTCCCCGAGCTGTGGCTCTTCGTCCTGGGCCTGTCCTTCATCGTGTTCACCCGGTGGCTGCCGCGCGGCGTGCTGGGGCTCCTCTGGCGGGAGGGGCGCTCGTGAACCTGGACACGGCGGCGGGGCCGGTCCTCTACCTGAGCGGGGTCACCGTCACCTTCGACGGCTTCCGCGCGCTCGACTCCCTGAGCCTGCTCGTGGAGCCGGGCGAGCTCCGCTGCGTCATCGGTCCCAACGGGGCGGGCAAGACCACCCTGATGGACGTCATCACCGGCCGGACCCGCCCCGACGTGGGTGACGTCCAGTACGGCGAGGCGAACGATCTCACCCGGATGTCCGAGGCGGAGATCGTGCACGCCGGCATCGGTCGCAAGTTCCAGAAGCCCACCATCTTCCGCGCCCATACCGTCTTCGAAAATCTGGAGCTCGCGCTGAAGATGGACAAGCGAGTCGTGCCGACGCTCCGGGCCGGCCTCGGTCCCGAGCAAAAAGCGCGCATCGACGAGGTGCTCGGGCTCATCGGTCTCCGGGTCAAGGCGCGGACGCTCGCCGATCTCCTCTCGCATGGTGAGAAGCAGTGGCTGGAGATCGGCATGCTCCTGGTCCAGGAACCGGGCCTCCTGCTCCTGGACGAGCCGGTGGCGGGAATGAGCGACGAGGAGACCGCCCGGACCGGCGAGCTCCTCCGCTCGCTGGCGGGGAAGCACTCGCTGGTGGTCGTGGAGCACGACATGCACTTCGTGGACAGCATCGCCAGGAAGGTGACCGTGCTGCACGAGGGCCGGGTCCTGGCGGAGGGGCCGATGGACGTCATCCGGGAAGATCCTCGCGTCGTCGACGTGTACCTGGGGCGCTGATGCTGAGCGTGCGCGGACTGGACCAGTATTACGGAGGCAGCCACACGCTCCGGGCGGTCGACCTGGAGGTCCCGGCCGGGACCTGCACCGCCCTGCTGGGGCGAAACGGCGTGGGAAAGACCACCCTGCTGCGGTGCCTGATGGGCGAGCTGCCGGTGCGGCGGGGCACGATCGAGCTCGGAGGGAAGGACCTCACCCCCCTGCCCTCCTACGAGCGCGCCCGGCTGGGCATGGGCTACGTGCCCCAGGGCCGGGAGATCTTCTCCCGGCTCACCGTGGCGGAGAACCTCGGCGTGGGGGAGGCGGCGGCGCGGGACGGTGTGCCGCTTCCTCGCAGCGAGCTGGAGGAGCTGTTCCCCATCCTCCGGACCATGCGGAGCCGCCGCGGGGGGGATCTGTCCGGCGGCCAGCAGCAGCAGCTGGCCATTGCCCGAGCGCTCATCTCCAGACCCCGGGTCCTGCTCCTGGACGAACCCACCGAGGGCATCCAGCCCTCGACCATCAAGGAGATCGGACGGGTGCTCCGGGCACTGCTGGACCGGGGGATGACCATCGTGCTGGTGGAGCAGTACCTGGACTTCGCCCTGGCGCTGGCGGAGCACTGCGCCGTCCTGTCCCGCGGGGAGATCGTCCTGCGGGGCCCGATCGCCGAGCTCGATCCGGCCCAGGTGCGGCGACACCTCGCGGTCTGATCGCGCTACAAGCACGCCATGGCTCGGGGGCAGCTCGCCTTCCGGAAGTCGGGAACGGGGACCGCGGTCGAGACCGCGTACGCCCAGAGCCCGCTGCGCCTCCTGACGCCCCGGAACCACGGCAGCGCGGCCTGGGCCTACGTCAGCACCCTGGGGGGAGGGCTGGTGGAGGGGGACCGGCTCGAGCTGGAGATCTCCGTCGGCCCTGGCGCGCGGGCGTTCGTCTCCTCGCAGGGGCCCACCCGGGTGTTCCGCTCCGCGCGGGGAGCAGCCTCCGAGACCGTGGCCCGCGTGAAGCCCGGTGGCGCGCTGGTGCTGGTTCCCGACCCCACGGCCTGCTTCGCCGGAGCACGGTACGCACAGAGTACCCGGGTGCACCTCGAGGAGGGCAGCTCGCTCGTGCTCTGGGAGGTGCTCTCCGCCGGGCGCGAGCGGTGGGGCTTCACCCGCTGCGAGACCATCCTTCGCGTCCTCCCCTACCTCGACGAGCGCTGGCTCCTGGACCCGGAGCACGGCCCGCTGGAGGAGCGAATGGGCCGCTTCGGGGCAATCGGCACGCTGCTCCTGGTGGGTCCCCTCTTCGCCAGCCTGGCGCAGTCCATCCGCGAGCGGATCGACGCCGCTCCGGTGCGGGACGGCACGCCCCTGGTCGAGTCGGTGAGCCCACTCCGGGACGGCGCGCTGGTGGTCCGCGCCGCTGCCCCGACGGTGCAGCAGCTGGTCGGTCGGCTGCGCCGGCACCTGTTCACCCTTCCCTCCCTGCTCGGGGACGATCCCTGGAGGCTCGATGCATCTGTCGCCGCGTGACATCGACAAGCTCATCCTTCATGGCGCGGGCTTTCTCGCCCAGAAGCGCCTGGCCCGCGGGCTGCGGCTGAACTACCCCGAGGCGGTGGCGCTCATCTCGACGCAGCTCCTGGAGCTGATCCGTGACGGCCGAAGCGTGGCCGACCTGATGGACGTCGGCCGCCGGATGCTCGGGCGGGCCCAGGTCCTTCCCGGTGTCCCGGAGCTCATCGCCGAGGTGCAGGTGGAGGGGACCTTCCCCGACGGGACCAAGCTGGTCACCGTCCATCATCCCATCGCGCTGGAGCAGGGAGACCTCTCGCAGGCGCTGGCGGGGAGCTTCCTGCCCGTGCCGAACGCATTCCCGCCGGCGGCCGAGATCCCCGTGCCCGGCGAGGTGATGGCCGCAATCGGGGACATCGAGCTGAACGCCGGCCGCGAGACGGCGAGCCTCTCGGTCGTGAACCGCGGCGACCGGCCGATCCAGGTCGGCAGCCACTACCCGTTCGCGGAGACCAACCGCGCGCTGGAGTTCGACCGGGCGCGCGCCTACGGGATGCGGCTGGACATCCCGGCGGGCACGGCGGTCCGGTTCGAGCCCGGGGAGAGCAAGACCGTGCAGCTGGTGGCCCTGGCCGGAGCGAAGGTGGTCCACGGAGGAAACTCGCTCGGAGACGGTCCGGTGAACGAGGCAGGCCGTGACCGTTTCCTCACCGCCGTGCAGGAGCGTGGCTTCTCTCACCGGGGGCAGCCATGAGCCGAAGGCTCGACCGGCGCCACTACGCGGACCTCTACGGCCCCACCACCGGCGACCGGGTGCGTCTCGGCGACACCGCGCTGGTGGCGGAGGTGGAGCGCGACCTGACGACCTACGGGGACGAGTGCAAGTTTGGCGGCGGCAAGGTGCTGCGGGACGGGCAAGGCCAGAAGGCCGGTGCCACGGACCGAGACGCTCTCGACGTGGTCATCACCAACGCGCTGATCGTCGACCACACCGGGATCTACAAGGCCGACGTGGGGATCAAGGACGGGCGCATCGCCGGCATCGGCAAGGCTGGGAACCCGGACATCATGGCCGGGGTCACGCCGGGGATGGTGGTGGGAGTGACCACCGAGGCGATCGCCGGCGAGGGGCTGATCCTCACCGCGGGCGGGATCGACAGCCACATCCACTTCATCAGCCCGCAGCAGGCGGAGGAGGCGCTGGCCAGCGGGATCACCTCCTGGATCGGCGGAGGCACGGGCCCGGCGACCGGGACCAACGCCACCACCTGCACGCCGGGCGCCTGGAACATCGCCCGCATGCTGGAGGCGGTGGACGACATCCCGCTGAACGTCGGGTTCACCGGCAAGGGGAACACCTCGCGGCCTGAGGGACTGCTCGAGCAGATCGCCGCGGGGGCGCTGGGCCTGAAGCTCCACGAGGACTGGGGGACCACGCCGGCCACCATCGACTGCTGCCTCGAGATCGCCGAGGGCGAGGACGTCCAGGTCACCCTGCACACCGACACGCTCAACGAGTCGGGATTCGTGGACGACTCGATCGCCGCCTTCCGGGATCGGACCATCCACGCCTACCACTCGGAGGGAGCGGGCGGTGGCCATGCTCCGGACATCCTCAGGGTCTGCGGCGTGCCGCACGTGCTCCCCTCCTCGACCAATCCCACCCGACCGTTCACGGTGAACACGCTGGACGAGCACCTGGACATGCTCATGGTCTGCCACCACCTCGACCGGGAGATCCCCGAGGACGTGGCGTTCGCCGAGAGCCGGATCCGCGCCGAGACCATCGCCGCGGAGGACATCCTCCACGACCTCGGGGCGATCAGCATGATGTCCAGCGACAGCCAGGCGATGGGGCGGGTGGGCGAGGTCATCACCCGGACCTGGCAGACAGCGCACAAGATGCGCGAGCAGCGCGGCCGGCTCCCCGAGGAGCAGGGCCACAACGACAACCTCCGGATCCGGCGCTACGTGGCGAAGTACACCGTCAACCCGGCCATCGCTCACGGGTTCGCGCACGAGACCGGCTCGGTGGAGGTGGGAAAGCTGGCCGACCTGGTGCTGTGGAAGCCGGGCTTCTTCGGGGCGAAGCCGGAGATGGTGATCAAGGGCGGGTTCATCGCCTGGGCGCAGATGGGCGACGCAAATGCCTCCATCCCACCGGCCCAGCCACAGATCATGCGGCCGATGTTCGGAGCCCGGGCGCCGGGCGCGATCAGCCTCGCCCTGGTCAGCCAGCGGTCGCTGGCGGAGGGAACGGTGGCGAAGCTCGGGCTCAAGAAACGACTCTCCGCGGTCCGCCGCTGCCGGGGGCTGGGCAAGCGGCACATGAAGCTCAACGACGCGCTGCCTCGGCTCGAGGTGGATGCGGAGACCTACGAGGTCCGGGCCGACGGCGTGCTTCTCCGCTGCGAGCCGGCGGAGACCCTTCCCCTCGCCCAGCGGTACTCGCTCTTCTGACGGCCATGGCGACCTGGCGACTCCTGCAACTCGCGGACTCGGCCTTCCCCACCGGTGGCTTCGCCCACTCGGGCGGGCTCGAGGCGGCGGCCCAGGCGGGGGAGGTCCCGGACCTCGTTGCCTTCAGCCGGGCTGCGCTCTGGCAGACGGGGTTCGGCGCGCTTCCGCTCGCCCGGGAAGCCTGGCTCGACCCGGGGAGGCTCGGGCCGCTGGACGCCCGGGCGGACGTGTTCCTGGCCAACCACGTCGCGAACCGCGCGAGCCGGACGCAGGGCGAGGCCTTCTTCTCCACCTGCGTGCGCGTCTTCCCCGGGGAGGTGCCGCGGGTGCCCGAGGGATTGTGCATGCACCTCGCGCCGCTCTGGGGGCTGGTGTTCCGCGCACTGGGAATGTCGCTCGAGGAGATGCAGCGGCTGTTTCTGTGGAGCAGCGCTCGCGGGGTGCTGTCCGCGGGCGTGCGCCTGGGCCTGGTGGGCACCTACGAGGCCCAGCGCATGCTCGGCGCGCTGGAGCCGGCGCTGGACGAGGTGGCGAGCCGCTGCGGCTCGCTGGGAGCGGACGACCTCGCCCAGCCGGCGCCGCTGCTCGACCTTTTTCACGCCACGCACGATCGGCTGCACTCGCGGCTGTTCCAGTCCTGAAGGAGTTTCGCGACATGGGCCACGAAGGCGACCACACCCACGCCGACCACCCGGGCCACTTCCACGACCGCGAGCGGCCGATGCGGCGGGACACCCGTGAGCGCGCGTTCACGGTGGGAGTCGGCGGCCCGGTGGGGAGCGGAAAGACGGCGCTGGTGCTCGCGCTGTGCCGGCTGCTGCGCGACCGGCTCAGCCTCGGGGTGGTGACCAACGACATCTTCACCCGCGAGGATGCCGAGTTCCTGGTCCGGAACGAGGCGCTCCCGACCGAGCGGATCCGGGCGGTGGAGACCGGCGGTTGCCCTCACGCGGCGATCCGCGAGGACATCAGCCACAACCTCCTGTCGCTCGAACGTCTGATGCGGGAGGTTCGGCCAGCCCCGGAGCTGCTCTTCGTGGAGAGCGGCGGGGACAACCTGGCCGCGCAGTACAGCCGGGAACTGGCGGACTTCACCATCTACGTCATCGACGTCGCGGGCGGCGACAAGGTGCCGCGCAAGGGCGGCCCGGGCATCACCCAGTCGGATCTGCTGGTGATCAACAAGACCGACCTCGCGCCGCACGTGGGTGCCGACCTCGGCGTGATGGACCGCGACGCGCGGAAGATGCGGGGCGTGGGCCCGACGGTGTTCGCCCAGGTGACGAACGGGGTGGGCGTCGAGGAGATCGCCAGCCACGTGCTCCGTGCGGCTGGGAAGACCGTCTCGTAGCGCCCCGTTCCGAGCGAGGCGCGAGAGCCGGGTCGTGCGGGTGCTCGGGAACGCGCCGTGGGCGTCGGTCGCAGGGATCTTCCAAGCCCTCGGTTTCTCGCCGCCGGTGCCAGTTGCCCGGGTCCTGGCTTGCCGCCCTGGGTTCCCGGTTCAGTAGCTCGCTCCACAGCGAGCACAGATCAACTGTCCTTTGAGCCGTTCGAGCAGCGCGCCCATGTTGTCGCGCGGAACGACTGTCACTCCGGTCGCCTGGCTCAAATGGTACGTATGCGAGACCTCACGCAGTCTGCGGACTTCAGCGGTCCCCCGTCTCGGGAGCTGAGCCGCCAGTTCCCCGTCCAATGCGGCGTGAGAGCGAGCGCCCAGCTCGGTGTCTGCAAGATTCCACCGGCGATCAGGCATGGTCCTCCGCCAAGCTCAGCGCGTCCCGGTCCGGCGCCGCACCGGCACCAGCGAGGGCCCGCCACCACGGAAGCGCGCCACCTCGATCGCGTACTTGCGGATCTTGTACCCGATGATCCGCTCGGTCGTCCCGAGCAGCCGTGCCGCCTTGGCGCGATTGCCCCGAGCGCTCTTCAATGCGTCGACGATGAGGTCCTTCTCGTACTGCTCGATCGCATCGGACAGCGACGACTGCACCGTGGTTCCCGAAGCCTCCGCGGTCTGGAGCGTGGGCGGCAAGTCGTGGCCGTGAATCACCTGCCCATCGCAGGTGAGCACTGCCCGCTCCACGATGTTCTCCAGCTCGCGGACGTTCCCGGGCCAGTGGTAGCTCATCAGCATGTCGATCGCCGGCGTGGCGATCCGCTTGATGCGCTTGTTGTGACGGCGCGCGTACTTGATCAGGAAGTGGTCCGCCAGGAGCATCACGTCCGGCTTCCGGTCGCGCAGCGGGGGCACGAAGATCGAGAACACGTTGAGCCGGTAATACAGATCCTCGCGGAACTGCTTCTCCGCCATCGCCGCCTCGAGGTCGCGGTTGGTGGCGGCAATGAGCCGGACGTCGCCCTTGATGGTCTCGGTACCCCCGAGTCGCTCGAACTCGCCCTCCTGAAGGACGCGCAGGAGCTTCACCTGGGTGGGCAGATTGAGCTCGCCCACCTCGTCGAGGAAGAGCGTGCCACCGTGGGCCAGCTCGAAGCGCCCGCGCTTCCGGGCCTGCGCACCGGTGAAAGCCCCCTTCTCGTAGCCGAAGAGCTCGGACTCGATCAGCGTGTCCGGGAGCGCGGCGCAGCTCACCTTGACGAACGGCTTCGAGGCGCGAGGCGAGTTGTAGTGGATCGCGTGGGCGATGAGCTCCTTGCCGGTTCCCGACTCGCCCCGGACCAGGACCGTGGTCGCCGTCTGCGCCACCTGGGCGATCTGCTCGTACACCTGCTTCATCGGCCCACTGGTGCCGACGATGTTGGACAGGTCGTAGCGCTCCTCCAGCTCGGAGCGGAGGTTCTTGTTCTCCGCCAGGAGCCGGTTGCGCTCGTCCTCGATCACCCGCTGGGCGCGAAGCGCCTGGGCCATCATCGCCGCGACCACGCCGAGGAACTGCATCTCGGACTGGAAGTCCCGTCCCTGCTGGAAGGGAACGTCCACCATCAGGACCCCCGCGGGCTGGCGGTCGAAGGCGATGGGGACGCAGAGGACGCTCACCTCCGGCGACCCGCTCCGGCGACGCTGGAAGGCGCGGTTCAGCAGCAGCGGCTCTCGCGCGCTGGCCGGCACCACCACGGGCCGCCCGGACTGGAGGACCCGCCCGATGATGCCTTCGCCGGGACGATAGCGGGCACCGAGCCCCTCGGCGGAGATGCCCAGCGCAGCGTCGACCTGGAGCGCACCCGAGTCCTCGTGGAAGAGGAAGACCGCGCCGCGCACGATGCCCAGGGCCTCTTCCAGGAGCTCGAGCGCGCGCTCCAGGATGGAGCGAACCTCGCCGCCCCGGGCCAGCGCCCGGCCGATCTCGGCGAGCAACGCCAGCGCACGCTGATCATCGCCGGCGAGGTTGGCGCGCCTGGACACGGTGCGTCAGAGTGCCAGGCCGGCCCCCGGAGCCGCAAGCGCGCTTGACCATGGTCAAGACGCGTTCAGCTGTGCTGCATCAACCTCCCCCGGATGGAAGGTCCTGGAACGGACGGCAGCAGCCCACGGCGTCGAGCGTTGCTGGTCTGGCCCAGGTTCGGCAGCTTTTCCTTCTGGAACTTCGAGCGTGTCTGCGAGCTGGTGGGGGTGAGGTACATGACCCCGCCGCTCGGTCTGCTCACCGTGGCCGCGCTCCTCCCCGCTCACTGGGAGCTCCGGCTGGTCGACGAGAACGTGACCCCGCTCCGGGACGCAGATCTGGACTGGGCCGACCTCGTCCTGGTGGGGTCCAAGATCGTCCACCGGCAGCGAGCACTGGCGGTCATCCGGCAGGCCGTCTCGCTCGGGAAGCCGGTGGTGGTCGGAGGGCCGGATCCCACCCTGCATCCCGCTCTCTACCGGAGCGTGGGAGCGTCGTTCCTCGTTCTCGGAGAGGCGGAGGTCACCCTTCCCAGGTTTCTTTCCGACCTCGACCGGGGGATCACCTCCGGCGTGTACACGGGCGGCGGCATCGCAAATCTGGCAACGACTCCAGTCCCCCGGTTCGACCTGGTCGACCACCGGGACTACCTCTACATGGCGGTCCAGTACTCGCGGGGCTGTCCCCACCACTGCGAGTTCTGCAACGTCATCGACCTGTTCGAGCACGCCTACCGCACCAAGAGCCCGGCCCAGGTGCTCGCCGAGCTCGACGCGCTGTACCGCCTCGGCTACCGGGGGCAGGTCGACTTCTTCGACGACAACCTGGTGGGCCACGTCCCGAAGGCCAAGGCGCTGCTCCGCGAGCTCGTGGTCTGGCTGGAGAGCCATGGCCACCCCTTCCAGTTCTCGACCAGCGTCACCCTCAACGTGGCTCAGGACGCGGAGCTGCTGGCGCTCTTTCGCGCCGCCCGCTTCAAGTACTTCCTGGTGGGCATCGAGACGCCCGACCCCGCGGCCCTGCGCACCGCGCAGAAGCCGCAGAACCTGGGCTTCTCCATCCCCGAGGCCGTGGATCGCATCTATCGCCGAGCGGGGGCCACCGTGCACTCGGGGTTCCTGCTCGGCCTGGACGACGAGGCAGCGGACATCGGTGACCGGATCATCCAGTGCATCGACGCCACCTCCATTCCCTGGGTGATGGCCGGGGTGGTCTATCCCCTTCCCGGGACGCAGCTCGCTCGCCGCCTCGACGCCGAGGGGCGGCTCTTCCCTGCGGCCCGGGACTTCGACGACGAGTCCATCCGGGATCAGATCTCCGCTGGAATCCAGTTCCGGACGCGACGGCCACCGGCGCAGGTGCTGGACGATCTGCTGCGGATCCTTCGGCACTCCTTCGATCCCTCGCGCTACTTCGCGCGCTGTGCAGAGGCCGTGATCCGCCTCGACACCATCCCCAACCTCTTTCCCGGGCTCCGCCTGCTCTTCCGCAACGTCCGCACCTTCCTCCGGCTGTGCTGGACCGCCACCCGGAGCCGGACCCTCCGCGGGCCGTTCTGGAAGGCACTGGCCCGGGTGGTGGCTCGAAATCCTCGCGGCCTCGAGGCCTTCGCCACCCTCGCGGTCCTGTATCTCCACTTCCAGGGGCTGCTCCCGTACTGCGAGGACCAGCTCGGCCGTCAGCAGGCAGCCATCGCCCTGCTCGGCGAGGAAAGGTGGCTGGAAGAGCGGAGCACCCGAAGGGCGTCCTGAGGCTCCCCGGCCCGCGGGCCTCACAGCGGAGACCGGCCGGGTTGGTCGGAGGATCGCGCCGGAATCGAGGCCGAGACCTAGGAGCGCGGAGGGCGCGGGGCTCGGGTCCCGTAACCGACGAGCGACGACGGGGTCGGCCTCGAGGGCACGCGAGGACCGATCAACGCAGCCGGTTTCCGCTGTCAGGTCCAGCGGAAGAGCCGCAGGGCGAGCGCGAAGCTCCCCACGCCCCAGAGCACCAGGACCACTGACGGCCCGAGCAGGGCGGACACCCCGGCGCCGTCGATGGAGATGGCCCGGAGCCCATCGATGAGGGCGGTGAGCGGCAGCGCCCGGATGACCGGCTGGGCCCAGCCCGGGAAGTGACTGGCGGAGAAGAACACGCCGGAGACCACCGTCATCGGCAGGGTGACCAGGTTCATCAGCCCGCTGGCGGTCTCCGAGTTCTGCGCCCGGCTGGCCACCAGCGCCGAGAGTCCCCCGAAGCTCAGCGCTCCGAGGAGGCCCCAGAGGAGGAAGGTCAGGAGGTTGCCTGCGACCCGCACCTCGAAGATCAGCCGCGCGAACCCGACGAAGAAGAGCACCTCCAGCAGGGCGAGGAAGAGACGCCCGGTGGCGAAGGCGAGCAGGAAGTCGAGCTTCCTCATCGGGGTCGCGGCCAGCCGGCGGAGGAGCTTCCCCGTCCGCATCTGGACGATGGCCCACCCCACTCCCCAGGTGCTCGAGGACATGAGCCCGAAGCCGAGCAGCCCAGGGACCAGGAAGTCGATGTACCGGGCACCCGGGAGCGTCACCCGCTCCTCCTCCAGGGCCCGCGGATCCGTCCTCCCCGCGGCGCGCTGGAGCGCGTCCACCACCAGGAGCTTCGCCGAGCGGGCCTCCGGCTGAGTGGAGTCGAGCAGGAGCCGCGGCGTCGCCGCAGGGACTACCGCAAGGGCAATCTTCCCGCTCCTGAGAGCGCGGTGAGCCTCGTCCAGCGTCATCTCGATCGCGCTCAGCCCGTCGCTCGCCCGGAGCGCCGTCAGCACCTTCGCGCGCTCCGCCCCCTCCGTGACCGCGACCGAGAGCCGCGCGCCCGCCTGGTTCCGGAAGGCGAGCCCCAGAACGATCGACATCAGCAGCGGGAAGCCGAACACCCAGAAGGTGGCCGAGGGCTCGCGGTGGAAGGTGGGGTACCGGAAGCAGCAGGACACGATGGGCATCCCCGCGCAGGATCGGCCCGAGCTGCGCTGGCTGGTGGACCCGAACGACTACCTGCGGCCGATTGTGTTCGACCCGAAGGACCCCCGCTGGGACAAGTCGCACCGCCACGACGACTAGCCATCCCCGTCGACGCAAGGTGGGCTCCTCGGGGTGCGGCCGAGGAGACCGCCTTGTTGCGACGCACTTGTTTCCTCACGGCTCCTCGGGTACACGCCCGCGCTTTCCTTGGGGAGGGGATTCGATGAAGCGTCCCGTGGTGGGAGCGATCCTGGCACTGGCGGTGATCGGCGCCGGATGCGGTGGCAGCAGCAACGTCCAGGACTACTGCCGGCGCGGCGTGGAGAAGATCTGCGGCCGTCTCTTCGCGTGCGACGCGCAGGCCGCCGGACAGCAATTCGGCTCGCAGTCGGGCTGCGAGAACCAGCTCGGCGGTCAGTGCTCGGCCACCGAGTGCACCGGGGGGAGGACCTTCGACCAGTCCGCCGCGGACCAGTGCCTCGCCGCCTACCCGAGCACGAGCTGCTCGGACCTGCAGCAGGGAATCTACCCGGGTGTCTGCAGCCAGGTGTGCAAGTGACACCGGACCGGTGGCCCGGGAACGGCGCTCAGCGCCCGGTCCGGAGCTCGCGACCGAACCGGGCGCGGTAGCGCTCGCGGATGTCCGCCAGCGCCTTGCCTCCGTGTTGCGGGCAGCTGCGCACCGCGCGCATTGCAACCACGCCGGAACGGAGGTTTGCTCCTTCCGATGACGGATTTCGCTCGGGTCTCCGCCCGGTGAACTGGGAAGTCCTGGTGGTCGGCGGTGGCGTGGTGGGCTGGAGCGTTGCCCACCACCTGGCCGCCGCGGGAGTCCGACGCATCCTCGTCGTGGACCGCGGCGGCGGGAGCACCGAGCGTGCCACCGGCGGCTTCCGAGCCCAGTTCGCCACGGAGGTCAACGTGCGGCTCTCCCTCCTCTCGCGCCAGAAGCTGCTCGCCTTCTGCGAGGAGACCGGGGTCGATCCCGGATACCGCCCGGCGGGGTACCTGTTCCTCGCCGCGACCGAGGCACAGCGCCGCCAGCTCACGGTGGCGCTCGAGGTCCAGCGAGCCTGCGGCTGCAACGACGCGACGCCGGTCGGAGTCGAGGACGTCTGCCGCCTCGCGCCCTGCATTCGCACCGAGGGCGTCGTGGGCGGCACGTTCTCTCAGCGCGACGGCTTCATCCGGCCCATGCAGATTCGCCAGGGCTACCTGGAAGCCGCGCTGAGAGCCGGGGTCCAACGGGTCGATGGCGAAGTGACCGGGCTGTCCGACGGGGGCCAGTCGATCGCCGTGGAGACCTCCGCGGGACGGCACGAGGCGGCCACGGTGGTGAACGCGGCAGGTGCGTGGGCGGGCCGGCTCGGCGCGATGGCCGGGGTCGACGTGCCGGTCCAGCCACTCCGGCGGCAGGTGGCGAGGACCGCCCCCACCACCGCCCTCCCCGCCTCGACCCCGATGACCATCTTCTCCGACGGGTTCCACTTCCGGGTGCGGGACGACCACGTGCTGCTGCTCTGGCCCACCGCCGGCGGCGCCGATCCATTCGACGTCTCGGTGGAGCCCGAGTGGACGGCGCGGGTCGCCACGGCCACGCGCGAGCGCGTGCCGCCGCTGGCCGAGGTCCCCATCGCCTCGACCCATGCGGGGCTCTACGAGATGTCCCCGGACGAGCACGCGCTGCTGGGACCCGCGCCCGGGCTCGAGCGCCTCTTCCTGGTGAACGGGGCCTCCGGTCACGGAGTGATGCACTCCCCGGCGCTGGGCCAGCTCGCCGCGGAGATGCTCACCGGGCGGCCGCCGTCGATCGACGTCCACGCGCTCCGGCCGTCACGCTTCCCCGAGGGCCAGCCGAACCCCATCCGCCGCCTGCTGTGAGCGGAGGCGGCGCGTTCCTCGGCGCCCCCCCGGGCCGTCCGCGCCCGAGACGATGCCCCACCAGGACCTGCCCCGGCGGATGGATGACCGCTGGACGGTCGGGCAGCCTGCCCTCGCCGCCGTCGCGCCAGCGGCGGTAGAACTCGCCTCATGAACGCCGACGACGCTTCCCGCATCTCCCAGATCGCGCTCATGGCGGCCATGGCCGATGGACAGATCACCCCCGACGAGCAGAGCGAGCTCGCCTCGGTCGCGACCCGCCTCGGCGTGCCCGCGGCGACCATCGCCATCGATCAGCCCGCAGCCGCCCGTCAAGGCATCGGCGTGCTCGCGGCCTCGCTCTCGGATGCCGACGCACGGCGCACTGCCTACGAGGTCGCCCTCGCGGTGTGCAGCGTGGACGGGATGCCCAACGCCTCCGAGCAGGCATTCCTCAGCGCGCTGCACGGTGCGCTCGGCCTGGGCCCCGCGGCGACTCACGAGTTCGAGGACCAGCTGCGGGCGCTCGCCACCGCGCCCCTCGCGGGAACGCTGCCCGAGGTCAGCGGCTCGACCGACGCTGCCCTCGACGAGCGGATCCTCAAGCAGGCGATGCTGACCGGGGCGCTGGAGCTGCTCCCGGACCGCCTCGCCAACCTGGCCATCCTGCCCCTGCAGCTGCGGCTGGTGTACGAGGTGGGCCAGCGGTACGGCCAGCAGCTCGACGTCAACCAGGTGAAGGACCTCGCGGGCACCTTCGGCCTCGGGGCCGCGGCGCAGATGGTCGAGGGGATGGTGCG
>Ga0070664_100001316_pt1 | contig 19823 bp, 17 predicted proteins | sample KBSC73metaG_FD_65863 | JGI IMG/M metagenome (GOLD analysis project Ga0070664, IMG submission 65863) | Corn rhizosphere microbial communities from Kellogg Biological Station, Michigan, USA - KBS C7-3 metaG | ecosystem: Host-associated > Plants > Roots > Rhizosphere > Soil ... | reverse complement strand
GTGCCCCAGCAACGGATGCCCACCGGACACACGGGGAAGCTCCGACCGTCGTGCCACCAAACCCACCCCCACGGGTCGCCGTCGTCCCGGCCGAGTCAGCCTATCGCGTTGCCGCTTTCACGTCGATGTCCGTCGATTAATGCCAACCGACTCGATGCGACCGCGGCCACGTGCCGGTGCCGGCCTGTAGCCGGCCGGCCCACCGGCCCACCGCCAACAGCCCCGCATCATGTTGCCCGGATGGAGCTCGCCATGTCGTGCCGAGCACGTTCGCGGATGGAGATCAACGACAACCAGCCCAACAGACACCTCAGCGCCACAGACAAGTCAGCGCCACAGACCAGAGAGGCTGCCTTGCCCCGCACCGGCGGTGCTGAGACTCTTGAAGTCGTGCCTGCTGCCGCCTGATCTCACGGGAGGCGCGTGATGGACTCGACGGGAAAGCTACTCGATCAGCCCGGACCGGGCGAGAAACGACGAGTGTCCACCCAGACAATCGCGTCGGACACGCAATGGACGGCGTACGCCGCGATCATCGTGGCCGTCATCGTGGCCGTGGTCCTGATGATCTGGACGGCAGATACCGAGATCGACGCGGCGGTGGCAGGCGTCTGCGCGGCCTTCATCGGCGTCGCCGGCACCTCCCTCGGTCACGCGGTGGGACTGGACCGCGAACGACGCCGGCGGCGGACGCCCGCCCGGGCGGTGCCGGGCAACCGTTTCCGGCGCTGGCAGGCGGTCGTGGCGACGGCGGTCATGGTCGCGATCCTGGCCCTTCCCGGCGTGGTCCTGCTTGCCGGGGACCTGCCGCGGGTGTCCATCGACGCGGCGGCGGCGTTGTTGGCGGCACTCGTGGGGATCGCCGCGACCGACCTGGCCCACGCGTGGTTCCTCAGCCGTGTCGAGCTCCGGTGGCTCGGCTACCTGCTCCTGGGCTGCGGGCTGCTCAGCGTCCTCGTTGTCGTCCCATTCCCGGATCACGCCGATGTCGTCGCTGCGATCGCGACCACGGCCATTCCGATCGGCGGCACCGTCGTCGGCTTCGCACACGGCCGACGGACGGCGCGAGCACTCAGCGGCGAGCCGGTCTGACCCCGCGGCGGCGAAGCGCTGCGCTGATCGGTGAGGTGCGCCCCACATGCGCGGACGCCGCTCCTTATCAGGTCGTCATATGCCCGGGCACGTGCCCGGGTTCGGCTCGTCAGTCCTCGGGGAGGCGCCAGGAGGCACACGTGGGAAGGTGACGTAAAGGACATACGGAACCTGGCCTGCGTTGAGGACGTTATCCACTTCGCCAGGTCGCTCGATGAACGCCTGACCCGCGGTGTACGTGGTGGTCCGGCAGCGGCGGCCGACCGAAGTGTAAACGGTGAGCGTTCCCTCCTTGACGATGATGATCGCGCCACCCGGGTGGGAATGCCAGCCAGAGGAGCCGCCTGGGTTGACCGTGATTTGCACCATGACCACGTCGGTTCCGAACTGCAGCGGGATGGTCCCATGCGACGTGTTGGTGCCACGCGCCAACGGGATGTTCGTCAGCCCTGACGCCGGCGTGGCCGCGCTAGGTGCGACGTTCAATGTCGTGAGCAGGCCGACGAGTCCCACGGTGAGCAGTGCCCACCTGGAGGCTCGTTTCATGCCTCCCTCCTTCGCTTTCGGGCCTGCGGACTTGTTCTCGGTTCTCTTGTCGATTCGCACGAGGCTGACAGCACGCACGGCACACCTCCGAGCATGGATCGATACGTGGTGGGCGACGCTCGTCTGACGCGGAGCTGGAGGAGCAACCTGCTCCATCAAGCTTGGTCGCACCGACTCGTTGCAAGTGCTGAAAAAAATCGTTCTCGGTCGATCATCAAACGTCAAGCACAAATGCACGGAAGGTGGGCGGCCCCGGCCTCAACCTCGAGCACGGCCCGATACCGCTGCTCCGCCATGGTCAACTCCACCAGCACTCGGCGGAGTGTCACCGCGATGGTTCCGCGCCGAACGGTGGGCGCCGCTCCTGATCAGATGACGTGCCGTCGACTCGGCAGACCGCTGATGTCGAGGAGTGCCCGTACGTCGTCGGTGTCGGGCACACGGAGTTCGGAGTAGAGCCGCAGGGCCGAGTCGGCGTGTTCGCGGGCCAGGTCCTGCTGCCCCTGGCTTAGGTGGGCCCGGGCGAGGCCGTGGTGGGCCCGCGCCCGCTCCGGTCGGTTGCCGACGTTCTCAGCGATGGCGAGGGCCGCGGTATGGTGCTCGATCGCGCCGGCCGGGTCGCCGAGCACCAGTGCCGCTTCGCCGAGCCCGTTGATGGCCGACGACTCGTCGCTGCTGTTGCCCAGTGCCCGGTACAGGGCGGCTGCCCGGCGATGGCGGCTGATCGCTTCGTCGGCCCTGCCCTGATGCCTTAGCACCGATCCGAGCTGGTTGAGGACCCGGGCCTCACCGAGCGGGTTGCTCTCCTTACGGTGCAGGGCCAGTGCCAGGTCGAGATGGCGGTACGCCTCGTCGTGGCGGTCGAGCCGGTCGAGGATCATCCCGAGGTCGCCGAGGACGAAGCCCTCCCGCGACCGGTCGCCGGAGATCCGGGTTAGGTCGAGTGCCTGCTTCAGGTGGCGCTCGGCGGTCGCGCTGTCGCGACGGCGCCAGGCGACGTTGCCCAGCGCGTTGAGGGCGAGTGCTCGGGCACGGGCGTCCTCGGATGTCGCGAGCGCCTCGTGCGCGATCTCCTCCGCCTGCTGGTAGTCGCCGCGTCGCCAGTAGGTCCAGGCGAGGTCGGCCAGCGCGCGACCCTCTACCGCACGGTCGCCGAGTGCGCGACTACGGCGCAACGCCGTGGTGTGGAGGACCACCGCGTCGTCGTGGTGCGCCTGCCGGTCGAGATACGGGCGCAGGGCGCTGGCCAGAAGACCCACACAGATCTTCGGTCCGTGCGTCACGGTTGAGATGATGTTGGCACGCTCGGCGTCGAGCCAACGGACGGCCTCGGCCGGGTCGGTGATCGGCGACGCCGGCGGATCGGGTGCGGGCAGATCTGGTTCGTGGACGCTGTTCGGAAACAACGTGTTGATCGCTGCGCGGGACCGGTGAAGGTAGTGCACCAGCAGGCGCATGAGCGCCTCGTCGTCGTCGGCCATGGACCGCGCGTGTTCACGCAGGAGATCGTGCAGGACGTAGCGGTACGGCTCGTACTGCAGGACCATGTGCGCGTCCAGGAGGCCTTCCAGCAGGTCCTCCGCCTCCAGCGTCGAGACGCCGGCAAGCGCTGCGGCGGCGTGCGGCTCGATGTCGCGGCCAGGGGCGAGGCCGAGGAGTCGGAACATGCGCTGTTCCGCGGCCGTCAACTGCTGATAGGAGACGGCGAACGCCGCCGAGACGCTGCGCTGCGACGTCGCGAGTTCGACGAGCCGTCGTTGCTCCTGGTGCAGGCGCCGGGCCAGATCCGACACCGCCCATCGGGGCCGGTGCTGCAGCCGGGCGGCGCAGATTCGGATCGCGAGCGGCAGGTACCCACACCGCTGCAGGACGTCACGGACGGCTGCGGGCTCGGCGGCGGCTCGCTCGCCGACGACGCTGTGAAAGAGCGAGAAGGCGTCGTCGGGGGGCAGCACGTCGACGGACAGCGTCTGGGCGCCGTCGAGGTCGACCAGGCGCCGCCGGCTGGTGATCAGCAGCAGGCTGCGGGAGCCGCTGCCGGGCAGCAGCGGGCGCACGTGCTCACCGTCGGCCGCGTTGTCGAGGACGACGACCGCGCGGCGGTGCGCCAACTCGGCGCGCCACCGGGCGCTGCGCTCCGCCTCCCCTGCCGGGACGTCCGTCACGCCGAGCCGCCGCAGCAGTGTTTCTAGCACCGCCGAAGCCGGCAGCGGCTCCTGGCCGGCGGTGTTCGCCCGCAGGTCGACGAACAACTGACCGTCCGGGAACCGGTCGGCCAGGCGGTGCGCGACGTGCACCGCCAGCGTCGTCTTACCGATGCCGGCCATGCCGTCGATGGTCACGATCATGTTGGGGTGACCGGTGAGCAGTAGCTCCAGCTCGGTCCGACGACCTGCGAAGTCCGGAAGGTCGTACGGGAGGAAGTTCGACCTGACCGGGTCACCGGCGGCCGGGCCCGCGGTTGTAGGGGACGGTGCGCCGGCGAGCACCGTGCGCTCGAGTTCGACGAACGCCTGACCGGGATCCAGGCCCTGCTCCTCGGCCAACGCCGTGCGATAGGACCGCGCGGCGGCGAGCGCGTCGCCCTGGCGTCCGCAGCGGTGCAGGGCCACCACGAGCTGCCCGACGAGCCGTTCCCGCAGTGGTTGGGCCGCCACGTGTCCGGTGAGCTCGGCGAGCACGCGGTCGTGGTGACCGGCGTCCAGTTCCGCCTGCATGAGGCACTCGACCGCGGCGAGCCGCCGGTCTTCGAGGAGCGCACGCGCGGTAGGGGCGTAGTACGCATGGACACCGGCCAGGGCGTCGCCGTGCCACAACGCCAACGCTTCGCGGAATCGGCCCTCCGCCACCAGGCGGGTGAACTCGTGCAGGTCGAGCTGGCCGGGCTCGGGCAGCGCGACGTAACCACCGGGCCGGGTCTCGACGATGCCCTTCGCTTCGGCGTTGCGGAACGCCCGTCGCAGCGCGGTGACGGCGGCATGGATCTGGGACCGCGCCGTGTCGGGTGCGTCGATACCCCATACGGCGTCGATCAGCTTCTCCGTACTGATCACCCGAGCGGCGTTGAGCAGCAGGTAGGCGAGCACCGCGCGATGCCTGGGCGCGATGCCGGCGAGTGTCTCCCCGTCCGCGGTCACCTGGACCGGGCCCAGCAACGAGATCCGCACGCCCATGTATCGCCTCCCATCGTCGACACATCGCGAACCTATCAACCGCTTCCGCCACGCTGGTTGCTGTCAACAGGAGGAAACGTCGAAAGCGGGATTCTCATGCCAGTCGTTCGAGCACACACCTACGCCGTCGAGCCGGCCGATGTCGAAGAGTTCCTCGCCCGCCGGGCGTCCCTGATCGGCACCGTCCGCGAGACGCAGCCCGGCCTGACCCGGGCGCTGCTGCTGAGACTGGAGGACGGCACGTACTGCGACATCTGGCACTGGGAGACCGCCGCACAGATGGCCGCTGCGTTCGCCGCCATCGACACGTTCCCGGAGGTCGCACCGACCATGGCATTGACCAGGGACGCCACCGCACGAAACGGCCACCTGGTCGACGAACGCTGAACTCGACCAGCGAATCACACAACTGGAGTGGCACATGAAGATCAGCAGCATCTCCGGCGTCGTCTACCCGGTCCGCGAGCTCGACAAGGCCGCCGAGTTCTACCAGACGCTCGGCTTCCGGCTGGGCAAGCGCGACGACCGCCAACTCACCATCTACGTCAACTGGTTCTGGGTGACCCTCACCATCGACCCGGACGGCGCCATCATTCCGCCCGGCACCGGACCGGCGCTCTACCTGAAGGTCGACGACATCGACGACTTCTACGGCGGGGTCCTCGCCCACGGACTCACCCCGTCCACCGAACCGCGCAAGGACCGCTCGGGACGCCGGGAGTTCCTCCTGCTCGACCCCGACGGCAACCGGCTCGTCTTCTTCGCCAAGTGAACCCGTCGTGCCCTGCTGCGGCCCGACCGCAACGGGGCACGACGGCCGGCGAGGATCATCTCGTTGACATCATCACCCTCGACCAGGGCGGCCCGCCGAAACATCCGGGCGGCCGACGTGCTGATCTGCCGCCGGTCGCTCGTCACACAACGTGACGTACGCGGGTGTGCGGCCGGGCTCGGTGCCCAATCGTCCGATCTCTGTTGCCGGCATGATCCCCCCTTCGCCGGCCGGACCTGGGGCATCCGCGAACGGCGACGGCCGCTGTGCCGGCACTGACCAGACCAGCGCAGACCCTTCCAGTCGGCTAGTATCCATCGCCTCTCCCGGACGGGCATGCCAGCGACGTACCGTCACAGGCAAGCGTGGCGTGAACGGGGCACGATGCCCGGGGGCGAGGGGCTCGAAGGAGGCTGGCGGTGGGGAAGAAGCCGGCGGGGAAGAAGCCGGCCGGGAAGACCGGAGGGAAGCGCCAGCCCAAGAACGGCAGTCAGGCGCGGACGACGCACGAGGGCGGCGCGCCAGCCCCGCCCGCGCAGCTGGCGCCGCGACCTGCCGTCGGCTACAACCTCGCCGTGAACAAGGGCCCTTCGCTTGCGAACCGCCTGAACACCTACGCCCCAGGCATCGGCGCGCTGCGGGACTACCACCGGCCGTGGCTACGGGCCGACGCCTTCGCCGGGATCGCCGTGGCCGCGTACCTTGTGCCGCAGGTCATGGCCTACGCGTCGATTGTCGGCGTCCCGCCGGTGGTCGGGCTATGGACGGCGTTGGCCGCGCTCACCGCCTACGCCGCGCTCGGCGGGTCTCGGGTGCTCTCGGTGGGCCCGGAGTCCACGGTCGCCCTCATGGCGGGGGCCACGGTCGCGCCCCTGGCCGGCGGCGACCCGGCCCGCGCCGTCGCCCTGAGCTCCGCGCTCGCGTTGGTCGTCGCCGGGTGGTGCCTCGTCGCCCGGATGGTGCGGCTGGGCGTCGCATCGGATCTGCTCTCGACACCGCTGCTCGTCGGATATCTCGCCGGGGGCGCTGTCCTCATGGTCGTCGGGCAGCTCGGGCGACTGACCGGCACGACGGTGAGCGGCGAGGGCGTCGTCGAACAGGTCACCTCGTTCATCCGCGTCGTCTCGGATACGGACCTGCTCACACTGGCCGTCGGCGCGGGAACGCTCGGGCTGCTGCTGGCCGTCGGCCGCCTTCGACCGCGCTGGCCCGGCCCTCTCATCGCGGTGGCGTCGGCCACAATCGTGTGCGCCGTCGCCCAGCTCGCCGACCGCGGGGTCGCCGTCGTCGGCCACGTGCCGACGGGCCTGCCCGGCGTGGCCTTCCCCGCAGTGACGATCGAGGACTTCAAGAGGCTCGCGGTGGCCGGTCTGGGGGTCGCGCTCGTCGCGTACAGCGACAACAGCCTCATCGAACGCGGCTTCCCCGCGCCGCCAGACGAGCGCGGAGGGATGTCCCGGCGGGTCGACCCTGACCAGGAGCTCGTCGCGCTCGCCGGCGTGCACGTGGCCTCGGGCCTCGTCGGCGGCTTCCCGGTGTCGTCATCCGGGTCCCGGACGGCGCTCGCGCTCGCCGCCGGTGCGCGCACGCAGCTGTACTCGCTCGTGGCCGCCGTCGTCGTCATCGTCGTCCTCTTCGCCGCCGGGCCTCTGCTCTCGCAGCTGCCGGCCGCGGCGCTCGGCGCCGTGGTGCTCTACGCGGCGAGCAAGCTCGTCTCACTGGCCGAGCTCGTTCGGCTCGCGCGTTTCCGGCGGATGGAGCTGATCCTTGCCCTTGCCGCGCTGGTCGGAACCCTCACGTTCGGGATCCTGGCCGGGGTCGGGATCGCCATTGCGTTGAGCATTCTCGAGATGATCCACAGACTCGCACGGCCGCACGAGGGCGTACTCGGGCGGGTACCCGGACTCGCCGGGATGCACGACGTCGACGACTACCCCGACGCGCAGACCCTGCCCGGTCTCATCGTCTACCGCTACGATGCGCCGTTGTTCTTCGCCAACGTCGGCGACCTGCGACGGCGCGCGCTGCTTGCCGTCGAGCAGGAGAACGCGGCGGACCCGAAGCACCCCGTGCGGTGGTTCGTGCTCAATGTCGAGGCGAACGTGGAGATCGACATCACAGCGGCGGACGGGCTACGGGACCTGCACTCCGATCTCGCGAAGCAGGGCGTCCGGCTCGGGCTCGCACGCGTGAAGAACGACGTACGGAGCGCACTCGAACGAGCGAACCTCGTCGAGCTCATCGGCGCGGACATGATGTTCCCGACCCTGCCGGTCATGGAGCAGGGGTACCTCGCCTGGGCGAGCGAGCACCCGTACCCGGACACGCCTACGTCCGCCGCCCCGTCGACGACAGTCGGCCCCACCACCTCGCCTTCCCCGGATCCGCGACCCTCTGCGTGACCCCACCACCGCGTGGCTGTCTCCGGGCCCGTCTGTCAGCTGTTCGTGGGTCTTCGACCGAACCGTCACACGGCACGCGGTGGCGGCGATGGTGGCGACGCGCCGAGGGCTGCGGTGGCGCTGTCGGTTGGTATGCAACGCCGGTCGGGTGGAACGTCCGACTGGCCGACGAGTGCGATCATGGCCGATGTGTGGGGCTGGGAACGGATCACCCCGTGGACGCTGCGCGAGATCATGCTGGCGGCGATGTTCGCCGTCGGCTGCGGCTTCACGACCGTCGTCACGGCCGGGCTGGTCACCGGCGGCCACTGGGAGGTCAACCCGGTGGCGGGCACGCTTGGTATTTACGGGTTTCTCGGTGTCTGGCTGACTGCGGTGTGGCGGATGATGCGCACCGGCTTGTACGGCGGTCGGCGCATCGAAACACCGATCCAACGTCGAACCGGATGGTCGACGTGGGGCATGACAAAGAACATCGGGCCGGTGCTCAACGGCGACACGTTCGACCGCGTCGTCGAGCAGTTGCACCAGCACCTACCAGGAAGTTGATCCTGTGCCGCCGGTCTCACTGGGCCCATGGCCGCATGGCCACACCGCGATCGGTCCGGCCAGGACGGGCGCGCACCGTGGGGGCCGGGCTGGTGCTGCCGGGGAACGGTCGGTCATTGGTGCCGTCAAGAACGTGTTGAGGTCTGCAGTCACGAGCTAGTAGCGGACCGTGGACTCGAAGGTGCCGTCGAAGTCGTTGTCCTCGCGGGCGAGGTCCCAGGCCTGGTCCTCGTCGGTCTGGTACAGGTAGCGGTCGGCCTTGCCGTCGCCGTTACGGTCCTGCTCTACGAGCTCGAACCGGCCATCGTGGTTGAGGTCGCGGTACGTGGTGTCGAACCGGCCGTCGTTGTCGGAGTCGACCTTGTACAGGTCGAACTTGCCGTCGCCGTTCATGTCATAGCCGTACACGTTGGGCGTGCCGTCGTAGTGGTCGTCGCGGCTGTAGAGGTCGTAGGTGCCGTCTTGGTTCAGGTCCCGCCAGGACTCGTCGACCCGGCCGTCGTGGTTCCGGTCGCGCTCGTAGAGGTCCCAGTGCCGGTCGAAGTTGTTGTCCTCGGCGTGGACGTCGTATGCACCGTCGTTGTTGGTGTCGTCATTCGCGTAGTCGACGTAGGTGTCACCGTTGCGGTCGAGTTCGTAATCCATGTAGTGACGGTAGGGGCGTCGGGCGGACGGTTGATCACTCTTTCGTGCCAGCCGCCCGACGGACGTCCGCCCAGGTCGCGCCGCGGAACCGGCCAAGCCGGCCGCCTCTGGGACGGCGCGATCCGGTGCCCAGGAAAGCCTTCCAGCGCCGGCGTCCGGGCGGCCGTGCCGACCAGCCGCACCGGTGCGTGCTCATTTGGTAGCCGTAGGGTGCTCGGCGCTCGCCTATGGTGAGCCGCCGCGATCGGGGCGTTCGGCGATCGGCTTACAGCGCGCGGAGTGAGCCGCGTCCACGGCCGGTACGGTTCACCCGGAACGTGGCCGCGATGACGACCACGAGGAGCGCAACGCCCGCGACCCAGACTCCGCGTCGATGTGGCGGCCGGGGCAGAGCCCAGGACTCCCCGGCCACAATGGCGCCGCTGGTACGTCGCGCGGCGGCCAGTTCACTGGGTCCGATCCCGGTCCTCTGTCAGCACGTTCCTGCTGTGCCTGGACGGCCGCTGGACAACGGTATGACGCCGCCGGTGGTATCGGGTCGCCGGACCACCGCCGGACTCCGTTGACGCGGGCGACGCCGTCGCGCTTGGTGAACTGCTCCTGCGCGGCTGCCCTACGCCTATCCGCTGAGCTGCCTGACGATGGATGACTATGGCCGCCACGGGTTACGGCGCAACCTTGCAGGGACGGGGATTCGGGGCTACAGCCATCCGGGGGTGATGTCGCAGACCTCCCAGCCGTTTTCGTCGATCAGCCCGACGCTGTACTGCTGTGCCGCTGCACCGTCGGGGGTGATGGTCACGTTGGCGGTGCCGCTATCGCCGCCGTATGACGAGGCGTCGATCGCGAAGGTCCACGGTCGCGGGTACCGGTCGAACTCTGCCTTCAGCGAGTCGGCGGTGGTACGCGAACGGCTGGGGGCGCAGACCAGGGCGGCGGCCCCGGCGTAGTCGGCGGCCGAGAGCTTGCCGAGGAACGCATCGACGGCCGCGTTCGCCGCATCATCGGAGTTGAACATGCCGCACCCACCAAGGACGAGGACGAACGGCAGCAGCAGGGTCAGCAGGGCGCGTCGATAGGTCATGCGGCTGACGGTAGGTACGGTGCATGGCCGTGTGCTCCGTAATTCGCGCCATCTCGGTCACGGCCCGGCGTCTCCCGCGCCGCTGGCCAAGGCGGAGATACGGTGCCGCCGACAGGGCGGGCGGGCCATCCTGCCGGGCATCCAGGTGCGGCCAACTGCGCGATGAACCGCGAGCGTCAGCTGACCGGGGTCAACAGCTACACGCGTGAAACGGGGGTTCGACCCGCTCGCGGTACTCACCACCGCGCACCGCGACGGCCCGACCGTCGCCTGGCTGGACCTGTGCTGCGGCACCGCACGCGCCCTGATCCAGGCCGCAGATCGGGTGATTGCGCCGCGGCCGGCACCGATGATCCGATGAGCGGTTGTTCGCGCACACCGATGCCGCATACCTAGACCGGCTGCGCGTCGACCCGGCCGGTGTGCTGGCGGCCGCCGCCGCCGGCACAGGAGCACCCGGCGCTGAGCAGGCTGTCGCCCGCACCTGGGCGACCGGCGGCGGGCCGCCCTGCTCGCGGCGCCCGCGCGGTCCACTGTCGAGACCTGATCGGGGCAGCGGGGGCCGGACAGCGGACGGTCAGCGGTTCGACAGCGGCGACCGCGACGGTGCTGCCACGAGCGACACACGGCCGCTCGGATCGGATCGGAGAAAGTCCATGTCTGAGCGTATGTCCACACGTGTCGAGCGGGCCGCCCGGCTCGGTTTGTGGCTTCTTCCCGCCTACGCGGTCCTGCTGGCCCTCGGCACCCTGACCCATCAGCCGCCGGTGTCGGACTTCGACGCCTACGCCCGCTACATCACCACCGACGTGTTCCTCCTCAGCCACATCGGCGGCAGCATCGGCGGCGCCGGCCTGGCGATCCTGGGCGCGGTAGCCGCCACCGTGTTCCTCGTTCGGGGTCGTGCGACGGGCACGGCGATCGTCGGCCTGGTGCTGACCGTCGTGAGCAACGTCTACATGGCCGCATCGTTCGGTAGCGCGGCGTTCGTCCAGCCGGGCATCGGCCGCGCGCACCTGGCCGGCGTCCCGGGCATGGACGACATCAACGCCGACACCGCCTACGGCCCGGCCTTCTTCGCCACCGCGCTGACCGCGACGGCGATGCTGTCGATCGCGGCGATCGTGTTCGGCATCGCCATCGCCCGCACGTCACCGGCGCTGCGCGTGTACGGCGTCGCCTACGCGGTGCTGCTGCCGATGTTCGCCGTCACCGGATTCGCGTTCCAGCCGGCCCAGCCGTGGACCGGGTTCGCGCTGGCCGTCGCCACCGCGGCGCTCGCCGTGCGGCTGCCGCGCACCGCTTCCACCGCCACCGTCCCGACCCGCCATCCGGCCCCGATCGGCGCCTGAGGGTTCCTGATCGCCCGTCCGACCCACCCACCTCATCCGGGAGAACCGCAATGATCGAGATCCGCGACGTCACCAAGATCTATGGCCGCACCACCGCCGTCGACCACCTGACCGTCACTGTCAAGCCGGGCGTCGTCACGGGGTTCCTCGGCCCCAACGGGGCCGGGAAGTCCACCACGATGCGCATGGTGCTCGGCCTGGACCGGCCCACCACCGGCGAGATCCTCGTCGCGGGGCGCCGCTATGACCGACACAGCGCACCGCTGCACGAGGTCGGCGCGCTGCTCGACGCCCGTGCCTTCCACCCCGGCCGCACGGCCTACCAGCACCTGCTGTCCGTCGCCATGACCGGCGGCTACGGCCGTCGACGGGTGCGGGAGGTGCTCGACATGGTCGGTCTGGAGGGCGTCGCCGGCAAGCGCACCAAGGGCTTCTCGTTGGGCATGGGCCAGCGGCTCGGCATCGCCGCGGCGCTGATCGGCGATCCGGCCGTCGTGATGCTCGACGAGCCGGTCAACGGCCTGGATCCGGACGGCATCCGCTGGATCCGTGGCCTGCTGCGCGGACTGGCCGCCGAGGGCCGCACCGTGTTCGTGTCCTCGCACCTGATGAGTGAGGTGGCGATGACCGCCGACCACCTGGTCGTCATCGGCCGGGGCCGGCTGATCGCGGACGTGCCGATGGAACGGATGACCTCGGCCACCACGCAGGTCCGGGTGCGCACGACGGAACCGGGCCGGCTGCGCGAACTGCTGACCGCCTGGACGGTGGATGACGGCCCGGACGGCACGCTGCTCGCTAGCGGTGGCAGCGTCGAGGACATCGCTCGCACCGCGATGGCCAACAACGTCCTGATTCTCGAACTTACTCCGATGCACCCGTCGCTGGAGGACGCGTACTACGCGCTCACCCGCGGCGAGGTCGAGTACACCATGACACCTGGGAGGGCAGCCGCATGACCACGATCGAAGCCATCCGCCCCCACGCCGGAGCTAGGTCCACAGTGGACGGACGGGTCACGCTGCCCCGCATCGTCGCATCCGAACTGGTGAAGCTGCGCAGCATCCGGTCCGTCATGTATGCCCTCGCCGCGGCGGTGCTGTCCATCGTCGTCAGCGGTGCCGGCGCCGCCATCGGCATCGTGCTGGCCGCCGGCCAGCCCGAGGCCGCCGATCTGGGCGCCGATCTGGGTGCCGATCCGCTCGGCGGAGCGCTCACCGGCATCACCTTCACCGCCTACATCGTCGCCGCGGTCGGCGTCCTCGCCGCCACCACCGAGTACTCCGGCGCCGGCACGATCCGTACCACACTGGCGGCGGTGCCGAAGCGGGCGCACCTGGTGCTGGCAAAGGCGATCGCCGTAGCGACGGTCGTGTTCCCGGTAGCCGTCGTGTCCATGTTCGGCACATTCTTCGCCGTCCAACAGGTGCTCGCCGGATCGGACTTCGCCGTCTCCTGGACCACGCCGGGCGTGCTGCGCAGCCTCGTCGGGGCCGCGCTCTACCTGACCGTGGTGGCGTTGCTCGGCCTCGGGTTCGGATTCCTGTTGCGCAGTACCGCCGGCGCGATCGCCGTGGTCGTCGGCGTGCTGACGCTGCCGCAGCTGTTCGCACTGCTTCTGCCGGACAGCACGGCCGACACGGTCGTGCCACTGATGCCCGACCCGGCCGGCTCCGCAGTGATGACCCTGACCCCGGACGCGAGCCTCGGGCCGTGGACCGGACTCACGGTGTTCGTCGGGTACGCGATCGTCACCCTCGCCGGCGCGACCCTGCTGTTCCGCCACCGCGACGCCTAACGACAAGGACCGACACGCGCGGCGTACACACGTGCGCCGCGCGTGGACGTGTCTGGGGGTCGGGAGTTGCCATCTCCTGCTCCTGTTCCAGCAATCCGTGCCGCAGTACCAGGCAATCTCCGCAACCGACGGACCATCGGACCACCGGACAGGACGGTGGACTCTACGCGCGGCCAAACCGGCGGAACAACGGTGGATCATTTGGCTTGTCGCGGTCGCCTGGCGGACGAAGGAATCGTTCGGAGAGCCGTGATCCTGGGTATCGACGTCCGCCGACTCGCGGCGACGATCTCCGCGTGGTGGGGCCGTGTGGGCACGCCGACGAGGCGGTGGTGGCGATGTGCCGCGCGCTACGCCCCGCCCGAACCATCCCGTCGTGCCCAGTCGGCAACCGTCAACGGGCCAAGTAGAGGGCGGGTGTGTCAGGGGGTTGCTGACGCGATTCGGGCGGCGAGGTAGGCGGCGTCGTTGCCGACCCAGCCAAGCAGGGCGGAGGTTCGGGTGTGCTGCCACGTCTGGCCGATCATGTACAGGCCCGGTGCGGGGGTGACGCCGCGGGTGTGGCGGATGCGTCCCTGCTCGTCCGTGGCGCTCGGGACGTTGATCCAGGAGTGGTCGGTGGTGAATCCGGTCGCCCAGACCACGGCGTCGACGTCGGTGGCGTCACCGTCGGCGAAGGTCACCGACCGGCCGGTCGCGGTGGTGGCACGGGGGCGGATCCGCACGCCGTGTCGGCGGTTGAGTTGCCGCGGTCCGACGCCGATGATCTGGTCGCGGGTGGACAGGCGTTGGCCGAGCCGCGAGTCGGCGCTCACCCGGCTCAGTCCCAGGCCGGTGGCCCACCACCAGATGTCGCGGCCCAGCGGCCGTTGGGGCACGGTGGGGATCGCCTTGCCGACGGACAGCTCCACGCGGTGGGTGGCCGACAGTTCCAGCGCGATCTGGCAGCCGGAGTTCCCCGCGCCGACCACGAGGACCGTTCCGGGCGCGATGTCGTCGGGGCGCCGGTAGTCCGCGCTGTGAATCTGGGGTACGTCGGGGTCAAGCTGGTCGGCGAGGGCCGGGGTGGACGGTACCTGGAACGGTCCGGTGGCAACCACGACCTGCTTGGCTCGCACCTCCTGGTCCGCGGCCTTCGCGACGTAGTCGCCGTCGCTTCGGGTCAATGAGGTGACGGTGGTGTCCAACCGCACCGGTAGTTGGAAGTGCGCCGCGTAGCTCTGCAGGTAGTCGGCGACGGCGTCCTTGCAGGGATAGGTGTCGGGCGCGGCGGGGAACGGCAGGCCGGGCAGATTGTCGTACTGGGGCGGAGTGAACAGCCGCAGGGAGTCCCACCGGGTGCGCCACACCTGGCCGATCTCGGCGTGCGCGTCGATGATCTGGAACCGGCTGCCGCGCTGCGCCAGGTGGTGACCCATGGCCAGGCCCGCCTGGCCGGCGCCGATCACGAGGACGTCCAGGATGTCGGTCATGACAACACTCCGATCGGGTCCGGGTGGCGGGCCAGCGCGACACGACTCGGAGACGTGCCGTGCAGCCGGGCGGCGCCGTCGTTCTTGGCGATGGTCGCCATCACACTCACGTTCCTTCTTCCGAGTCGTGGCTCAGTCCGACTGCAACGTCTGCGATCGGATTGCCGCTGCGACCGGCAACACGGGAGAGCGGCGCTCGCCGTCGAACTGGGCCGTCGAGTTCGGCCGTGCGGGCCTGTTGAACGTCGCCGTTCACTGGATCAGCAGCGCGAAGGGCGGCCGGCCACGGACAGCGTTCTCGCATCGGTACCTCCAGCAGCGGCGGGACACGCCACCGGGGTCCTGAGCGACAACGTCACCCTACGCTCTATTCCGCGGCGGCTTCGCTGTGGGGATTGACGACAAGGTCGCCACGGGCCGGGGTCGGCGGTTCGTGATTGCGGGCCGCCTCCGCATGCTGATCCTGGTCGGCGCGCTGTTCCAGTCCGGGCACAGGCGTAGGGTGAGGTTGTCGCCCTGGACCCCGGTGACGCGGCGTCCCGCTACTGGCGCGGAGGCGTCCAGCGTCGAGGGGGTTCGCGTGTCCGAGCCGATCTCTGCTGCGCGCGGTGGTGGCTGCGTCGGTCTGCGACGCCACCTGATGACGCGGGTCGCCTGTGCCGTGGGCGGTGATCGCCCATCCACCTTCACGTGTATGTCTAGGAGTGCGTCATGAGTGAGGCTAGGGACGAGACGCACGTAGCTGCCGGCGACGTGTTCACGACCGAGACCGCCGGACTCGCCGAGGTGAGGCACCCCAGCGTCGTCCGGCTGCACGATGGCGATACCTTCGAGCTGAGGATCAGCGCCGTGCGAAACCGCATCGACGGTGACGTATTGCGGATGCTGGCCTACAACGGATCGATCCCGGGTCCAACCCTGCACGTCGACCAGGATTCGGAAGTCACCGTGGAGATCGCCAACGACGGCGACGTCGAGGCGACCGTGCACTGGCACGGCCTGCGACTGGAGAACCGCTACGACGGGGTTCCGCACGAAACCCAGGAGCCGATCCCGATCGGCGGAAAATACTCCTGCAAGATCCAGTTTCCCGACGCCGGGTTGTACTGGTACCACCCGCACGTGCGCGAGGACTACGGCCTGGAGATGGGCCTGTACGGCACGGTCGTGGTCGAACCCACCGACGCGTCGTACTGGCCGCCGGTCGACCGGCAGCTCACCGTCACCGTGGATGACCTGCTCGTGGAGGACGGCCACGTTGCGCCGTTCCTGCACGCCGGGCCGACCTACACGGCCATGGGTCGCTTCGGCAACGTCATGCTGACCAACGGCCAGACCCTGTTCGCCGGCGAGGCGGCGCGGGGCGAGGTGGTGCGTCTGTACGTGGTCAACACCGCCAACACCCGGATCTTCAACTTCGCCGTTCGGGGTGCCCGGATGAAGCTGGTCGGCGGGGACAGCGGCCGCTACGAACGCGAGACCTTCGTCGACGACGTGCTGCTGTCACCCTCGGAGCGGGCGGTCGTCGACGTGCTGTTCGACACCGTCGGCGAGGTCCAGCTCGAGCATCGCACCCCCGATCGGACGTACCGCCTCGGCACGTTCACCGTCGAAGGTGCCGCGGGTGGGGCCGCAGCCGCATCCTTCGACGTGCTGCGGGTCGACCCCGAGCTGACCGCGGCCCGCCGGTCGCTCGACCACGACCTGCAACGACCACCGGACAAGACGGTCGCGTTCGTCTCCCTCATGCCGCTGCTGTACGGAGACGGCACCGTCGCCGCGTCCGCGTACGCGTGCCCGATGCACCCGGACGTCACGGCGCCCGAGCCGGGAACCTGCCCCAAGTGCGGCATGAAGCTGCTGCCCGTACAGGCGCCGACGCCGACGTCGTACGTGTGCCCGATGCACCCGGACGTGACGGCATCCGAGCCGGGAACGTGTCCGAGCTGCGGCATGAAACTGGTGCCCTCCGACACCCCATCTGTGCCCGCCGCCCAACCGCAAGCCGGCGCGGCGCATGGCGGCCACGACCACGGCGACGGCTTGGAGTGGGAGGATCTGATGCCGGAGATCAACCGCGCGTCGGACCCCAGCAACATGATCTGGCAGCTGATCGACCGTGACACCGGCGCGGAGAACGGGGCCATCAGCTGGGCGTTCACCGTCGGTGACCGGGTGAAGATCCGGCTGGTCAACGAGATGGAATCCGACCACCCGATGCACCATCCCTTCCACATCCACGGCGCCGGGCGGTTCCTCGTACTGGCCCGGGACGGCCAGCCGGAGGACAACCTGGTGTGGAAGGACACCGTGCTCGTGCGTGCCGGACAGACCGTGGACATCCTGCTCGACGTCAGTAATCCCGGGCTGTGGATGGCGCACTGCCACATCGCTGAACACGCCCAGAGCGGGATGATGTTCAGCTTCGACGTCGCCCGGCTTCCGACATGACCGGACCATGGAAGCAACGCCGGTGATGACCACGAGACACCGGCATGCCCCGACGGCGGCCCACCGCGTCGGGCCGCGCCCCGCGGCCGTCGCGGGCATCCGACGGTGACCGGTCAACGCGCAGGCACCTCGCTGGTGTACCGCTGGTTGCGGGCACCGGTGCTGTGGGGACTGGTGTTCGGCGCCATCCAGGCCGCGTCGCCGCTCGGCTTCTGGTGGCTGCCGGCGGCGACCGTCCAAGCGCTGCTACTGTGCCTGATCGCGGGGGTCTACATCGGGTTCGCCGTGGCCGATGGAAGACCGCGGGTCATCGCCGTCGAAAGCATTGTCGCCGGGGTCTTCGTGGTGCTCGCCGCGGCCGGGGTGACCGCAACGGTGTGGCTGCTCGTCGCCGGCTACGCCGGCCACGGGCTCAAAGACTTCTGGCAGGAACGCCGCCGATACGTCGCCAACACCCGGTGGTGGCCACCGTTCTGCGCCGCCGTCGACTGGCTCGTCGCCGCGGTCCTCGTGGTCGAGCTAGCCGCAGGAGTCAACTTCTACTGACAACCGGAGGGCCCGACCTCGAGGCGCTAGGCGGGCAGGTGCACGTTCTGGACGCAGGCCGTCCGGGTCCTGCTGCGTCCCTGGCTGCTACGGGTGCTCGCGGTGCCTACCGGCCGGTAGCGTTACCAGGCGTGGGGACGGAATGAGCGTGCCGACACCGGCCGGTGGCGGAACGGCCGCGGCGGACGATGGCGGAACGGCTGCCGCCGCGGTGTCGTCCGCTGGCGGGGTGCGCGCGGACGCCGCCGACCCTGGCGTGCTGACGCGGACCCTGCGGTTTCTGACCGCCACACCGGTGGTGGCCGGCGCGGTGGTCGCGGTTCTGATAGCAGGCGGCATCCTCGCGTATCCCTGGTTCCTCGCCCCGTTCGACGGTCGGTCCGGGTCGGGCGCGCAGCCGGTTGTCGAGCGGACCGGAGAACCCGACGCACCGGGTGGCCCGCCGGCCGGCGAAGCGACGAGCGGACCGCCCGCCGGGGCGGTGCCCGTCTTCACCAACGCCGTCCCACCGATGCCGGCGGTCACGGCCACGGCCGAACTGGGACCGATCCCGCAGCATCCGCGGGTGTCGGCGCGCGACAACGGGCAGAGCGTGCGCTACGCGGACCGCTCAGTCTGGATCTTCGCGGACACCCGGTTCCGCAACCCGTTCGGATTCCTGTCCAACAGCGGCGCGGTCACGACCGATCTGACCGCCGGCGACGGGATCACGCTGACCTCGACCAACCCGTTCACCGGCGATACCGCGGGCGACCCGGTGGAGCTGATCCCCCGAACCGAGACGGAGCGGCAGTTCGAGGTGGCGCACGGCGCGGCCAGGAAATGCCTCGCCGCCGAGGACCCGTACTGCGGCGTGCAGTTCGCGTTCTGGCCGGGCGCGGTGGCGGCCGACCCGGCGCGCGGTCGGATCCTGATCTTCTACCACAAGCTCTGTCGCGGCGGCGCCGCCGGCACGCCGTGCTCGGGCCTGCTGGGCAAGGCGCTGGGCAGCGGCGTCGCCGTCCTGGACATGCGCAGCCAGCGGGTGGCGCGGCTCGCCGCGACCGGACGCGCCACCGCGTCGAGCCTCGAGGGGCCGGATCCGACGATCTTCTTTCCGCCCGGCACCGAGTTCACCGCGGCGGCGCTGACCGTCGGCCAGACGGCGTACGTGTACGGGGCCTGCACATACCTCGGCTGCAAGGTGGCCCGGGTGCAACTCGCCGAGATCGGCGACCGGTCCGCATGGACCTTCTTCACCGGGCGCGACCGCGCCGGCACCGACCGGTGGAGCTCCGATCCGGGCCGGTCGGTGAACACCGTCGCCGCCGGAGCCGCCGGCCACACGGTGCTGTGGAACCCGGCGCTGCGCTGCTTCATGAACGTGCTGCTGCCGTACGGCATCAACCGGGCCGAGTTCCAGGTGGGCGGTTCCCCGTTCGGCCCGTGGTCGCGCACGCGTCCCCTCGTGGACACCGCTCCGGGGGCAACCGGGCCCAACTACGCCCTGTTCGCGCACGCCGAGTACGCCGAGCGCGACGGCCTGGTGCAGTACGTCAGCTACTACCAGCCGGAGACCGGCCACCAACGGCTCGTGCGGATCATGTTCGAACCCGGACGGTGACGGTGATGACGACCGAGGACCGCCTGGCCACACTGGCCGAGCACCTGCTCGGTCTGGGGCCGAGCAGGGCCGGGCCATGACGGACGAGCAGGGCAGGGCCGACCTGGTGTGATCGCTCATCTCGAGGCGGCGACGAGTGCCGTCGCCGCCTTGGGGATGATCTGCAGCAGCGTCGCCTTGGTCGCCGCTTCGTCCAGGCCGGCGGTCACGAACACGGCCGACACGAGGTTCTTGCGGCCGAGGTAGGCACCGCACACGACCCACTGCTTGCCGCTGAGTTGCGTCTCCTGCTCGCACGCGGCAAAGGCATCCTCCACGCCGCCGGGCTTGTCGAACGC
>Ga0070664_100001314_pt1 | contig 19833 bp, 19 predicted proteins | sample KBSC73metaG_FD_65863 | JGI IMG/M metagenome (GOLD analysis project Ga0070664, IMG submission 65863) | Corn rhizosphere microbial communities from Kellogg Biological Station, Michigan, USA - KBS C7-3 metaG | ecosystem: Host-associated > Plants > Roots > Rhizosphere > Soil ... | reverse complement strand
TCCGTGGAGGCGCAGCTGCAGACCCCTCATTCGCTGCTGCACTGGATGCGGCGGCTGATTGCCATTCGGAAGCGGTACCAGGCCTTCGGACGCGGGACGATCCAATTCCTTCGCCCTCGGAATGAAAAGGTGCTCGCCTATCTCCGCCGCTATGAGGAGACAACCCTGCTGCTGGTGCATAATCTCGCGGCATCGGCTCAGGCTGTGGAACTGGATCTGGCTCAATTCGCAGGCGTGACGCCGGTCGAACTCTTCGGCGACTCGAGGTTTCCTCCGGTCGGCAATCAGTCCTACATCCTCAGTCTTGCGCCGTATGGCTACTATTGGTTCACGCTGGAGCGCCCGAGTGCCAGCGAAGAGAGTTACGGCATCGAAGAAACGCTCATATAACGGCATGGTGGAACGATCATGATGGCACAGGGACTTGACGAATATCGGGACGTCGCCCCCAAGGGGACCGTGGATTTTCTCCACCGGCTGAGCGAGTCGGTCAGTGGCCGGCACTTCGTGCACATCAGCGCGGTCCGATACGGAGGGGGCGCGGCCGAACTGCTCAGGCGATTGATCCCCATGCTGAACGACCTGGGAGTGGTGGCGCGCTGGGAAGTGCTCGCAGCCGATCAGGAGTTCCTGGCTGTGACCCGGCGCCTCGTGAACGCCTTGCAAGGAGAGGAGCATGAGCTCTCTCATGCCATGCAGGAAGCCTATCTCGACACCAACCGGCGGAATGCAGAGAGCCTGAGCCTCGACGGCGACCTCATCATGGTCCACGATCCGCAGCCTGCTGCGCTGGTCGAACACCGCAAGAACGGTACGTGGATCTGGCGCTGTCATCTGGATTTGTCTCAGCCGCAGCGGCGGTCTTGGAGTTTCATTCGCCGGTTCGTCGTGCGCTATGACGCGGCCATTTTCTCGCTGAACGGTTTTGCCCAGCGGCTGCCGCTCCCCAATTTTCTCATTTACCCGTCGATCGATCCGTTGAGCTTGAAGAATCATGAGCTGCCACGGGCGGAGGTCAGCCAGGTGATGGAGCGTCTGGGCATTCCTCGCGATAAGCCCATCCTGTTGCAGATTGCCCCGTTCGAGGTGATGAAGGATCAGCTCGGCACGCTCAGGGCCTATCGGCTGGTCAAGCAACAGCACAACTGCCGGTTGGTTCTGGCGGGCGGCGGGGTGGCGCATAATCCCGAGGGCGAATCCATGTTTGCCCAACTCAAGGAAGCGTCGGCCAAGGATTCCGATGTACATGTCCTGCAACTGCCGCCGGAGGCCGATCTCGAGATCAATGCCCTGCAGCGTGCGGCGACGATCGTCGTGCACAAACCGCTCAAGGAAGGGTTCGGCATCACCGTGTCGGAGGCGATGTGGAAAGGCAAGCCCGTGGTCGGAAGCGAAGCCGGAGGGATTTGTGCGCAGATCATCGACGGTGTGACGGGGTTTCTCGTCCGGTCCGAAGAAGGCGTCGCCTTTCGCATCCGCCATCTGTTGAACAATCCGGGGTTGATTCAGCGGATGGGCGGCGCTGGCCGTGAGCATGTCCGAAGGAACTTCATGATCACTCGTCATCTGATCGACTACTTGACCCTCATGAATCTCTACACGGGAAAGCCGGGATGATGGCGTCGCAGGAGCGGGTGGACGCACCTTGGCAGCAAATACGGGCGCAGCTGCCGCAGTTCGAGCGGGCCGACATCGTGGTCGGCTTCCCGAGCTTCAACAATGCCGAGACCGTGAAACCGGTCATCGAGGCGGTCCTGGCGGGATTGCGGCAGGTGTGTCCTGACGCCAGCGTCCTGCTGGTCAATCAGGACGCCGGATCGCAAGACGGAACACCGGAATTGGTGAAGGGGGCCGTCGAGGGCCGCATGTCTGTCGCGCTGTTGCACCGGGCGGCCCGCACCGCCACCGGCATGGAGTCGCGCCTTTCCGGCGCCTGGCCTAGCGGACGAGAGGAGGCGTTTCATTCATTCTTGTCGGCCACCAAAGAATCCGGCGCAACCGCCTGTGCGGTCATCGATCCGGCCGTACGGTCGGTGACACCGGATTGGATGACCTGGTTACTGAGTCCAATCATGGAATCGAGGGCGGAATACGTGGCGCCGGTATTTCTGCGGCCGCGCTATGAAGGCAGCCTGACCAACATGCTGGTCTATCCGCTCAACCGCGCACTGTACGGCTCCGCCATGCGCTACCACGCAGGCGGCGGATGCGGGATGTCCGGACGGCTGGCGGACTTCTATCTGGCTCAGCGTTTTTGGGATGAACGGGCGGTGCGATCCACCATGGATATCTGCTTGACGACCGTGGCCATTGCCGAAGACCGGAGTCTCTGCGAGGCCGGCCTGGGAGAGAAGTTGATCCAGTCGCCGGCAGGAGGCGACGACGTGTCGTCGGTCGTCGCTCAGACGGTCGGCGCCGTGTTCTATTTTATGGAACGTTATCAAGATGTCTGGGAACATCGCGCGCAGGCCCAGCCGGTCCTGCACACGGGACTTTCCTATCGTCCGCAGCCGGACCGGGGCCCGATCAATATCGACCGAATGATGCGAGGCTTCCGGCAGGGACTCCGCGATCTCTTACCGATCTGGGAGATCATCCTCTCGCCCGAGACCTTATCCGGCATACTGCCGTTGGCGCTGATCGAAAAAGACGAGTTTCGATTTCCGCCGCAGTTATGGGCGCAGACGGTCTATGACTTCGCGTTGGCCTACCATGAAAAGGTCCTGCACCGTGAACACCTGCTCAAATCACTCACGCCGCTGTACCTGGGCCAGATGGCCTCCCTGGTGCTCCGGACGCAAGAGCAGAAACCTGAGGATGTGGAAGTCTGCATTGAAGAACTCTGCGACACCTTTGCTCGAATGAAGCCGTATCTGGTCGAGCGATGGAGGTTCTCATGAAAGAAATGTGGGAAGACGCAATGCTTGAGGCGTTTCACGAAACCAGCCGGCGATTGGGCTTGTTCTTGCCGAAGCTGCTCGCCCTGATCACCTTTCTCGTCCTGGGCGTCGTCGTCGGGTGGCTGGTGAAGATGTTGTTGATGCGGGTGCTGTCGGCGGTCCGTTTCGATGCCTTCTGCGAACGGATGGGGTTGATGCCTGCCCTCGCGCGCGCCGGTGTGGTGCAGCCGGCGTCATCGCTCATCGGCCGGTTGGGGTTCTGGACGGTCTTCCTGGTCTTTACGCTGATGGGGATCGACGCGTTGAGTTTGCCGGCCACGGCCAATCTGATGGGCGTCCTGCTCGAATTCCTGCCCAATCTCCTCGCGTCCGCCTTCTTGCTCTTGTGCGGAATACTCCTGGGCAATTTCTTGGGCGAGGCCGCATTGATCGCGGCGGTCAATGCGCAGATCCAGGAAGCCCGCCTGATCGCGCACTTCGTGCGCTGGGGGCTCTACCTGTTTACCGGAGCGATGGTGCTCACGCAGCTGGGTATTGCGAAAGAAATCGTCGTGGCGGCGTTCTGCATCATGTTCGGCGGGATCGTGCTGGCCTTGGCGATCGCGGTGGGTCTGGGAGGACGGAATATCGCCCGTGACAAACTGGAACGGCGACTGCACCGGCGGCGAACCGAGGAAGACGAGCTGACCCATATCTAGCTCGATGGGAGTCCGCAGGCAGCCACAACGCATGCGCAAGGAGTATGGGATGCAGGAGACAACCGGACGCGGCCGCGTCGTCGTCGATCGCGTGATTCCGGAGATCGATGGCGGACGATTCCCCATCAAACGGGCCAGTGGTGAATCGGTCAGCGTGGAGGCCGATGTGTTTGCCGACGGTCACGATGTCCTGACCGTGCGGCTCCGCTTCCGTCATGAGGCAGCGACGGCCTGGACCGAATTGCCGATGGAGTTTCTGGGCAATGACCGGTGGCGGGCCTCATTCTCCGCCTCGCAGCTCGGCCGGTATCGATACACGGTGACGGGCTGGATCGATCATTTTGCGACCTGGCGAAAACATCTCGCGAAAAAGCTGGAGGCGGCGCAATCGGTGTCGATGGAACTGCTCATGGGCGCTGAGCTGATTCGCAAAGGCGCGGGCCTCGCCGCCGGTGAGGACGCCGCCCGGCTGAAGCAGTGGGCCTCAGAGCTCAGTACGATGACGGCAGGCGATGCCGAACGGGCACGGCTGGGCCTCAGCGAGGACCTCCGGCTGCTCATGGAGCGCTATGCTGATCGGGCGAGCGCGACGAGCTACGTCCGGGAACTGGAAGTTATCGTCGATCGTGCGAAGGCTCGGTTCAGCACCTGGTACGAGATGTTTCCCCGTTCCTGCAGCCCGGTCCCCGGCCGGGAGGGGACGTTCAACGATTGCGAAGCCCGCTTAAAATACGTCGCGTCGATGGGATTCGATGTCCTGTATCTGCCTCCCATCCATCCCATTGGTACGACGCATCGGAAGGGCAGGAACAATGCGACGACCGCGACTTCCAGTGATCCGGGGAGTCCGTGGGCCATCGGGTCGCACGACGGCGGGCACAAAGCGGTGCATCCGCAGTTAGGCACGCTGGCGGATTTCAAACGCCTCGTGACGGCGGCAAAGAAGCAGGGTCTCGAGATTGCGCTCGACATCGCGTTTCAATGCTCGCCCGATCACCCTTATGTGAAGGAACACCGCGAGTGGTTCCGCATTAGACCGGACGGCACGGTGCAGTATGCGGAGAATCCTCCCAAGAAATATGAGGACATCTATCCGCTCGATTTCGAGACCTCCGACTGGCAGGCGCTCTGGCACGAGTTGGAGAGCGTGTTCCGGTTTTGGATCGAACAGGGCGTCACCATCTTCAGGGTGGATAACCCGCACACGAAGTCTCTGGCGTTCTGGGAATGGGTGATCACCAGGATTCAGCGCGACCACCCCGACACGATCTTCTTGTCGGAGGCCTTCACGAGGCCAAAGGTCATGTATCAATTGGCGAAGGTCGGCTTCAGCCAGTCCTATAATTATTTTCCCTGGCGGAATACGAAATCAGAGCTGATCACCTACTTCACGGAGCTGACGCAGACGCCGGTGCGGGAGTTCCTTCGACCCAATCTGTGGCCGAACACACCGGACATCCTGACGGAGTACTTGCAGCACGGCGGCCACCCCGCATTCATGTCGCGCCTGGTGTTGGCCGCCACCTTGGGAGCCAGCTACGGGATCTATGGCCCGGCCTACGAGTTGTGCGACAACCAGCCGCGCGAGGTCGGGAGCGAAGAGTACCTGGATTCGGAAAAATACGAGATCAAGCGCTGGCCGATCGACCGGCCGGACAGCCTGCGGGAATTCATCGGACGGGTGAACCGCATCCGCCGGGAGAACCCGGCGCTGCAGCACGACTGGAGCCTGCGCTTCCATCCCATCGACAATGAATGGCTGCTCGCGTACAGCAAGCAGTCCTCTGACGGCGCGAACACCATCGTCGTGATTGTGAACCTGAGCCCTCATCACGTCCACACCGGGTGGCTCGAACTGGATCTGGAGAGCCTCGGTGTGGAGGCGTCGCGGCCATTTCAAGCGCATGATTTACTGACGGATGCTCATTACCTCTGGCAGGGGAAGCGCAATTACGTCCGCATCGATCCTCAGTCGGTGCCGGCGCAAATCTTCCGCCTTCGCCATCGGGTGCGTACGGAACGGGACTTTGATTATTTCCTATGAGCCTGAGATGTCGTTGAACGTTCTCGAAGGCGTGGCCCGGACGCGCCTGGAAGCACAGTTGCCCGATCTTTTGAAGGCCCAGCGCTGGTTCGGCGGCAAGGCGCGCGATGTGGCGTCAGTGCAGATCACCGACAGGATCATGATGCCTTCTGCGCCGCCCGACATGGTGCTCTTGATCGTCGATGTGGCATATGCGGACGGGGGACATGAGCACTATGCCCTGCCGATCACCGTCGCATTTGGACGGGAAGCTGAACACATTGTGCAGGAGATGCCGCGGGCCGTGCTGGTGCATCTGGCCGCCGGCGACACGGCGCGCCATGAAACAGGCATCGTGTACGACGCGATGTGGAGTGCAGACGCCATGCACAGGCTGCTTGGCGCCATCGGGCAGGGCGCGCGATGGCCCGGTGAAGCCGGAGTCCTGCAAGCATCTTCGACGGCCGCCTATGCGTCGATGGTGCCGTCCGGCGGTCACCTCGCCGCGCGCGTGCTGCAGACGCAGCAGAGCAACACGTCAGTGGCGTTCGGGGAACAGGCCTTGCTGAAACTCTACAGGCGCGTGCAAGCCGGCATCAATCCGGATTGGGAGATCGGGCGGTATCTCACCTCCCGTGGCTTTACCTATAGTCCGGCGGCGGGCGGCGTGATCGAATATGTCAGACCGGATGGAACGATGACGGTGGCATTGCTGCAGGCCTTTGTCCCGAACGTCGGGGATGCCTGGCACGCCATGCTGGGCATGTTGGAAGGGTTTCTGGCTCGTGTGCAGCAGGATACGGCGCAGGTCGACAGCGAGGCGGGGCGGGAATGCCCGTTGTGGGAGCTGGCCCAGTCGGCGCTTTCCGACGCAGGGCTGACGCTCATCGGTCCCGCGCTGGATGCCGCCGCCTGTCTGGGACGGCGTACGGCGGCGCTCCATCTGGCGCTGGGCGCCGAGCGCAGTGATCCGAACTTCGCCATGGAACCGCTGACCCCGGCGTATCTTGAGGCCCGGCAGCGGTCCATGCAGCACTCATGGAAACACGTGATGCACCTGCTCACCCAACGATCGCAGCCTGGCGCACCGCTTCGAGCGGAGGCCCACGAGCTGCTCGCACAGGAAGACCGCGTCCTTGCCGTCTTCCAGACATTGCTCGACGTCCGGGAGGGCGGCGAACGGATCCGATGCCATGGCGATTATCACTTGGGACAGGTCTTGTGGACGGGAGACGACTACGTTGTCACCGATTTTGAAGGCGAGCCGGCCAGGTCGCTGCAGGAACGCCGGTTGAAGCATTCACCGTTGTACGACGTGGCCGGGATGTTGCGATCGTTTGCATATGTGTCATCGAGCGCGCTGGCCGGTCAGCCTCACGAGCATCAGCACCAGCTTGCCCGCTGGACGAGCTATTGGGCGCGCTGGGTGCGGGCGCATTTTCTCGGGGCCTATGTGGCGGAGGTCCGCGAGGCTCCGTTTTGGCCGCGGTCGGGGAGGGATGCCGCACGGCTGTTGATGGTCCATGAACTGGAAAAGGCCGTCTATGAGCTGGGATATGAATTGAACAATCGCCCGGAATGGGCGACCATCCCGCTCAAAGGCATCGCCGAAATTGTCCATATGAGCGGAGTCCGGGCGGCCGCTTAATTGCCCAGCGAGGTGATGAGATGCACAAGGAACAACGCGGAGTCGAGCTGATGGAACACGTGAAGATGCTGGCGCCTCATGACCTGCATTTGTTCAACGAGGGCACACACTTCCGCCTGTACGACAAGCTCGGAGCGCACATGATGCGCTTACAGGGCGTCGAGGGCACCTATTTTGCGGTGTGGGCGCCCAATGCCGAGCGTGTGGCTGTCATGGGTTCCTTCAATGACTGGTCGAAGGAGAGCCATCTGCTTCGTGCCAAGGAATCGTCCGGCATTTGGGAAGGCTTCATTCCCGGAATCGGGAAAGGTACGTTGTACAAGTTCCACATCAGGTCGCACGAGCGTGGCTATGAGGTGGACAAAACCGATCCCTTCGCGTGCTTCAACGAGATTCCACCCAAGACGGCCTCGATCGTGTGGGACACCAACTACGACTGGCACGATGGAGAATGGATGAAGGATCGGCACCGGCACAATGCCCTGAACGCACCCATCTCGATCTATGAGATGCACGTCGGATCCTGGCGCCGCATCGGCCAGGAGGGGAACAGATCATTAAGCTACCGGGAGCTGGCTCTCGAGTTGCCGCAATATCTGCAGCAGCTGGGGTTCACCCACGTGGAGTTTCTGCCCGTCATGGACCATCCGTTTTTCGGGTCATGGGGATATCAGACGACGGGCTATTTCGCGCCGTCCGGCAATTACGGGACGCCGCAGGATTTCATGATGCTGATCGATCACCTGCATCAGCACGGCATCGGCGTCATTTTGGATTGGGTCCCGTCTCACTTTCCCACGGATGCGCACGGCCTGGCATTTTTCGACGGCACCCATCTGTTCGAACATGCGGATCCGCAACAGGGGTTCCACCCCGAATGGAAGACCTTCATCTTCAATTACGGCCGGAACGAGGTGCGGAGCTTCCTGATCAGCAGCGCGATGTTCTGGCTGGAGAAATATCACATCGACGGCATTCGTGTGGATGCCGTGGCCTCGATGCTGTATCTCGATTACTCGCGCAAGGAAGGCGAGTGGATCGCCAATCGTTACGGCGGCAGGGAAAACCTGGAGGCGATTGATTTCCTCCGCCGTTTCAACCAGGAAGTCTACCAACAATTTCCGGACGTTCAAACGATCGCGGAGGAATCGACCGCGTGGCCGATGGTCTCCAAGCCGACCTACGTGGGCGGGCTGGGGTTCGGCTTGAAATGGGACATGGGCTGGATGCACGACACGCTCAGCTACATGAGCCAGGATGCCTATTTCCGGAAATACCACCACAACAAATTGACGTTTCGGATGCTCTACGCCTTTCACGAGAATTTCGTGCTCCCGCTCTCCCATGACGAAGTCGTCTACGGCAAGGGGTCCTTACTCGGCAAGATGCCGGGCGACGTCTGGCAGAAGTTCGCCAATTTGCGTCTTCTGTACGGGTACATGTATGCGCAGGCCGCGAAGAAATTGCTCTTCATGGGTGGCGAGATCGGGCAGTGGAACGAATGGACGCATGACCGGAGCCTCGATTGGGATCTGCTCAAGATTCCGATTCACACGGATCTGCAGCGCTGGGTGTCGGATCTGAACCGTCTCTATCGGTCGGAGCCGGCGCTCTATGAGCACGACATCGATCCGGCCGGATTTGAGTGGATCGATTGCAACGATGCCGAATCGAGTGTGATCAGCCTGCTTCGCAAAGGTGCGACGACGCAGGATCTGCTCCTCGTCGTCTGCAACTTCACGCCGGTGCCGCGCTCGAACTACCGGATCGGTGTGCCACGCGGGGGCTATTGGCAGGAGGTGTTGAACAGCGATGCCCCGCTCTATGGGGGAGGGGGCTGGGGAAATTTAGGCGGGACCGATGCCGCCCCCGTTCCCTTGCACGGGCGCAATCACTCCGTCACGTTGACGCTGCCGGCGCTCTCCGCCTTGTTTTTCAAAAATACCGAATCTTAGTCATCGAGCCGGTAGAGCCGCCCTTCGTCGGGGAGCAACCTTGCCTGGCTGGAGAGCGGGGTCGAATCAGCGGCGTCGGGATGCGTCGACAATACGATCTTTCCCTGAGAGACGCCCTGAGGCAAGGTCAGCTCCACCGGCCGGCCGGAGAAGTTCACCATGATCAGCATGCGTGTCTGTCCGCCATCCGCCGATCGAGCAGTCCGCTCATATGCCAGGCAATCGGCAGCGTTCGTCTGAACCAACGAGACGTCACCACTTGTCAGCGCCGGTGAGTTCCGGCGCAGCGCAATCAGCCGCTTATAGAGGGAAAGTAGTGAGCGCGGGTCGCGGGCGTCCTGTGCGACGTTGAGCGCCGAATGCTCGGCAGGGACGGGCAGCCAGGGCCGGCCTGTCGTGAACCCCGCCTGGGAGGAGGCGTCCCACTGCATCGGCGTGCGAGCCGGGTCGCGTCCGGGGCGAAAGGGCCAAAACCGCTTCGTGTAAGGGTCGCGCAATTCGTGGTACCGCAGCTTCGCATTGCGCATGCCGAGCTCCTCGCCGTAATAGAGAAACGGTGTGCCGGGGAGCGTAAACAGGAGCAGCGCCGCCGCTCTCGCTCTCGCCCAAGCGTCTCCGTCCTTTCCATAACGGTCGATATGGCGCGGTTGATCGTGATTGCTGAAGACGATCGTCGGCCAGCCGCCTTTGGGAATGGCCGGGACATACTCGGTGAGAAAGCGTCGGAACCGATCTGCGCACCACATCGATTTCAGCAGGCGAAAGTCAAAGACCAGATGGAGTTCGTTCCCGCCATCCCCGTAGAAGGCGGCGGGGCCGCCCGGTGTATCGGCCGCCGCTTCGCCGATCAACACGGCGTCAGGATAGGCGGACAGCAACTGCCGCAGCTCCTGCATGATTTCGTGGGTTGCCGGTTGATCGCGATCGTACCGGTGCTCCTGTCTCGTATAGCCTCGTAACCCCAAGCGGAACGGATTGTTCGGCCAACGGAGGTCCTTTCCGAGCCAATTGATCGCATCCAGGCGGAAGCCATCCACGCCGCGATCCAGCCAGAAGCGGACTACGTCCCACATGGCAGCCCGAACTGACGGGTGTTGCCAGTTGAGGTCGGGCTGCTCCTTCAAGAAGGAGTGGAGGTAGTACTGTCGGCGCGACGGATCCCAGGTCCACGATGAGCCGCCGAAGCGGGCGTTCCAGTTGCTGGGCCGGCGGAAGAACGGTTTTCCGTCCGCCCAACAGTACCAGTCCGCTTTCTGCGAACGGCTGTTGGATCGGGACTCCTGAAACCACGGGTGTTGATCCGAAGTGTGGTTGAGGACCAGATCCATGATAAGGCGCAGACCCCGGCGATGTGCCTGCCGAAGCAGCGAATCGAAATCGCCCAGGGTTCCGAAGCGGGGATCGACATTGCAGTAGTCGTTCACATCGTAGCCGAAGTCTTTCATCGGCGACGGATAGATCGGGGAGAGCCAAATGGCATCGACGCCGAGCGAAGCAGGCGTTCCGTCAGCGAGATAGTCGAGGCGAGCTTCGATCCCGCTCAGATCCCCGATGCCATCGCCGTTGGAATCTTGGAAACTCCACGGATAGATTTGATAGAAGACGGCGGATCGCCACCAGGGGCCGCTGACTCCAGGAGAGACGTCGACCATGTCGACGAGACCCTACTGGACATGTGCAATGAATTCAAGACGATTCGGAGGCGTATGTGGAGGCGAGCGATGCGAGACGAGAGAAGGTGAGGTTATGCCGCTCGTTTCAGCGGTACCGGCGATTCCTTCACGTCGTTCATCCGCCAGAGTGCATCGACGTCAGCGATCCTTCGGCAGGCAAGCATCAATTCGTCTTTGGTCGTGAGCACCTTCACCACCGACGATTGATCGGACTCTTTCCGTGATTTCATGGCGGGGTCCTTTCCTCGTGCGCGCGTATTCCGGCCGTATAAAATCATCCGGCATGCGTTGCGTATTACCGGTGAATCCTCCTTCACCGACCGTGATCAGGGAACCACAACGAGGTGTATTTGAACAGAAGTACGCGGCTTTGGGGACTAGGGGTTGCTCTAGTTGAGATTCTTTAGCAGCCACGGGAGATCCCTAGTCTCTCCGGATCCTATTCTCTGGTTATTCTTTCCACAGACCCGAGTGCTTTGCCGTTCGATAGACCTTCCATAGTGGCCTGCCGGTGCGCAGCCTGAGGCCAGGAGTCACCTGTGATAGAACCGGTCCCTTCCTACCTCAGGGATGATCGATCCGAAGGGAGTGCTTCCGCGAAACTCGGCCATGCGCCAGCGAGTGATGGGTCCGAGGCCCGTATCCTGGAACTCGATGGGTTTCGTGCCATGGCGGTCTTGATGATCCTGGTCCATCATTTGTTTTACGGCTGGCCACTGGATCCCGCAGCGTTCTCATGGATGCCGCATGCCTTGGTGTTCGCGATCGGGCACGGATGGCTCGGTGTCGATCTGTTCTTTATCCTGTCCGGCTTCCTCATTTCTGGCATTCTGCTCGATTCGCGAGAGAGCGCTCATTACTTTCGAAATTTCTATATCCGGCGCACGCTCCGCATCGTGCCACTGTACTTCACGTGCATTCTGGTGATGTATTTCGCGTATCCCGGATTTGGGGCCTACTTCCTCCTTGCCGTCATGTTCCTGGCCAACTTCTTCTACCCCTTCGGTGCCTTCCCGCCCCATGGTGCCAGCGTATTTTGGTCGTTGGCGATCGAGGAGCATTTCTATCTCCTCTGGCCGCTGCTGGTGCGGCTGCTGAGCCGGGTCTCCCTGTTTGCCCTCACACTGATCCTGGTAGTCGGGACACCGATTCTGCGCGGCATCTGTGCGTATAGGGGAATGGATCCGGAACTCGAGATTTACATCTACTCATTCTTTCGTTTCGACGGCCTCGCGTTCGGAGCCATCCTGGCTCTGTGGGTGAGGTCGCCATACTTTTCCCGGGCCTCAGCATGGAAACTGGCTGGCGTGCTTGTCGGATTGAGTCTCGCAGTGACCGTGATCGGTTGGCCGTATGGCATTATGGGCACAAGAACAGTCGCGAGCTCGGCGCTGCGGTACACACAGGCTCAACTCATGTTCGCCGGCGCCATCGCGCTCGCCCTTGCCTACCGCGGCTGCATCATCACTGGAATACTGCGATCGCGTCCCGCCAGGTTCATTGCTGACGTCAGCTACTGCATCTATCTCATCCATCTCGCCATGGGCGACGGATATTACTTCGTCCTTCAGTCCATCGGAATCAACGACGTCGGCTCATTCGGAGCCATTGGTGCCTTGGCCGTCCGCTGTATCGTGATTGGAACGGTGACCTTCGGCCTCGCCGTATTGTCAAAGCGATATCTGGAGGATCCGTTCCTTCGCCTGAAGCGGTATTTCCACAATTCGAAGAAGAGGGGAGTGAGGAATCCGGCCCTCATTCACGAAGCAGCGTGACTGGTAGCGGGTGGGATTGGCGGCGCCTCTGAGGAGAGGTCTGGGCCAGAAACCCTGGCGGCGCGATCTGCAGGCTTCGCCTTTATCCGGTGAAGCGGAACTAAGGTTCGTACAAGTTATACCGCGGTGACGAAGTCTGAACTCTCTTTCTCCGGGTTAATGTCTCGCCCCTTGGTTACCGCCAGAATCCCTCGATAAATCTCCTGAGCATGTCTTGACCACTTGGGGTCCAAAGGGAGACCTCGAAACGCAGCCTCGGAAGCTTTGTGTTCGTCATAAGTAAGGATGGTTCCTGTGCTCATAGCGCACCTCCTGGAGAAGGCCCTCAGCATCACCAGGCACACGCATCATCTTACCTTGAACTTAGCTAGCCTCAAGGTTTTTTGCATTCCTTGCGAGAGGGGGGAGGACGCAACCAAAGTGAAGCTTTCCAGATAACTAACGTTCCAGCAAAAATCCTACTGCAACTGCTAAGACGACAATGCCGGTTATACCGATTATGCTGACTACCACCACGTGCGGAGAGATGGCAAGCCATGCGGCCAGGGTATTCGCTGCTATGACAGGATAGCGAAAAAGCATATCGAGTACGTCCAGCATTGTAGTCATTAGTAGCTCCTTTAAGCCGGGTGCCTGTTTCTCGCCTCCGACCGAATGCCTATCCCGTAGATCTCCGCGTTAGGTAAAAGCGGTGCATGCACCTGCGACATTTCCAAGGAAATATCCCGAATAATCGGCGAAAATAATCCCGCCCTCCTTTTCGATTCGCACGCGCACAATCGATTGACTGGCAGGCAGGACAGCTCACATCAATCCCATATGGCCGAATGGATTCCCGATCCTTGGGGTTGGGCTTCTCGCCATTCATAACGTGCTCGCTGGTATCTCGTGCGGTCAGCCAGGCAATCCGTGTTGCTCAGCCTTACCACCACAACATTCGATCTGTGTGTCGGACCAACGCCTCATCGGCAAACCTAGACAGTGCTTTCGTGTCGCCGCCCACGCGGCCTGTCCATTCACCGCCTCGTTCACATGGCCACAGTTGAGACAGTGCCACGCGTGAATCGCGAGGTCGTCATGAATACTAGCCATCCCGCAAGAGCGACAGCGCATAAATCCCCTTCCATAATTTCAACGATAACGCCCGGCTGGAACACTTCCTAGACCGCGAAAGCGGGAGGTCAGCAGACCCTTAAGAGGTGGGGCTAATCGGTCGCAGCTTTTCTAAGTAGTTCCTCGTACTAACAGAGGGGGGTATCGGCTCCCCTCTTTTCGGTCAGGCGCGAGAGCCGCCGCTCGGATACCTTCAAGGTAGACAAGGAAAAGGAGCCGCCATGAACACCATCCCCTCCATCGTCACTCCCTCCAGGCTGCGCCTATACCTGTTGCTGTTACAAGGCATGTTCCTTGTGGTCTATTGCTCCCATCTGGTGTCTCCGATTAGCCACGAGCAGGTGGGGCTAGGGGCCTTCCTCGCCACGGTAACGCTGTTACTGATGTCGTTGCCGCATCACCAGATCCAAACCGCATGGTTTATCAGCCTTCTGACCTTGAGCAACATGGGCTCATTGTTTGCCACCTTTGGCGGCAGCACCAAGCTCTGGGTGTTTGGGACCGTCCTGCTGCTCTTGGCGATGGCCTCGTATACGCCATCCATCTTGCACTTCACGGTCTTGAGCAGCCTCATTATTGGCGGCTACGGATTCGTGCTCCATCATGCCAACTTGCTGAGTGCCGAGGAAGTCTTGATCCTGCCGCTCATGTTTTCCATCACCCTCGTCTTCGTCAGCAAAGCCACCACCGCTCAAGCGGAGATCCAGCGCATCGTCAGGATGGACGACCAGCCGCAACAGCGCATCGGAGGCGATGCGCTCACCGGCTTGCCGAATCGCGCGCAATTTTTAGAGCGTCTGACACGCATCGTTCAATACACAAATCATAATCCCAGTTTTCGATTTGCCCTCCTCTTTGTGGATCTCGATGGCTTTAAGCCGATCAATGATCGCCTGGGACACAAGGCCGGCGACGCCGTCCTCCGTCATGTGGCCAAAATCTTTGACAGCAGTTTGCGGCAAGGGGATGTCGTGGGCCGCTATGGGGGAGATGAGTTCATCTTCTTACTGAGTCACATCGCTCATCCGTCGGAAGTGACCCAACTGGCGGAACGCATCCTGGCGAAACTTCAAAGCCCGATCGATGTGGGGGAGCCCGTGACCGTGGGGGCCAGTATTGGCATTGCCTTCAATACCAATATGGCGGAGACCGTTGAAGAATTAATCCGTGACGCCGACCAAGCGATGTACCGTGCGAAGGCCCAGGGGAAAAATTGCTATGTCGTGAGTAATCCGACAGCCGATGTCCCGACTGAGGAATTAATTGGTCGGTGGAAGCGGATGATGCAGCTCAAGTGGTACTAAGACGGATTCCAGGAGGAGTGGAGATGGCAGTGCAGTGCAGACGAAGAAAGATAGGGTCACGTCGCTTCGAGGTGAGTCTTGATGTGCAGCGATTCAGTCGGAGCGCGGAAGGTACAGAGCATGAGGACGGTCAAATTTTGCTTCGTGGGAAGAGAGGATTACAATGAAGATCAGGCCTCTTTCGTTAGCCACTATAGTCCTGGTTCTTAGCCTAGTCGCGACGCTTTCATGGGCGGGCACAGACCAGAACGTCGGTTCATTGCTTGATGATCCAGGCTCTTATCAGTCCCAGGTTGTGCGCGTCACTGGTACCGTTTATAACCACAAGATACGACGTGGAATGAACAAGTGTTTTCAGTTGTTTACGATCGAGGATGAAGCCGGCTCGATCGAAGCCATATACCAAGCAAACTGCTCAGGAGCCGGGAACGAGCTTCGCGACCGTGATTTTGTCACCGTCGAGGCACGCTTCGAGCGGACCTCCAGTAACTCAGGCATGCTCAAGGTGCAATCCATCGTTTCCAAAGTCGCTCCCTCGGCGCAATAAAACGAACGATTACTTTAGCGTCAAGTTTCCTTCTTTGACGGATCACGGATAGGAATAGACCGGAAGGGTCACCTGTCCGTCCGCTCCACGCCCCAGACGCACCCTGAACAGAAGGTGGAAGAGCAGGAGAGTTCTAAGCTGCGAGGAAAAGTTGGTGGCGGTGAATCGCTTTTCACATTATATAGCGCCACCCATTGCTGTGCCGCTGCGCGTGGCACATGGGGTAGTGGCCTGACACCGCAGTGCCAAGCAAAGAAGCTACGGGAGGGAGCGAACTTGCAGGAGGGCAAGATGCAGAGAAAGAACCGATGAAAACAGATGGCCCCCAATAGTTCTGCCACAGTTCAGCCACATTTGAAGAGGATGAGGCACCGCTGATTAAGAGTCCCGTCGAAAACCCAACCCAAGGACACCCAGGAAGAGCAATCATCAGCAAAGGGTGAGGATTCGTAATGGCAGAGGTCATTATGGATCATGGTGTGTCGGGGTGTTTTGGCACCATGTTGGCACCAGCGCCCTATGCTTTTAACGATGCTACCTTGTGGGAAGCAGCTTGCCCACGGAACGCCTTGCCCCTGCGCATAGGGCGAGTAAGCCGATGCCGATGCTCATCAGCAAGAGTACAGGCGGCTCCGGAACGGCCTGAGCCGATACATCCTGCGTCTGAAGTGTATTGAGTGGAGCCGTTACAGCCTGGCTTTGAGTGATTTCCGAACTATGACTGCGCCTCGAAAATGCCTCCGCTGTGATAGGGAATGACATGAGTGCAATAAGAACAAATAGAGAACAGTAAATTGTTATTTTCATTGCACCTCCCCTGAATGAGTCTTTGGAACCAAGTGCAAAAACATTTCTCCGGCAAAACCGGTAGCAATGAGTATGCCGGTAAATAACACTATGATATTTCTCGCATCGAGATGCGAGCATCTCCCCGTTCTGTAAAAGGTTTTTACGCCCAATATTTGAAGGAGAGTTGGCCTCTGAGAGAAAAAGCATCAATCGATCGTATTTTCCAGGTGCATCCTTTGTCCTGTTGTGGGGCTGCAGACTGTAAAATTTTCTTCCGAGGTGTAATCGCTGCACGGTACGGAGGGGAGGAGATGCTCGTAGGGGAAAATGTTGCCCGCTAATTGGGTATCAGCTTCAGGTAGCGTATTGGAGATTCGCAGACTGGGCTCACAAGCACTAAGCGAAAAGGAAGATGCCGAGCAAAAGCACAACGCCGCCGGCCGCGATCAACAGGGTTAGGAAGACATCACCAATGTACTGAAGGACAGTTGAAGGGTAGCTCACGCGATGTACCCACGGTGTCATAATGCTCCTCCGTTCGAGGAGTACAGTCTGTCCCATCACCCGCACCGGTAGCTATCGGTCTCTAGGGTTAGGGGCGAATGCATAGTCCAAGACGTTGGTTCGAGGGCAACACGATCCGCGTATTGCACATGCGCAGACCGTCCTAAGCCCTTGATTCTCTATTCATTTTATAATTCGTGGCTCAAGTGCTGCTGACCCGGATCGAACGGGTTCCCTCGCTGGCATCGGCTCTGATGCCTGCCTCGCCAGCTCTTACAGAGGGGGCCAGCCCCCTCGTACGCTCCCCACGAAGGGGGCACACCCCCTTCGTAACCCCCGGTCACCCATTCGACGTGCTTTAAAGTTGCTCGAAGTGCGGCTTGGTGGCGGTGACCCGGACTATAAATTATTTTGGAGCAGAAACGCGAGTGATCTGGCAACGGCGCATGAGCTAGCTCAGCGGTCGCAACCGTGAGCAGCGCATAATAGCCCTTGCACGGGCATAGGCTTTGACTAATCATCGAAGCTGAACAGCTGCTCCCTGCAGCTTGCCCGCGCTTCGCAACAGGGAGATGCGTCGCTCAGTGCTTCGATTTCTCGAATGAAACCATCCCATCAGCTAGCACGTACAGAGCGATCAATAGAAACAGAGTCGCTGCGTTGGCCCATCCGTGCGCTGCCAAACGAGTAGTCAACGGGTTCTCTGTAAATATGGTAAGTAGGCCCATTGCCCCTGAGAGCGCTCCTAAGCCTGCAAAAACTCGTGCAATGATGGTTCGCTTTACACCAATTTCCATGAGACACCTCCTGTAGTGGCAATCTGCAGCACTTCCTGCGCAATGAAATGGTGACGAGGACCGCGAGCACAAATTATTTTGGGCCGGAAATGCGCGTGATTCTACGCGGTCGATCAAGGCACGACTACAACCCAGGGATAGTATAGTTCAATTACTGCGGAAAAAGTCGTTTGAATCCTTCCGTCGAAGGTCAGACCTCCTCCCAAAGCCACCAGGAATGCAGCCGCAGTGTCAGAAGGCTCATAGAAACATGAACGCAAGTCGTGACGCTGGGATTTTAGGAATCACCGTAGGTACTATGCAATAGGGGCCAAATACGTGCTATTAGCTTTTAATATGTGGTCATCCTCGCCCACACAATGCCACCCGAGGCCACCCTTGGGAAGGGGTGTCATACGCGTGGCGGGCTGCCAGTCAGGTAAAGCCGAACACACAGCGGAACAAAACACCATGCTGATCAAGAATCCCTTGTAAGCGGCCTTCGCGCCCCACTCAAGAGCCCAAATGACAAAGGAATCTCATCATTAGCAACACTTCTCACAGGGAAGGGTCGACATTATAGGCTGCTTGTTAGTTTTTAACTGAGAAGTAGCAGGATAGACAGAGGCGTGCTATGGCTATCATGACGCGAGGGAAGGGACACCAGAATCCGCTCGCCGTTACCCAGCAAATGGGAGAAGCCCAATGAACAAAGGCATTCTTCTCATCACCGTTATCCTCCTCTCTCCAGTACCCGGGTTGGCGGCTCTCTCTGAGGCCCATAAAGCATACGAACTGCGTGACTACACAACCGGCTCCAAAGAGTTTTGGCCTTTACGTAGCGACCTTGAACGCGCCGTTGATAGTTGCACCCAAGCGGTCCATCGAGACTATCCTGACTTCGACGCATACAATGAAGGTTCGTCCGTCATCTTGTTTGGTGCAACATCCGAGTCACGATTTAAATTTCACAAATGCATGTCCAAGAAAGGGTACCCCCTGATGAAAACAAGCAAATAGGTGTTGGTCTCGGCTACGGTTCTCGTTTTGTATCTACTTAATCTCGGTCCCACTGACCCTGTCCCCCAAAAACAAAATCAGACGCACCCTGAGCAGAAGACGGAAGAGCAGGGGAGTTATAAGCTACGGGAAAAGTTGGTGGCGGTGACCCGGATCGAACGGGTGACCCGCGGCTTGGTTGGCCGTTTCGCCATCATTGCTGTGCAATAACCGTCCGGTTATTGCACTTGGCAGATAGTGGAATTGGTAGCTTTTCGGTGGCCTGCCTTTCCAACTACCGGTTAGCAATGAGATTCTAGGGGACCAGCAAACCAATAACCGCAGGTCGGCGCTTAGCGATCACGCTTTGGCGGGTCACTTTCTTTTATCTCTCGGAACACAAGGTTTATGGGACTCCACCCTCTTCCACCAAACTCCAGCACTGGAATGTCTTTCCGTTACCATGAGTTACACTCTCCCGTCCATACACAATCAGCGGGTCATCCAGCAGTACCAATGGGGCTTAATCCCTGTATACGATGGACCATGGATAACGTATGTTGTTCTGACTAAGTGTGACACTCGCTTGAACTGAAGCAGAACGGCCCTCCCGACGGCATTCGATTTCGCTTCTTCGGCGTCACTAACTTCACCCACATCAGAAAGGACGTGTCCCATGTATAAACTGATTGCGTGTTTTCTCACCGGAGCCATGCTCCTAGCCGGGTCGGCTTTTGCGGACCAGACGGCGGCAGATCCCACAGCGGCGGACACCAACATGGAGATCTTGAAGCAGAAGCTCAAGGCGGATAAGAAACTCCTGGTGGCCAACAACATGGAACTGTCAGACGCCGAAGCCAAGCAGTTCTGGCCTATCTATGAGTCCTATCAGAAGGACCTTGCGGGCGTGAACAAGCAGCTCGGCACGACCATTAGAGAGTACGCGGAAACGTTCAACAAGGGGACGATCCCGAACGATAAGGCTAAGAAACTCCTCGGCGAGGCCCTTTCGGTCGAAGACCAGGAAATCAAGCTGAAGCATACCTATGCCGAACAGCTTGAGAAGGTCCTGCCGGCCAACAAGGTCGCCCGCTACATTCAGATCGAAAGCAAGATCCGGTCGCTGATC
>Ga0070664_100001307_pt1 | contig 19896 bp, 13 predicted proteins | sample KBSC73metaG_FD_65863 | JGI IMG/M metagenome (GOLD analysis project Ga0070664, IMG submission 65863) | Corn rhizosphere microbial communities from Kellogg Biological Station, Michigan, USA - KBS C7-3 metaG | ecosystem: Host-associated > Plants > Roots > Rhizosphere > Soil ... | reverse complement strand
GCCAGCCGCATCCGGCGGATCGCGGCGATCGCCCGGCCGATCCGGTCGGTGGCACCGTGGACGGCCAGGCGGCGGTCCCAGTCGGCCTCGTCCGGCAGCGGGGTGCGTGACAGCAGCACCAGCCGGGCGTGCTCGCGCACCGCGAGTTCCTCGGCGACGGTGATGCCGATCCCGCCGAGCCCGCCGGTGATGAGGCACACCGGCTTGTCGCGAAGCCCGGCCGACCCGCCCTGGAGACGGACCCGTTCCCAGTCACGCACCCAGCGTCGACCGCCGCGCAGCGCCACCGTCGTGACGCCGTCGGGCGCCGGTCGCAGCAGTTCGTCCACGACGGCGTCGGCGTCCGCGCCTGATTGCGCACCTGGTTGGGCGTCGACGTGCCGGACGGTGAGCCAGGGCAGCTCCAGCGGCAGCACCAGCGCCGGCCCGACGAGCGTCGCGTGCTCGGGGAACACCACGTCGTCGTCGAGCACCGCCTGCGTGCCGACGGTGACGATGTCGAGCTCCACTGTGGACTCGGGCTGTGCCGCGGCCAGTTCCTGCGCCAGGGCCAGCACGCTGAAGAACCCGCCGTCCTGCGCCGCCCAGGCGGCCTTCGGGTCGTTGCCGGCAGCGGTACCGGCCGCGCCCGACCGCAGCGCACCGGCGTGCACGATGCGGCCCGGCAGCGGACCGGGTCCGATCGGCTCGGCCGGGCCGATGACGCGGACCTCGGCGCCCCGTGCCCGCAACCTTGCGGCCAGCGCGGCGGCGGGGGCGCCGTCGCCGACCACAACCACCCGATCCGTGGACGCCGCGGGCGCCACTGGCGCCACCGATGGCAGCTGGCGCCAGGTGGGTACCGCGAACCAGTCGTCGACGGGCCGCCGCCCCGGCTGCGCCGACGCAGGCGCCGGTTGATCGTCGCCGCCGACCGGGTCCACCCAGTAGCGCTTGCGCTCGTACGGGTACGTGGGCAGCGGCACCCGGCGGCCGGCGTTCGGGCCGGGATCCACCTCGACACCGCGGACCCAGAGCTCACCCGCGGCGACGAGCATCACGGCGCGGTCATCGTTGGACGCCGCCGGGCCGGGCAGGCTCGTCAGCGCCTTGGCGCCGGCGAGCTGCGCGGCCGCCAGACCGGCCAGCTGGCCGCCCGGTCCGACCTCGACGAGGACCCAGTCGCCGTCGGCGAGCAGGGTGGCGATGTTGTCACCGAACCTGACCTCCCGACGCAGGTGGTGGGTCCAGTACGCGGGATCGGTCAGCTGGCCGGCGCCCGCCCAGCCACCGGTCACGTTGGACAGCAGCGGACGGTCGGGCTCCTGCAACGGCGTCGCCGCCACCTCGTCGTGGAACGCGGCCAGGATCGGGTCCATCATCGGTGAGTGGAACGCGTGCGAGGTGCGCAGCCGACGGTTGGCCACCGCACGCTCGTCGAGCACCGCGGCGAACGCGTCGATCGCGTCGGTCGGCCCGGCGACGACGCACGAGCGCGGGCCGTTGACCGCCGCGACGGACAGATCGGGTGGGAGCAACGGCCGGAGGTCGTCCTCGGCGAGCGGCACCGCGAGCATCGCGCCCGCCGGCACCGACTGCATCAGCGCACCCCGCCGGGCGACGAGGCGCAGCGCGTCCGGTAGGGCCATCACGCCGGTGCGGGTCGCGGCGACGTACTCGCCGATGCTGTGCCCGACCATCGCCGCGGGCTCGACACCCCACGACTCCCACAGCTGCGCCAGCGCGTACTCGACGGTGAACAGCGCCGGCTGCGTCAGCTCGGTGCGGTTGAGCGAGTCTGACGTCGAGCCGTCATGCAGGAGGTCGCGCAGATCGCGGCCGAGGTGCGGGCGCAGCAGTTCGGCGCACTCGTCGACGGCCGCCCGGTACACCGGCTCCTCGTGGTACAGCCCGGCTCCCATGCCCGGATACTGCGACCCCTGCCCGGAGAACAGGAACGCCACCCGCGGCGGGCGCGCGGCGGCCTGGCCGGTGCGCACCCGTTCGTCGGCGAGCGCCTCGGCAGCGCCGGACGCGTCGTCGGCGACGACGAATGTCCGGTGCTGATAGGACTTGCGGCCGTGCCGAAGCGTGAACGCGACCGCTCCGAGGTCCTGCTCGGGCTGGTCGCGCAGGTGCTCGGCGGTCCGCGCGGTGAGCGCGGCGAGCGCCGTCGGCGTGCGGGTGCTGAGCCGGATCAGCTCGGCGCGCGCCGGCACCGAAGCCGCGGCGGTCGACCGGGGCGCCTCCTCCAGCACCAGATGGGCGTTCGTCCCGCCCACGCCGAACGAGCTCACACCGGCCCGGAGCGGGCGGCCGCCACCGTCCCAGGTGGACAGTTCGGCGTTGACGTAGAACGGGGTGGACGCGAAGTCGATGTTCGGATGCGGCGTCGTGAAGTGCAGGCTCGGCGGGATCGCGCGGTGCTCCAGGGCGAGCACGGTCTTCACCAACCCGACCACGCCGGCGGCCGCGCTGAGGTGGCCGACGTTGGTCTTCACCGAACCGAGCGCGCACCACTGCGTGTCGTCGCTGTCCACGGAGAACGCCGTCGAGAGCCCGGCCACCTCGATCGGGTCACCGAGCGCGGTGCCGGTGCCGTGCGCCTCCACATATGTGACGGTCCGCGGATCCACCATGCCCACCCCGAGGGCCTGGGTGATGGCGGCCGTCTGTCCGGCCACGCTGGGCGCGGTGAAGCCGACCTTGTCGCTGCCGTCGTTGTTGATGGCGTTGCCCAGCACGACGGCCCGGATGGTGTCGCCGTCGGCGACGGCGTCGGCCAGCCGCTTGAGCACCACGACACCACCGCCGCTGCCCCAGACCGTGCCGAGCGCCTCGGCGTCGAATGCGCGGCAGTGCCCGTCGGGGGACATGACCCCGCCCTCGGCGTAGCGGTATCCGAGCCCCTGCGGCAGGTCGATCGAGACCGCGCCGGCCAGCGCCATCTCGCACTCCGCGTTGCGCAACGCCTCGCACGCAAGGTGGATGGCCACCAGGGAGGTCGAGCATGCGGTCTGGACGGTGAGGCTCGGCCCGCGCAGGTTGAGCTTGTAGGAGGTGAACGTCGACAGGTAGCTCGCGTGGTTGGCCGTCGCGATGGCGAACAGCCCCGTGCTCGCGAGCACGGCCGGGTTCCGCCGGACGTTCTTCCACTGGTACTCGTCGGCACCGCTGCCGCCGTACACGCCTATCTCGCCGTCGTGGCGGGCCGGGTCGTAGCCGGCGTCCTCGAGGGCGGTGTGGGCCAGTTCGAGGAACATCCGCTGCTGCGGGTCGCGGATCTCGGCCTCGCGCGGCGTCATGGCGAACAGTCCGGCGTCGATGGACCCGACGTCGTCGACGGTGGCCGCCGCGGGCACGAACGCCGGGTCGTCGAGCTGCTCGGCGGTGGCCCCGATGGCCGCCTGCTCCTCGCGGCTGTAGAAGCGGATCGATTCGACACCGCCGGCGAGGTTCTGCCAGAACTCCTCGACGCTGTTCGCGCCTGGCACCTTGACGGACATCCCGATGATGGCTATCGGCTCGACGGGTGTGCTTTCTGATTCGCTTGTCAAGGCTTCTCCTTGTTCGGATGTCGGCGCGGTGTCGGGGTGCGCGGTCGGCCGCTGCGCGCGGCGATCCTGCGCGCCGCGCGATCGACCCCGGCTGAGTGCCCGACACCGTCGAGGTGGGCGGCGAGCGCCCGGACGGTCGGATGTCTGAACAGGTCGACCATGCGGAGCCGCTGCTTCACGTGGACCTGAAGCCGAGCGTGCACCGCGACGATCGACAGGGAATGTCCACCGATGTCGAAGAAGTTGTCCGTGACACCGATGCGGGGAAGACCGAGGACCTCGCGCCAGATTCCGGCGACGAGGCGCTCCGTCGCGGTGCCGGTGCCCTGTTCGGTGTGGCTCGCTCCACCGGCCGCCTTCGGCAGGGCGGCGCGGTCCAGCTTGCCGTTCGGCGTCAACGGCAGCTCGGCGACGAGCGCGAGACTGGCCGGCCGCGCGTACTCGGGAAGCCGCCGGGACAACAGCGCGCGAAGCTCGGCCAGGGACACGCCGGCGCGCTGCGGCACGGCGTACCCGGCCAGGCCGACCTCGCCGTCGGCGTCCGGGCGTGCGACGACCGCCGCGTCCGCGATGTCGGGATGCTCGCGCAGCACCGCCTCGATCTCACCGGGCTCGACCCGGTAGCCGCGCACCTTCACCTGGTCGTCGACGCGCCCGGCGAGCGTCACCGCGCCGTCCGGCCCGTAGCGGCCGAGGTCGCCGGTCCGGTACACCCGGTCCGCCTCGTCGGCGGTGAACGGGTTGATGCCGAACCGGTCCGGCCGCCCGCCGGAATCGAGGTAGCCGGTTGCCAGGTTGCGGCTGCGGATCCACACCTCGCCGATCTCGCCGACGCCGGCCGGGGTGGCACCGGCGCCCAGCACCAGCAGTTGGCTGCCCGGCCGGCCGTGCCCGACCGGAACCGGCGCCGGTCCGTCCACGGTGGACGTGGTCACGACCGAGTAGGCGTGGATCTGCGGTGTCTCGGTGGTGCCGTACGCGTTGACCAGCTCGGCGTTCGGCGTGAGCGTCCGCAGCGTGCGCAGATCGGAGCCGGCAAGGTGGTCCCCGGCCAGCACGACGAGCCGTACGGCGGGCAACTGCCGGCCGGTGCGCCCGAGCATCCGCGTCAGCTGCGGCGTGCAGTGCAGGATGGTGACGCCTTCGACGGCAAGCCAACCGGCGAGGCCCTCCGGGTCACGCAGGAGCCGCTGGTGCGGCACGCGGACCTGCCCGCCCGCGACGAGTGGCGCGAAGACGTCGCGCAGCACGGCGTCATGGGACAACCCGGACAGCATCGCCGTGGCGTCCGACGGGCCGATCCCGAAGCGGTCCACGTACCAGACAAGGAAATCGCGCAGCGGTCGTTCGTCGGACAACACGAGCGCGGGCTCGCCGGTAGTTCCCGAGGTGGCCATCAGGTAGCCGCGCCGGTCCGGTGGCGCCACCGTGTCCGGGTCGACGGCCGGCCCGGGTGCCGGTGGCGCGACGGCGACCAGGTCTGCCAGTTCGGGTGGCACCACCGCGCCGGGGCAGACGACAACGACGCGGGCGCCGGCCGCGGCGACCTGCCGCGCCAGCCGCGGTCCCGGCTGCGCCGGGTCGAGCAGCAGCCACCGCGCGCCGCTGCCGAGCACGCCGAGCAGAACGGCCGGCAGCACGGGGTTGCGGGTGGCCAGTACCGCGACCGCCTGCCCCGGCTCGACTCCCGCGCCGCGTGCGGCAGCACCGACGGCGGCCCGCATCCGGTCGAGCTTCGCGTAGGTCACCGAGCCGCCGCCGTCACGCGGCCCGCACACCGCTGTCCGGTCAGGGTTGGCGCGGGCGCGGGCGCCGACCCACTCGACGAGGCCGCCGTTCATGCGCTCGTCCCGCGGTTGCGCCGGCATCGCAACCGACGGATCCGGTAGCGACGGGCAATCGCTCGGTCGCGCCGACGCCGCGACGATCGCACGCCGTGGACGGGCGGCGACGCCGGCGAGCAGCGTCACCAGGCCGGCCAGCAGGGCCTCGGCGTATCCGGACGGGGCACCGTCATGGACGAGCCGGAGCTGCATCCCATGCGCGTCCACAAAGGACAGTTCGAGGTCGGAGGCAGACCGCTGCACGACTACGGCGGCATCGTCGATGGCGCGCACGTGCGCGCCATCGACGATGCCGCGTACGTGCGCGGCAAAGCTTGCGTGGTCGTCGACAGTCAACCGCACCGGTCGTGGGTCAGCAGCCACAATCACCTCGGGCCGCCCGGTCAACCGCCGCACGTACGCACAGAACGCTCCGAGCAGCACGGCCGACGGCGGCACCGCGAGTTCGGCGGCGAGCCGGTGAACGTCGGCGGTGGTTCCGGCCGGCACTGCGGTCACGGCCGTCGCCGCGGCGTCGTGGCCCTGACCGACCCGTCTGCTCGACCGGCCGAGCACGCCGGCGGCGACAAGCCGCCACGGCCGATCCGTCAACACCCGCCTACCTCCGCGAGGTCCGCAAAACGTAACGCCTCACCGTCGAGGTGTTGCTTTTCGTTCTAGCGCGTTCCGGAGGTAATTGCCCTGACAAGTATCTGACCGGCCCCGTCCCGGCTGCGCCGAACGGCTGGTGGCCAGGCAGAACGCGCCAATGGCGGCGGTGACGACAAGGCAAACGCAAGCGTCACAAACACGCGCTGACGCTTGCGAGAGCATTTGCGTTGCACCGGATGGCGCGGCAGAACTGTCCGGTTGACGACCTCCGTCGTGTGTCCACTATGGACGGAGGCGGTCAGGTCACGAACGGTCGATCGGGCCGAGGCGGCGAAGCTGCGTGACATGTGTCGGCGCCAGCTCGTCCAGGCTGGCGACGCCGAGCAGCTTCATCGTGCGGACAACCTGGTCGCGGAGGATCTCGATCGCCCTGTCGACGCCGCGTCGACCACCCGCCATCAGGCCGTAGAGGTAGGCCCGCCCGACCAGCGTGAACCGGGCGCCGAGCGCGATCGCGGCGACGATGTCGGCCCCGGACATGATGCCGGTGTCCAGGTGTACCTCGATGTCGCGGCCGACGCTGCGAACCACGTCGGGCAGGAGGTGGAACGGTACGGGCGCCCGGTCGAGCTGCCGGCCGCCGTGGTTGGACAGCGTGACGCCGTCGACGCCGAGGTCGGCCAGCCGCTTGGCGTCCTCGACCGTCTGCACGCCCTTGACCACCAGCTTTCCCGGCCACCGGTCCTTGATCCAGCGCAGATCGTCAAAGGTGACGCTCGGGTCGAACATCGTGTCGATGAGTTCGGCGACGGTTCCCTTCCAGCCGCTGTGCGACGCGAACTCCAGCGGCTCGGTGGTGAGGAAGTTGAACCACCAGGCCGGGCGGGGGATCGCGTTGAGGATGGTGCCGAGCGTGAGGGCCGGTGGGATCGAGAATCCGTTGCGCTTGTCGCGCAACCGGGCTCCGGCCACCGGGACGTCGACGGTGACGAGCAGCGTGTCGAAGCCCGCCCGCGCCGCCCGGTCGACGAGTTCCATCGACCGGTCGCGGTCGGTCCACATGTAGAGCTGGAACCAGTGCCGGCCGCCCGCGCCGACCTCGGCGACCCGCTCGACCGACGTGGTGCCCACGGTGGACAGTGCGAACGGGATCCCGGCCGCGGCTGCCGCGGCGGCGCCGGCCTCCTCTCCCTCGGTGTGCAGGAGCCGGGTGAACCCGGTCGGGGCGATTCCGAACGGCAGGGCCACCGGCCCGCCGAGGATCTCGCGGGTGGTGTCGACAGTGGACACGTCGCGCAGGATCGTCGGGTGGAACTCGATGTCGCGGAACGCCTGCCGGGCGCGGCCCAGGCTGAGTTCGGCCTCGGCGGCGCCGTCGGCGTAGTCGAAGGCGCCCTTGGGCGTGCGGCGCTTGGCGATGGCGCGCAGGTCGTCGATGGTGAGCGCGGACCGCAGGCGCCGCTCCGTCGCGCTCCAGACCGGCTTCCTGAACGCGATCAGCCGGGAGAGCTCCGCGGGTCGGGGGAACTGGTGTCGGACCACGTCTCGTACCGTACTCGCGCCGCGGCCGAATCCGCGCCGCTGCGCGGTGGTCAAACTCGCTGCCCGACCGGGACCTCCTGCCACACCGCGTCAGGGCCGGGATTTGCGGTGAAGTCGTAGCGGACGGTCCCGTCGCGCAGGGCGAGCAGGGTGGCCGACGTCGAGCCGTACGGCGCGCCGCCGTGCTCACGGGCGATGATGAGCGCACGGGGGTCCTGGGGTGACAGGCCGTCGCCGGCGAGCAGCGGAATCCAGCCGTGCCAGGCGTCGCCGGTCGGACGGCCCGGCGTCGGGTCCGGGTCGCCGGCCGCGGCCAGCAACGGCGCGTAGTGCCCCACGAGGGGGTCCGCCGGCGCGTCGAGGCCGAGGTTCACGATGATGTGGCCGGCGGGGGAGACGGGGCGGTGCGTGTACGCGTCGCCGGTCCACGACCACAGCTCGCACCGGCGCGGCGTGCCGAGGAGCAGGTGGAACGCGTCGTAGGCGGACGGATCCGCCGGCGCCTGACCGGAGGCCAGCGCGGTGAGCACCAGCGTTCCCCTGGTCGGGCGGGGCGACCCGGTGGCGGGCAGCGGCGGGCCGTTCAGCAGCGCGGCGAACGCCGGGGCACCCGGATCGACGGCGAGCCAGGTGCCGCCGCCCCGGAGATCGATGCCGCCGACGTACGGCGTGCCGGGCCAGTGCGCGGCGGGCGGGCGCCAGGGCCGGCCGACGAACTCGTCGCGGACCGCGGCGACGAGCAGCGGCCACGAGGCGTCAGGGTCGAATCGCAGCAGGACTGTGCACACCGCTTCATCGTCCCCCGAGCGGCCGCTATCGACCCGCGAGAAACGCACGGGGATCGGCGCGGATCGGTTCGCCTTCTGGATGGCGTCGACCAGTTCCGGCTTGGTCATCCGGGAGCGGCCCCGGATGTCCAGCCGCCTCGCCACGTCCATCAGGTGCTGCTTGCTCGCGTTGGCGTCGACGCCGCCGGCCGTCTCGGCGTCGGTGCCGCGACCGCCGGCGGCCTTGGCGTCGCTGGGTCCCTTCTGCTGCTTGGGTTCCCAGTGGTCGCCGACCTTCTCGAACGAGTGCTTCACCGCGGCGAACGCGGTCCGGTGCGCGCGCTCGCCCTCGCCGTACTGCTCGACGGCGGAGTCGTGGGTCTTCGCGTAGGGTTCAAACGGTGCCCGGCTCCACGACCACCTTGAGGCCCTGCCGGGCGACCGCGGTGGCGAATGCTTGCTGCACCTCGGTGAGCGGGAAGCGGTGCGTCACCAGGCCGCGCACGTCAACCAGGCCGGCCAGGGCCAGCGCCGTCGCGCGCGGGTAGACCTCTTTCATGCGACGCACCATGGCGATCGTCAATCCCTTGCGCCGGGCGGTGTTCGCCGGGAAGGCCGACGTCTCGGTGCTCGGAATGCCGGCCAGTACGACGCGGCCACCGGGACGTACCGCGTCCATCGCGGCGGCGATCGCCGAATCGGTGCCGGCGACCTCGAACGCGACGTCGACGCCTCGCCCGGCGGTGAAGTCGACGAGGCGGGCGGCGTATGCGTCGTCGGCCGGGTCGAGTACCTCGTCGGCTCCGCGCACCGCGGCGGCGGCCCGGCGGTGCGCGAGCGGTTCGGCGCCCAGCACCCGGGCCGCGCCGGCGGCGCGAGCCACCTCGATGAGCAGTAGCCCGATCGGTCCGCAGCCGATGACCGCGACCGACGCACCCAACGGGATGTGTCCCAGGTCCACCGCGTGGACGGCCACGCCCAGCGGTTCCAGCATCGCCCCGTCGGCGTCGGTCAGCGCCTCGGGCAGCGGGTGCAGCCGCGCGGTCGGCCAGGCGAGGTAACGCTGGAGGCCGCCGTCGTGGGTGGCGTGGCCGGCGAAGACCAGTTCCCGGCACAGGTTGGGGTGTCCCCGCAGGCACAGGTCGCAGCGGTGACACGGGATCGCCGGGTCGATCGCGACACGGACGCCGTCGAGCGGGCCACCCTCGACGACGCCGGCCAACTCGTGCCCGCCGACGAGCGGGCGGGTGATCTGGGCGTCGCCGATGCCGCCCTCGGCGTACCAGTGCAGGTCCGATCCGCAGATCCCTGCGGCGGTGACCCGCACGAGGCTCTGTCCCTCGGCCGGCACCGGCATCGGATCGTCGGCGAGGCGCAGGTCGTGCGCCCCGTGGAACCGTGCGGCGAGGTTGCGGGTCGGCATCGTCGATCTCCCGTCAGGTGCGTTCGGCCGGCATTCAGTGTCCGGCTCCGGCGGAGGGCTCACGAGTGGAGGGTTACCGCTGTCTCGTCGCGCTCTGGACAGCAACAACCCTCCACCCGTGGGCTACCGCACGGCTTCGGCGGTCCACCTCGGAGGTTGACGCAACCATTCGATTGCGATACGTTGGGTTTAGCAACCAGATGGTTGCTACAGTTCGACACGAGGGCGAGGAATGATCATGGTTGACATCCTGCATCGCATCGGGGCGACCGCCGCTCCGGAGACGGTGTACGACGCACTCACGACGCGGGACGGCCTCGCCGCCTGGTGGACCACCGACACCACGGGCGAGGGCGCCGTCGGCGACACGATCCGGTTCCGGTTCGGCGACACGGGCGGGTTCGACATGAAGGTGCTCGCCCAGCGCCCGAACGAGTTCGTCGAATGGGAGGTGACCGACGGCCCGCCGGAGTGGATCGGCACCCACGTCGGCTTCCGCCTGAAGCGGGAGGACGACTACACGATCGTCCTGTTCGCGCACGAGGGTTGGCGCGAGCCGGGCGAGTTCATGTACCACTGCAGCACCAAGTGGGCCACGTTCCTGATGAGCCTCAAGCAGCTTGTCGAGACCGGAACCGGCGCACCACATCCGCGCGACGTCCAGATCAGCAACTGGCATTGATGGCTCATGCAATCGCCTCGTACCGCTCGGCGATGCATTCGCACGGCGCTCCGCTGACAATTCGCTCGCTGCGCTCGCTCATGCGCGTGCGTACCGGCCCGTCAGCCGGCCCTCGGCCAGCAGGCCGGTGCGCACGGCCGTGCGCAGGTCGTCGGCGGACGCCCCGGCCGGCAGGTCGAGCCGACCGGACACGGCGAAGACGATGAACACGTACCGGTGCGCCGGGCCGCGCGGCGGGCACGGTCCGCCGTAGCCCGCCTTGCGGAAGCCGTTCGTCCCGGAGCCGGGCGGCGCTTCGCCCTCGGCGAGCGACGCCTTCGCCGGGTCGATGCCCCACGCCACCCAGTGCACGAATGTTCCGCCCGGCGCGTCCGGATCCTCGACGAGCAGCGCGAGTTCGCCGGTACCGGACGGAACGCCGCCGAATGCGAGCGGCGGCGAGAGATTCTCCCCGTCGCAGGTGTGCCGGCGCGGAATGTCGCCGCCGTCGCCGAACGCGGAACTGGTCACCGTCATGGTCGCGGCCGCCTCCGGCGTCTTCACCGACGGCGCCCGCCCGCCGCAGCCGGCCGCGATCCCGACGAGTAGCAACGCGACCGCGAGCCGGACCACGCTCATACGCTAACGGAGCGCATCCGCCGTGTGCGACAGGATCGCGGGCGCAACCGTGCTCCAGTCGACGCGGTCGAACCCGTGCCCGGCACCCTCGAGCGGCAGCAGATGCGCCGTCGGGATCTCCTGCGCCAGCGCCCGGCCGTGCGCGAGCGGGAACATCGGATCCGCGGTGCCGTGGACCACCAACGTCGGCGCCGAAATCGACGACAGCGCGCGGTTCGCCGGCCCCGCGTCGGCAAGAAGGTCGTGGTTCTGCGCCGCCGCGACGTCGCGCGCCCGCGCGATGTCGCGCCGGATGAGGTCGCGGCACGCCGACTCGTCGAAGGGCCGGTCGCCGGCGAGCGCCCGCCAGTAGTCGACGAGGTAGCGGATCACCGACTCGCGGTCCGACCAGTCGACGTGTGCGGTCGCGAGGAACCGCCGGAACGTCTCGGTCGGCGGTGGCAGCGTCCGCGCGACGGGCACCGCGGGGGAGGTGCTGACGAGGACCAGCGAGCGGACCCGGTCGGCGTGGTCGAGCGCCAGTTCCTGCGCGATCCCGCCGCCCGCGGACATTCCGACGACGTGTGCGGCGGCAACGCCGTACCCGTCCAGCACCGCGACGGCGTCGGTGGTGAGAGCCGCCCCGGTATATCCAGGGTTTCCGGGCGGGAACGTGGTGGACCGGCCGGTGTCCCGGTGGTCGTAGCGGATCACGTACCGGCCGCCGGCGGCGAGCCCGCGGCAGAAGTCCGCGTCCCACCACAGCATCGAGGCGCCGACGCCCATGACGAGCAGGATCGGCGGGTCACCGCGGTCGCCGAACGGTTCCGTGCACAGCTGCACGCCGTTCCCGGCGATCATTCGTTCGGTCATCGTTGTGTCTCCTGTCAGGGCGTCGGGGGACCGTCGCGGAGCACGCCGCGCACCAGGTCCAGCGAGAGCGTCGCGGGCTCGAAGTCGGTCATCCACCAGGTGGCGCCCGCCGCGGCCCAGGGCGCCGGGTCGGTGCCGGGCGCGAGCGCCACGGCGATGTCGAACGGGCGGCTCGCCTCCCCGCGGAGCCCGGCGAGGGTGGCCGCCATGCCGGCGACCTGATCGGGATGCGCGAGTTCGATCGGGAAGTAGCCGTCATGGCACGCCGCGCGCCGCAGCGGCCGCGCGTTTTCTCCGTATCCGGCGGCCCACACCGGGATTCCGGGGCGTTGCACCGGTCGTGGAAGGAACCGGATGCCGTCGACGGTGTAGTGCCGGCCGCGGTGGTGCACCGGCTCGCCCGACCAGGCGCCCGCGAGGATCTCCAGGCTCTCGTCGAGCATCGCGGCGCGTACCCGGTCGTCCGGTTCCTCCCCGGTCCGCGAGAACTCGCGCGCGTACCGGTCGCTGCCCAGCCCGACGCCGAGGGTGAGCCGGCCACCGCTGAGCCGGTCGAGCGTCGCGGTCTCGCGTGCCAGTTTCACCGGCCGCCGGCGCGCCAGCGGCGTGACCATCGGACCGATCCGCAACCGCTGCGTCGCGGTGGCGACCGCGGCCAGCGTCATCCACGGGTCGGCCACCAGCCGGACCGGGTCCGCCCAACCCAACTGGTCCCAGAGGAACAATCCGTGCCAGCCGTACTCCTCCGCCTCCGCCGCCAGGCGCGCGACCGCGGCGGGGTCGGCAAGCTCGTCGAAGACCGGAAACCACAGGGCCGAGTGCACCATCGCAAGCCTCCTGTCGGGCGGGTATGGCCTCGATGCTAGGGTCGAACTGGTGCATGTCAGGGGTCCAGTTTTGTGGCTATGAACGAGACCAGTCAGCCGATCGAGGTGCTGCTCGCCGTCGCCCGCGACGGCCGTCGCACCCTGGGTTCGCAGATCGAGGCGCAACTGCGCGGCGCCATCCGCGAGGGCCGGTTGCGGCCCGGCGCCCGCGTGCCGTCGACCCGGGACCTCGCCGCCCAACTCGGGGTCGCGCGCCGCGTCGTGGTCGACGCGTATGCGCAACTTGCTGCGGAGGGCTACCTGACCCTGCGCCAGGGCGCTCGACCGTGCGTCGCCGAGGGTGCGCAGACCCCGGCGACGCCGCCGGTCCGGACCAACCTCGCCGCCGCGCCGCCGCGATTCGATCTGCGCCCGCGGGCGCCTGACGTGTCCGGGTTCCCACGCCAGCAGTGGCTGCGCTGCCTGCGCGACGCGCTGCAGGCGATGTCCAACGCCGACCTGGGTTACGGCGATCCGCGCGGGGTCGAGGCGTTGCGTACGGCGCTGTCGGAGTACCTCGGTCGGGTGCGCGGCGTGGCCGCCGAGCCGGACCGCGTCGTCGTCACGAACGGGTACTCACAGGCCCAGGGCCTCGTCTGCCGTGCGCTCGTCGCCCGCGGCGCCCGGCGGATCGGGTTCGAGAACCCGAGCCACCCGGAGCAGCGGCGGATCGCTGAGCGGGCCGGGCTCACGATCGTGCCGGTCCCCGTCGACGACGCCGGCATCCGGATCGACGAACTCGACCGGGCCGACGTCGACGTGCTCGTGCTCACCCCGGCGCACCAGCACCCGACCGGCGCGGTGCTCGCCGGCGAGCGGCGGCGCGCGCTGCTCGCCTGGCTCGCGCGGCACGACGCGGTGGTCATCGAGGACGACTACGACGCCGAGTACCGCTACGACCGGGCGGCCGTCGGAGCGTTACAGGGGCTCGACCCGGGCCGGATCGTCTACGCCGGATCGGCCAGCAAGACGCTCGCGCCGGTGCTGCGGCTCGGTTGGCTCGTCGTCCCGCCGTGGCTGCTTGCCGCCGTCGCCGACGAGAAGGACCTCGCCGACTGCGGCACGGCGGGGATCGAGCAGCACGCGTTCGCCGGCTTCCTGTCGCGTGGCGAACTCGACCGCCACCTGCGCCGCATGCGCACCCGGTACCGGCGCCGGCGCGACCTTCTCCTGGCCGAACTGGCCCGCGTCCTGCCCGAGGCCAACGTCCGCGGCATCGCCGCCGGGCTGCACGCCACCGTGGAACTGCCCGACGGGCACGACGAACAGGCCATCCTGCGCCAAGCGCGGCGCCGGGGCATCGACCTGACCACGATGCACGAGTTCTGGATCCCGCCCGGCGCCGGACCTGCGACGCTCCTGGTCGGCTACGCGCAACTGCCGATCCCCGCGATCCAGGAGGCGGTCCAGGCACTCGCCGACGCGGTCCGCTCCGCGCGCCCGGCCGCCGCACGCCCCGTCGCCGTCAACCGGGCGTAACAGCGCCCGACGCCAACCGGCTGACACCCGGGTCTATTCGGGCCAGTCCGGCTTGCGCTTGTCGAGGAAGGCGGCGATGCCCTCACGGGCGGCCGGCGTCTGCGACGCGGCCGCCATCACCTCCAGCGCGATCGTGTAGGCGTCCGCCTCGGGACGATCGAGCTGCGCATACAACGTCTGCTTGCCCAGCGCCTTGCTCGCGCGGCTTCCTCGCGTCGCCCGCGCCAGCAGGTCGGCGACCGCCTCGTCGAGTTGTTCATCCGGCACGACGCGGTTGACCAGCCCCCAGTCCAGCGCGGTGTCCGCGTCGATGACGTCACCGGTGAGCGCGAGCTCCATCAGCCGCTTGCGCCCGATCACTCGGGCCACCGGCACCGCCGGGGTGTGGCAGAACCAGCCCCCCTTGCCGCCGGGCAGGGCGAAACCGGCCGACCGGGCGGCCACCGCGAGGTCGCAGGACGCCACGAGTTGGCAGCCAGCCGCCGTCGCCAAGCCGTGCACCCTGGCGATCACCACCTGGGGAAGGGACTGGATCGTCCGCATCACGTCGGTGCACAACCGCAGCAGATCTCGAGTTCCGGCAAGGTCGCGGGCGGCAACGTCAGCGAAGTCATGCCCCGCACTGAACACCGGGCCGGCGCCGGCCAGCACGATGCCGGACGCGTCCGAGTGGCCGGCGTCGCGGAACGCCGCCTCCAGTTCCGCGAGATGATCGGCGGACAGCGCGTTGCGCCGGGCCGCACGGTTCATCGTGATGGTGACCGTATCGTTCTCGCGCTTGACAAGAACGTTCTCCAGTTCGCCCACGCCCTCCACGCTAACCGAGCCGGACAGGCATGGTTCGCGGCGGGACTATCTTGATTGTGACGCACAGCCGAAGTCACCCGGGATCGTGGCAATACTGGCCGGATGGGTTCGGGCCGGGCGCAGGAGGAGAAGGAAGCGGAGTCGGAACCGGCCGTCCGGCGTCCGTCCGGAGACCCTGATCACGCGACGGGCAACGGGTTGTCGAATCGGTCGGTCGCGGGCGCACTCGGGGGAGACGCCGCGAACCCGGCCATGGCCGTGGCGCTGGCCGGTGGCGCGGGGAACCGGGCGGTGGCCACTGTGGCAGCGTCCGCCGGTGCCATGCCGATGCGGCCGACCTGGTACTCCTCCGCCGATCCGTTGGGCCCGTACACGGTTCTCAAGGCCGCCAACCCGCCGGCGTATGCGGCACTGGCGGCGACGGCCGATCAGCACACGATCCGAGCGGCGGACCAGACGAATCAGCAGGGCACCGACTCGGCTGCCGCGGCCGGATGGCGCACGCGCACCGAGGTGCCGGTTGCGGCGCTGATCCGCCCGCCGCTGCCGCCGGCCGGTGCGCTCGCGCCGTTGCGGGATCTGCTCTGGCCGTTGCTGTCCGGAACCGAACAGGACCCGAAGGCGATCGCCGCGGTGATCTCCAACGAGGTCGTCGCCCGCTGGACGATGCGCAACAGCGATCTGCTCGGCGGTCAGGTCGCCGTGCGGCTGCTGCTGCCGGACGAGGCGCCACCGGCGCCGTGGCTCGCCACGCCCGAGCGCGGAATCATCGGGATCGGCCAGCAGGACGTGCTCGAGTTCACCTTCGACGGTCGGCGCATCCGCACGTCCGACGGCTCGCTCGACGTGGTGAGTCTGGACCTGCTCGGCTCCAACGATCTGGAGGCGTCGGTCGGGGACGTCGCGGCCGAGGTGGCCGTCGTGGCCGAGGCCGCCGACCTGCTGCGTGCCACGAACGGCATCGTCGAGAACGAGACCCGCTACTGGCAGGAGGTGGCGTCGGATCCCGACAACTTCGCGGCGAACGACGTGATGCAGCACATCTCCCTGCTGCAACTCACGCTCATCGTCGACGAGAAGCGGATGCCGGAAGGCGGATACGACAGCCCGTGGGGCTGGAAGCTGCAGGAATTCCTCAAACAGCACCCCGAATACGTCGGTGACTTCGCGACGTCGCTGGACGCGCTGTCGGCGCTGACCACGTCGGCCGTCGAGGCGTTCCGCGCATTCGCCGACCGGCACAACGGCCAGATCGAGCCCGACGTCGAACTCTCCGAGATGCGGCCGGACATTGACGCCGCGAAGGAGCGCGCCGGCAAGGAATGGGACGAGGGCAGCCAGTTCGTCGCCGTCTGCGACTACATGGGATGGGCGCTCGGCGAGGCGCTGTGGGGCACCGCGAACCTGGCCACCGGCGGCTACTACGACGCCAGGCACCAGGGACAGGTCGCGTTCCGGGGCGGCAAGATCTCGAAGAAGCAGTTCGACGAACTGGACCAGGCGGCATCCAACCGGGCGCTCGCGTCGCTCGCGGTGTTCACCGCGCTGAGCCTGGTGACGGCCGGCCTGGCCGGGCCGATCCTCGGCACGACGGCCGGCCTCGGCCAGACGATGCTGTACTCCGGCCTGGCCAACGCCGCCGTGACGGCCGGCACCATGACCACCACGTCGATCTACACCCGGCAGGAGGACATGGCGGACCCGACGACGCAGGGAATCTGGCGCCGGGGCGCCTACTCGCCGGGTCAGATCCTCACGGGAGCGGCGATATCAGGGGTGATCGGCGCCGCGGTCCCGGTGGCCGGGATGGCGCTGTCCAAGCTCCTCGGCTGGCTGCGCGCCGCACCGGTCGCACCGGAGGTCGCGCTCGCCCTGCGCCAGGCCGGTCAGGCCGCCCCCGAGCTGCCACCGCCGGCGGGATGGGCGAGCGAGGAGATCGCACCGGGGATGCTCAGGCTGACCAACGAGTCGGTGCCGGGCGAGATCATCCTCACCCGGACGAGCCTTCGTTACCAGACGCCCACCGGCACCGGCGGCATGCACGTCGAGTTCGAGCTGCCGCTGTCGGGCTCGGCCGGACCCGTCGCCGGGCCGAAGGCCCTGCCGCCGGGCGAAGGCGGTGACCTGCCGGCGCTGCCGCCCGGCGAGCCGGCAGTGGGCGAGCCGGCAGCGGGCGGACCGCAGGCCTTGACGCCAGCCGAGCCGGCGGGTGGGAACGGCGGCGCGCTTCTCCCGCCGGAGGACATCGCGGCGGCCCTCGGTGGGGGCTTCAAGGCGGAAGGTCCGCTGACGTCCACCCCGCTGGGCGCGACGGTCCTCGAGATCGGCAGTGGCCCCGCACCCGCCGACCTCGGAATCGGCGAGGAGCCGTTCGTGCGCATCGTGCGCACCGACGTCGAGGAGACGTTTCCGATCGACAGGGTGGTCAACGCCGAGAAGGAACTGGCCGCGGACCTGGTCGAGTCGGCGCAGGCCATCATCATCAACAACCCGTACAAGTACGTGCCCAACCTGGAGGAACTCGGTAAGGCGGTGCGCCCCGGCGGAAAGATCATCATCCAGGGCCACGAGGGGGCCAACAAGTTCTTCCGGCAACTGCTGGCGAAGGGACCACCGAAGGGCTTCGTCGTGTCGGCCCAGGAGGGCTACAACGCCGGTTCCCTGGACCCGGGCACGCCGGAGGTTCAGCGCAACATCATGGGCGGCCCCTTCCGCTACACCAACAAGCCCGAGGGCGGCCCGATGCCGAACACGCGGGTCGTGTACGAGAAGCCCATCCTCGGACCGGAGAAGCTGGGCGAGAAGCTGGCACTGAACTCGAAGGGCCAGGGGTCGCGCTTCGACTACATCTGCCGCGGGCTGAACGCACTCCAACTCGGCCAGCAGAACGCCGCTTCGGCGGCGGAGGCGGCGACGAAGGGAATCGGTCTGCGGCTGTGGCGGGCCACCGTCGGCGACGACGTGGTGCTGGCGTCGGTGATGCCCGGTAGGGGCAAGCCGGTCCTGATCGTGAAGCCCGACGGGACGGTGGTGCGCGGAACCGCCGACATCGCACCCAAGGCCGAGTTGGATGTGAACGAACCGTGGACTCTGACCATCGTCGGGGAGGACGCGCCCCTGTTGCCGGGGCGGTAGCGCCGGTTAATCGCTCGCGTGCCTGTCGACCGGCACCCACGATCGGTGCCTATGACGACTCATCTTGCCGGTGCGCCAGCCCTCCTGACGTCGCGGCACGCCCCCGAGGTCGCCGCGCGGCGCGGAACTGTGCTTGTGTACCACGGCTTCGGCGGTGACAAGCGTGCGATCGGGGATCTCGCCGATGCGCTCGCCGACGCCGGCTTTCTCGCTGTCCGCGTCGACAATGTCGGGCACGGGGAGCGGCGGCTGGCCGACTGGGACGAGGTGTTCTCGGAGCAGAATTGGGCCGAGGCGGAGGACGCGACGGAGGCTGAATTCCTGACGCTGCTCCGGGCGACGGCAGCCGAGGTGCCCGCGATCGTCGACGAACTCGTCGCGCGGGGCTGGGCCCACGAAGGCCGGCTCGGCATCACCGGCCGGTCGATGGGCGGCGAGATCAGCTACGCCGCCGCCCTGAACGAGCCTCGCATCCGGGCGGCGGCGCCGATGGTCGGCTCCCCGGAGTGGACGCTGCCGTGGCCGGACAGTCCACATCGGCACGCGGAACGGTTCCATCCGGTGCCGATCCTGTCGCACAGCGCCGAGTTGGACGAGTACGTCCCTGCGACGTACATCCGCGACTTCCGCGACCGGCTCACGCCGCTGTACGCACAGAGCCCGGAGCGCCTGCGATTCATCGAGTACCCCGGCGTCGGCCACTACCTGACGCCCGAGCTCTGGCAGGAGACCTACCGGCGCGTCGTCGCCTGGTTCGAGCGGTGGCTCCCGCCAGTTGACGCGCAGTGAGCGGCCTGCTCGGTCGGCTTCGGCAGCGGGCTGGCGGGCGGCGCGACGGATGACCCGGCCACTTGTCAGGCCGCGACGGGCCGGCCGGCAGGCGTGTCGGTGGGTGCGGGAGGATGCCGGGATGCGTGAGGTCGCCATCGTCACCGACTCGATCCGGCTGGGTCAGTTCCTGAAACTCGCGGATCTGGTGGACGTCGGCTCTGATGTGAAGTCGCTGCTCCAGGACGGCGTCGTGTCCGTCAACGGGCTCGCGGAGGACCGCCGGGGACGGCAACTCGTCCGTGGAGACGTCGTCACCGTGGACGGCGTGGACCTACGGGTGACGTGACGGCCCGGCCGTGTCGGCTGGATTTGTCGGACCCGGCGGCTAGGCTCTCGCGGAGTCGTTCGCCGGGGTGCCCGTCATCCCGACGGGGAGGATGCGATGGCACTGCCACGAGTTTGGAGTACCGCCAGGTGACGGCGCAGCCCGAGACCCTGTACGGGGCCGATGATCTTACCCACCTCGAGGGTCTGGACGCGGTTCGCAAGCGCCCCGGCATGTACATCGGGTCGACCGACAGCCGGGGTGTGGGGCATCTCGTCAACGAGATCCTGGACAACGCGACGGACGAGGGCGTCGCCGGTTACGCGTCGCGGGTCGAGGTGACGCTGCACGCCGACGGCTCGGTGCAGGTCGACGACGACGGTCGTGGCATTCCGACGGATGTCCACGCGAAGTCCGGCCTGTCCGGCGTCGAGTTGGTGCTGACCCGCCTGCATGCCGGCGGAAAGTTCGGTGGCTCCGGCTACAAGACGTCCGGGGGACTGCACGGCGTCGGCGCGTCGGCCGTCAACGCGTTGTCCCGCCGGTTCGACGTGACCGTCAAGCGCGACGGCAAGGTCCACGAGATGACCTTCCAGCGCGGCGTGCCGGGCGTGTTCGCCGGTCCGGGCCCGGCCGCGGCGTTCACCCCGGAGGCGGG
>Ga0070664_100001306_pt1 | contig 19902 bp, 18 predicted proteins | sample KBSC73metaG_FD_65863 | JGI IMG/M metagenome (GOLD analysis project Ga0070664, IMG submission 65863) | Corn rhizosphere microbial communities from Kellogg Biological Station, Michigan, USA - KBS C7-3 metaG | ecosystem: Host-associated > Plants > Roots > Rhizosphere > Soil ... | reverse complement strand
CCACTGCGGCGTCGACCATCTGCCCCGCCTCGTCGAACGCTCGCACCGACAGCGTCCGGCTGGCGAGCACCTCCGGCACCTCGTTGACCCCGGGATGGACCTCCTCCGCGCCGTCCTGCACGAAGATCGCGTGCCGGGAGCGGTAGGGCGTGTTCGCGGGCTGGTGCTCGAAGTTGAGAAGCAGCATCCGCGAGCCGACCGGCGCGTCGCGGAGCGATACCCGGCACGGGAACCCGGTCGGAGCGTCGGCGACCCTCACCTCCACCCCCTGCTCGGCCAGCTCCTTCTCCGAGAGTCCGTACAGCGAACGGAACAGCGACGACGGGAGACCCACGACCCGGAATGCCACGGCGTACCTCCTGAGGCGTTGATGGCTGAAAGGTGCCACGCCCCGGCTCGAGCTGCGTTTCGTTTCTTGCGGCCGAACACCGACGGCCCGCCGCTCAGCGGCCCAGCTCCAGCGCCCGCCGAAGAACCGCGTCGAACATCGCCGGCGTGAGGCGGCCGGTCTGCGTGTTCTGCTGGCTCACGTGGTACGCGCCGAGCAACCACGGCGCCCCCGGCAGCGACACCTCGCCCCCGTGCGCGAACCGCGGAGCTGGCCTGGGGACGGTCACGCCCCAGGTCCGGAAGACGCGCAGCACCGCGGCCCAGGCGATGGCCCCCAGGGCCAGCACCACCCGCGGGCGGAGCAGCTCCAGCTCCCGGGTGAGCCAGGGCGAACAGCGCAGCAGCTCGTCTGGACGCGGCGCATTGCCGGGCGGAGCGCAGCGCGCGGACAGGGTCACCCAGGCGTCACGAAGGACGAGCCCGTCGTCGCGCGACTCGCTCCGCGGCTGGTTCGCCAGCCCCGCCCGGTGCAGGGCCGCGTAGAGAAAGTCACCGGAACGGTCGCCGGTGAAGACGCGGCCGGTCCGGTTTCCCCCGTGCGCCGCAGGCGCGAGCCCCACGATCGCCAGGCGCGCCCGCGGATCTCCCCAGCCCGGCACCGCTCGCGCCCAGTAGGTCCAGTCGCGGAAGGCACGGCGCTTCACCCGCCCCACCTCCGCCCGCCACCGAACGAGCCGGGGGCAGGCCACACAGGTCGTGATGCAGCCCTCGAGCGCTTCGAGCGTACCGAGCCGAGGCGCCACCACCGCCGGATCGGTCGTTGAGCGACCGGTTCTTTGCCGACCACGGGTCGCGGCGCTCATCCGAGCCACTCGGGGGCGAGGGGGGTCAGGGGCTCAGGGGCTACAGCGACGACTCTTGACACGAGTGGAATCTGCCCACGACGAATCAGGGATTTGGCGGATCGCTCCACGCACTCGATGTCCACGTTCTCGCTCTAGCCTCGCGCAGCGCTCGCCCGCGCGCCGCGCGGCGCTTGGTCGCCCCGACGCAGGGCTCCCGGTCGCTCGGACACGCCGATGAATCACGGGCGTCGGCGGCGTCCGAGACCCAGACTGCCCGACGAGGGCCCAGCAAGGAGACACCATGCACACCATGCTCGAAAAATCCAAGGCGTTCAGCGGCTTCGCCGTGAACGACATCGCGAAGGCGCGGCAGTTCTACGGGGAGACCCTGGGTCTCCAGGTGAAGGAAGACGAGGGAATGCTCGCGATCCACCTCGGCTCCGGCGCGACGGTCCTGGCCTACCCGAAGCCGAACCACACGCCGGCGACCTTCACCATCCTCAACTTCCCGGTCTCCGACGTGGAGCAGACCGTCCGCGCGCTCCGAGAGCACGGTGTGCGGTTCGAGATCTACCGGGAAGGGCCCTACAAGACCGACGAGCAGGGAATCCACCGCGGCAAGGGTGACCCGACCGTCGCCTGGTTCACCGACCCGGCCGGGAACATCCTCTCGGTGGTCGAGGGCACCGGGCCGACCTGAGCACTACTTCGATTCACCCGGCCGTCCCTGCGGCGTCGTCGCCTCGAGCGCATCCAGAAGCCGGGCAACGCGCGCCGCACGGACGGCATCGTCACCGACCTCGACCCCCAGATCGGCATCCGCATGGCCGAGCAGGGCCTGCTGCGCGTCGGCCGGTGACGCCTCCGCCGGCAGCTGCACCCTCACCGGCAATCCACAGACCTCGTCCGAGGTCCGGGGACGGTCGACCCGCACGCGCAGCCGGGTCTTCGGCGGCACCACGGCGCAGTCCACGACCTCTCCGGTCGAGGAAAGCTCCACGCCGCCGAATAGCCGCACGCGCGCCCATTCCTCGCGCGCCGGCCACCCTCCCCTCGCCCAGCGCACCGCCACCGGCCGGAGCACCCGCAGCCGCGCCGCCAGCTCCTCGGTGAACGGCCCCTCCACGTCCACCGCCAGCCGCCCCGGCGACCAGCGCCGCACCCTCGCGACGTCGACCCCTCGCTCTTCCACCCACGGCCCGACGCGCCCCCCGAACGGAGCGAGCGCCGGAGCACCGAGCGGCGGCCGCACCTGCACGAAGGCGGCTCCCGCCAGTCCCAGCGTCTCCGCCGTCGACCGCCGGAGCCCGTTGCTCCGCGTCCGCAGCCAGAGCACCACCTCCGGACGAGCCAGCGCCCGGAGCCGATCTGGATCGAGCTCCTCAAACGCCTCCACGTGCACCCGCAGCCCCGGGAGCGCCCAGTCCGTCGGCCCCGCGGTCAGCACCACCGCCAGCGCCACCCAGGTCACGGCGCCCGCCGCGCCGGCGCCACCCAGAGGTGACCCCAGCGCAGGAAATACTGGGTGGTGCTGATCGCCACGCAGAGCCCGGTGAAGTACCCCGCCACCAGGAGCCAGGCGTGCAGCAGCGGCGAGCGGGTGAACGTCTCGTCGAGCAGCCCGAGCACGATGTAGCAGGTCAGCGCGAACGTCGCGTACTTGCCGATCCGCGAGGGAGCCGCCGGCAGCTCCAGCCCCTTGTGCTTCACCACCACCGCCCCGAGCGCCATCGCGCCGTCACGAAAGGCCACCAGGAGCACCATCCACAGCGGCGCCTGGTCCTCGAGGAACAGCATGATCAGCGCTCCGCCCATCAGCAGCTTGTCCGCCAGCGGATCCAGGAACGCCCCCAGCTTCGTCCGCTGGTCGAGGAGCCGCGCCAGGAACCCGTCCAGCGAATCGGTCAGCGCCGCGGCGAGGAACAAGACCAGGGCCCACCCGGGTCTACCCCCGAGGTGCAGAGCGACGAACACCGGCACTGCGAGCATTCGCAGGTAGCTCAGGACGTTGGGAACGGTCCACGCGTCGGAAGGCACGGGCGGCGCAGATGAGAGTCGATTCCGTGAACACCCGCAACGTGGTGCAGTGACTCACGGGTGCTTCTGCAGGAACTTGTCGATGGCGTCCTTCTTCTCGGTCGCCTTGCCGGTCTGGAACTGGGTGTCGGTGATGCGCACCTGGCGGCCAGCCTGGAGCTCCACGAAGCGCTTCTCCCACTCCTCGGCGGTGACCTCGGTGGGCCCCGGCACCTCGACCCGCGGCCCCTTCGGCGGCGGCCTGGCCGCCTTCTTCACCTGAGCGTTCACCGCCACCCGCCCCTCGGTGACCCGTACCACCGTCTCGCGGATCTTCGGCGGCCGGGTTCCGGCGATGAGCGGTGTCGCGTCCACCCGGAAGATGGTGCCCCGCACACCGGCGACCGCCCGCGCGGCGCTCACCTCGAACGTCGCGTCACTCCCGGCGATGGCCTTCTTCACCTTCGCCCACACCCCGCCCACCAGGAGCTTCAGCGACACCCGGCTCCGCTCCTGGGACTCGAACTCCGCCCGTTCGACCACCAGCTCGCTCTCCGGCCCGAGCACCACCACGCTCTGGTCGGTGAGGGTGAGCTTCACGGTGCCGTCGCTACCGGTGCGCAGGGTGTCGTCGAGCTCGACCTCCGCCCCCTGCTTCAGGGGCTGCTCCGCCCCGCCCTTCGGTGTCCGGAAGGCGGTGCCCTCCACCAGGGTGACAGTGCCCACTGCGGCCAGCACCGGCGAGCCCGACAGGACAGCCAGGACGAGCGCGGTCCGCATCACTTGCCGAGCTTGACCTCGAGCGCGTTGCTCGAGACGCCGGTCACCGAGACCTTCTTCTTCCCCAGAGGCTTTCCGTCGATCTGCTCGGCCAGCCGCTCCGCGGTGCCCAGGTAGGTCACTTCCAGCTTCCCGGTGCCACCGGCCAGCTGGGGCGACCCGACCTCGCGCACCCCCGCGCTCCAGACCGCGAGCTGCGTGCGGAACGACTGCAGTGTCGAGAAATCACCGGCGTTCTGGACCTGCACCACGATACGTGCGCCGCTCTGCTCCGAGGCCCGGAGCGATTCGATGACCGCCTTCCGCACCTGTCCGGTGATTTCCTTCTCGTGCCCCTTCACCAGATTGAAGGCGCTCTCCTCGCGCGAGTTGACGCTCACGTTGGACATCTCGCTCCGGAGCTTTCCGGACACCTTGGCCAGCTGCCCCCCGGCGGAGGTCTCGAAGACCCCGAAGTCGTAGTCGCCGGTGAGCGGGAACGCGGTGCGCGGCTGGCCCGGCTGGACCAGCACCCCGTCCGGAGGAACGTCGCGGAAGGCCGCGGTGCCGTAGAGGACGTAGTCGGCCTTGCTCAGCGTGCCGATCTCCTTCGCCTCGGTGGCACCGAGCGCCACCGCCGACGAGACCCGCACCTTCCCCGCGGCGAACGAGGGGTCGATCATCGTCCACCCGTCGCGCTTGAAGGCGTCGGTCAGGACCGTGGAGGTCACCCCCGAGGTCATGGTGACGCCCTTCTCATCGATGGTCTGCTCCTGGAGGAGGACCACCAGCTTCCGCCCCTGCAGCCGCTTCACCAGCGCCTGCACCGCCTGGAGGTCGCGATCCAGCTCCGCCGTTCCCACCTGCGCCCGGACCTTCACCTTCATCACGTTGCGCCCGGCGGTCTGGGAGAGCACCTCGTAGCTGCGGACGTAACCGGCGCTGTGCGAGTACACCTGGTCGGATACCAGCTGGCTGTTGACCGCCAGCGACTGCGCGCTGACCAGGACCCCGGCCACCTGCTCCACCGCGCTCCGCAGCGCCGCCTCCTTCGCCTCGCGGGCCGCGCGATCGACGTTGCCGCCCACGATGGCCGCCTCCCCCTCGGCCTCCCTGGTGACCACGGCCGGAACCTTCTCCGCCGCCCACGCCGGCGTCAGGGCCAGGGTCAGGAGCAGCGCCGCGCCTCGATGTGCATTCCTCATTGGACGATGGCCACCCGGCCCTCGCTCAGGGCCTTCGACGAGAGCTGATCCAGCGCCCGGGCCTCGGCGTCCGCCAGGACCAGATCCGCGCCCTGCGCCTTCTGCGCCTTCACCAGCAGGGGTGATCCGCCCAGGGCCGGTGCGCTCCTCGCCTGCTCCAGGCTCTTGAAGTACCGGGCCGGGACCGCGTCCTTGCGCGCGTCCGCGCCCATGGTCTCCGCCGAGTAGAGCACCTTGCCCGAGGCGTCGAGCAGCCGCGGCCCGAGCACTGGTTGCACTCCCAGGCCGCGGGCATCGACCAGAAGCCCCGTGTACCGCCCCTCCGTAGCCTTCACCGGCACCGCCTGCACCGCCGCCGTGCTTTGGTCGAGGACCGCCTGGGCGATCCCCGAGAGCGGCACCTCCACGTCCATCTCCACGCCCTGGTCGCTGTAGTACCGCTTCTTCACCACCTTGAAGCCCTTCACCACGCCCTCCACGCGGCCCTTCACCTCGTCCTTGGCCATCGCCTCGCCCACCGTCCTGTCCGACGAGATGTGGATGCCCTTGGCCTGGGCGATGAGGTTCCGGAAGGCGTCGAGCTGCGCGGCCTTCTCCGCTCCCAGCCTCGCCTGGGCGGGGCTCAGCGAGCGCATGTCGGGCGCGCCCGACCCGGTTGCCTTGATGACCTGACCCTGCCAGTCGACGGTGGCCTCGCGCTTCGCGGGGTCGGTCTTCGGTGGGTCGCCCTTCGCCGGCTCTGCGGCGAGGAGAGAGAGCGTCAGGACGACGGGATGCAACAGCATCGTGTCGGAGTTCCTCCACCTGCCCCCTGGCGCGCCGCACGCATCCGCCGGCGCCCGCCAGTCGCGGGAAAGGTTCCGAAATCAGACGTGACCGGTCCGGAGCGTGTCAAGGATGCGCCCCGACTGGCCGGCGCGGCTGGGGCATTCCCACCCCGGACGTGTGCACGCCCGGGCACAGCATCCCACTCCTCCGCTACCCCTCCGCCTCCGCGGCGTCCTCGGCATCCTCGACGAAGCGACGGATGAGCTGGCGGTGGCGCTCGGTGAGCAGCGTGAACCGGACGCCGTCCGCCTGCGCGTTCTCCGCCTCCACCCACTCCCGCACCACCTCGCCCTCGGCGTAGATGACCTCGTTCGACCCCGGGAGCTGGAACTGCAGCCCCACCCGCTTGCCGGCATGCTCGGGCTCGAGGAGCCGTGCCAGCCGCACCCCGCCCGGGCTGATGTCCCGCGCACGCGCGGTGTAGGGAACGCCACCGACGTACTTGTTGAGCAGGATGTCGATCGGCGCCCGCCCCGTCCTGCGTTGCTCGGCCATCGGTGAGGGGACCTCCTCCCTGACTCCGGGGGAAGCATGCCTCCCGGGAATGACAGGCCGCTGCAGACCTGTTCACTCGCCCCGAACGGTAGGGCACGGTGTCGATCGGTCAAGAAAACGCCCGGACTTCCTGGTAAGGCGACCCGGCCATCCACCCTCGAAGGGAATTCACGAAAAATGCAACGACTGTCCTGGCTCCTCCTCGCGATCGCCGTGCCGGCGCTGGCCGTCGCGGCTGACGCAGGCGTGAGCGCGGCTCCCGGCAAGACTCCTGGCGGTGCGACCGCCAAGCCCGACGGCGGCGCGGCCGCCGCCCCCGAGAAGCCGGTCGGATATCTCAAGACGGCGGAGGACAAGGAGCTCTACGCGCTGGGCTACAGCTTCGGCCGGAACCTCCAGGTCTTCGACCTCAGCTCTGCCGAGCTGGAGATCGTGAGGAAGGCACTCGCCGAGGGAGCAACGGACAAGAAGCCGCTCATCCCCCTGGAGACCTACGGGCCGAAGATCCAGGAGCTCGCAGCGGCGCGTCACACCCGGGCCGCGCAGAAGAAGGAGGCGCGGGACAAGCCCTACCTCGACGCCGCCGCGAAGCAGAAGGGTGCGCAGGTGCTCACCTCCGGCGTGGTCTACATCCCGGAGAAGGAGGGCACCGGCCCGGCGCCCAAGCCTTCCGACGAGGTGACCGTCAACTACGTGGGCAAGCTCACCAATGGCACCGAGTTCGATTCCAGCTACAAGCGGAACCAGCCGCTGAAGTTTCAGCTGGACAAGGTCATCCCCTGCTGGACCGAGGGCGTGCAGAAGATGAAGGTGGGCGGCAAGGCCCGCCTGGTCTGTCCGGCCAAGGCCGGCTACGGCGAGAACGGTCAGCCCCGCGCCGGGATCCCCGGCGGCTCGGTGCTCGATTTCAACGTCGAGCTGCTGGACGCCAAGGCTCCGCCGCCGCCTCCGGTTCCTACTCCGGGCGCCTCGCCCGGCTTCACTCCGCCTCCCACGGGCAAGTGAAGAAGACGGCCGCGTCCCGCACGTCCGCGGCCACGAAGCAGCAGGCGCGCGCGGAGGAGATCCCGCACCTCTCCGCGCTGCGCGCCGCCCTCCGCGGGTGGACCCGGGAGTGCATCCGCCCGCCGCACCTCCGGTTTCGCCACCCCTGGCTCGCGCCGATGCCCCTCTCTGCGGCGGCGGCCCGGGTCCTCGCCGGCGAGCCCTCGGCAGGCCAGCGGGCCTCGGTCTCCGGTGACGGATTCACCTCCGGCGACTACTCGCTCGGCCTGTTCCATCACGACGCCAGCGAGGCCTCCATCGCCCTGCTCGAGGACGAGGAGTTCCGGGACGCGGCGGCGGGAAGCCTCCTCTGCCTCCTGGACTGCGCCGACCCCGACGGGCGAGTTCACCGCGCCGAGCTGCCGCACAAGGCGCGCGAGGCCGAGCCCAGCAAGCCGGTCATCGCCCAGTACGCGCTCCGGTGTGCTCGCGCGCTCGGGGCGGAGTGGGCGGAACGGCACCGGGTCTACCCCCGGGCGGTCGCCTTCCAGCGGTGGCAGGAGCGCCACCTGACGGGGCTTCACGGCCTGCCCCTTTCCTGGAGCTCGCTGCAGACGGGCTTCGACACCGACGTCCTCTCCGCCGGCTTTCCCGACCGCACCATCGAGGGCCCGGACACCAGCGCCTTCATGGTTCTCGAGTACGAGGCGCTGGCCGATCTGGCGCGGCTGGTAGGCCGCGAGGACGAGACCGAGCAGTGGCTGCAGTCCGCCGCCCTGCTCAGCCGCCGGATCGAGGAGCTGTTGTGGAGCGACGCGCTCGGCCACTACGTCGCGCTCCGCTGGGAGCACGGGGTGGGCGCGCCCGACGCGGAGATCGTCGGCACGCGAGACGTGGACGGCGTGGTGCGCCCCTTCGTCAGCTGGACCGGTCTCCTGCCGCTCTACGCCGGCATCCCTTCCAGGGAACGTGCGCGCCGGATGGTGGAGGTGCTGCTCCGTCCCGAGGGCTTCTGGGGCCCCATGGGCCTGCGGACCTGCCCCGCGGACGACCTCTACTTCCAGCAGTCTCGGCGGGTGCTGCTCCACGACTTCAAGAAGGGCCGCCGGGGGCCGGTGTCCAACTGGAGCGGACCGGTGTGGGTGCTCTCCAGCTACTACCTGGCGGAGGGACTCTCCCGGTACGGGTTCGGCGCCCAGGCCCGCGAGCTGGCGGTGAGGACGGCCCGGCTGCTCGCCGGAGACCTCCAGCGCACCGGCGCGCTCCACGAGTGCTGGAACGACGCCGGCGTGGGGCTCTGGCCCCCGACGGGCACCTTCGTCTCCTGGAACGTGCTCTCCCCGGTGATGCTCGACCGGCTCACCTGAGCCCGGACGTGCGAAGGCCCGGGACCCCTGCGACGGAGTACCCGGGCCTGTCGTGAAGGTGCGTTCAGTGCGGCGTCAGATCAGATGGCGCGGACGTTCTGCGCCTGCAGACCCTTCGGGCCGCGGGTGATGTCGAAGGTCACCTTCTGCCCCTCGGCGAGGGTGCGGAAACCATCGGCCTGGATGGCGGTGTGGTGGCAGAACACATCCTCGCCACCCCCATCCTGGGTGATGAAGCCAAAGCCCTTCGCATCGTTGAACCACTTCACGGTACCAGTTGCCATTTCGTTGCTTCCTTCATGAACGGCCGGGACCTTCGTCCCGTGCCAGCGACCCCGGCCGTCATGGCTCGAGCGTCGGCGCGCAACATAAGAGCTTCTTCCTTTACTGTCCACGCGGTTTTCCAGGAAGAACGGCTGAAACGGATTGACGCGGCGCCTCACCACCCACACGCGCGCCCCTGGTTTTGCTCCTTGAGCCACCCCTGGAGCGGAGCGAAGTACTCGAGCAGCGCACCGGCGTCGATGCGTCGCTCGCCGGTCAATGCCTCCAGTGCGTCCGGCCACGGCTTGCTCGCTCCGAGGGCGAGCATGGCCTGGAGCCGGCGTCCGGCTTCCTTGCTCCCGGCGAAGCTACAGTCGTGGAGCGCGCCCGTGTGGCCGGCGGCGCGGCAGAGCCCCCGGTAGAACTGGAACTGGAGCACCCGGGCCAGAAAGTACCGTGTGTACGAGACGTTGGCCGGCACGTGGTACTTCGCGCCGGGGTCGAAGTCGGCCTCGGTCCGCGGCACGGGCGGGGCCACGCCCTGCTCCTGGGTCCGCAGCGCCCACCACGACGACTCGAAGCTCGCCGGGGTCACGGTCCCGGCGAAGACCTGCCACCGCCACCGGTCGACGCCCTTGGCGAAGGGAAGGAAGGCCACCTTCTCCAGGGCACTCTTCAGCTGCGCGTTGATCAGCGCCTTCCGGTTCTCGGGGGGGACCCGATCGAGGAGGCCGGCCTGGACCAGATACGAGGGAGTCACCGACAGCGCGAGCGCGTCCCCGACCGCCTCGTGGAAGGCCTCGTTGGCGCCAGTCATGTAGAGGAACGGCTGCTTCACGTACGCGCGCTGGTAGTAGTTGTGGCCGAGCTCGTGGTGGATGGTGATGAGGTGCTCCTCCTCGGGCCGGATGCACATCTTGATGCGCAGGTCCCCGGAGTAGGTCACGTCCCAGGCGGAGGCGTGGCAGACCACCTCCCGGTCCCGGGGCTTCCCGAAGAGCGACCGCGTCCAGAAGGTGTCCGGCAGCGGATCGAGCCCCAGCCCGGTGAAGAAGCTCTCGCCCAGCCTCACCATCCGCCGGGCGTCCCACCGCTGCGCCACGAGCCTCCGCGTGACGTCGAGGCTGGACACGCCCGGGTAGGGCTCCACCAGCGGATAGAGGTTGGTCCACTCCTGCGCCCACATGTTCCCCAGGAGGTGGGCCGGGATGGGCTTGCCGTCGGGGACCAGCGCCTTGCCGTACTTTCGCTGGAGCCCGGCCCGGACATAGCAGTGGAGGTCGTCGTACAGCGGCTTGGCCTGGGTCCAGATTCGATCGGTCTCCCGCTCGAACTCCTCCGGGCTCATGTCGTAGGCGCTTCTCCAGAGCGCACCGAGGTCGGCGAAGCCGTTGTCTCGCGCACCCTCGTTGGCCAGCACGACGAAGCGCTCGTAGAGCGGTCGGATCTGTCGCCCTACCCCGTGCCACCCGATCCACGCGGCGAGGAGCGCCTTCGGGTCCCGACTCCGGTTCATCACCTGCTCCAGGGTTTCGAGGTCCCGGCACTTCCCCTTCCCGTCCGGACCGCAGTCCTTGCCCGCCCCGTAGCGCCCCTCCATGCGGGCCAGGATGGAGGTGAGCTCCGCGCGGTGGGCCGCGTCCGCCGGCGCGAGCACGCTGTTGTTGACCCGGAGGAGGCGAATCATCCGGGCGGTGTCGGGGTCGAGCGTGACGCCATCGAAGCGCCTGGCCTGCTCGAGCGCGACCCGGGTGGCGGCGAGCAAGTCGTCGTTCCTCCAGGCCGCGGCGCGCTCCGTGTCCTCGGTGATGTAGGTGGACTTGATCCAGTCCGCCGTGGACTGCTTGACCGTGAGGCCCTTCAGATCCTCGTTCACCTTCTGGATGAAGGCCCGGGCGTCCTCCGGGGTGGGGGCGGCGGGCGCGGCGAGGGCGAGTGAGGGCAGGAGCACCAGGGCCAGCATCGGGATGCGCATGAGGGGCGGGGCACGCTAGGGCAGGCTGATGAACGGATGAAGCGGGAACGCAGCGAACGGGTCCTGGTCTTCTTGAAGGGCGGCATTGGCGACGTGGTGTTCGCCCTTCCGCTCCTGGGCGATCTGCGGGCGGGCTTTCCGGCGGCTGAGCTGGTGGCGCTCAGCCACGACCAGGGCGCGGACGTGCTCCGCCACGCTCCCGCGGTGGACACGGTCCGGTCCACCGGCCCGATGGCCGCTCGCACGTCGGTGCAGGACGCGCTCCGGGCGCTCGGACCCGGGACCTTCGACGTGGCGGTCACCCCGGTGCGGTCGGCGCGCGCTGCCTGGCTGCTGTTCCGCTCGGGCGCGGGGGTGCGAGTGGGCTTCGGCGGCGGGCCCGAGCGGCTGCTCCTCACCCACGTCGCCCCGGTGCGGCCCTTCGAGGTCGTCTTCTCCCGCCGCTTCGAGCGGCTGGCGACCGCGCTCGGGCTGCCGACCGGAGCTCCTGCGCAGCTGGCCGTCGCGGCGTCCGAGCAGAGCAAGGCACGTCAGCGCCTGCGCGCGGCGGGCCGAGCCGAGACCGGTCCGCTGGTGGCCCTTCACGTGGGAGGCGGCTGGCCCACCAAGCAGTGGCCGGTCGTCCACGCCCGGGGCCTCGTGGAGCGGCTCGCCGGCGCGCGCGCGCAGGTGCTGCTGGTGGGCGGCGCCGAGGACCGAGCGCGCGCGCAGGAGATCGCGGCCGCTGCTCCCGAGGCGGTCCTCGACCGGAGCGGTGCGAGCGTGGCCGATACCCTGGCCGAGCTCTCGCTGGCCACGGCCGCCGTGGGCCTCGACTCCGGGCTCTCCCATGCCGGGGTCGCCCTCGGCATTCGCACCGTGCTGCTCTTCGGCCCCAATGATCCGGCGTCGGTCGACCCGGTGGCCCACGCGAGGCTGGTCACCCAGCCCCTCCCCTGTCGTCCCTGCAACCGCGCGGGCAAGGTGCGGTGCCCGGAGGGTCACCACCGCTGCATGCGGGACACCACGCCCGACCAGGTGCTCGCCGCGCTCGACTTGCTCGTGCCCGCGGCGCTCACCGGCCGCTGACCGACTCCAGCGTCCGGAACCACTGCTCGGCCATCCGCCCGTAGGCCGGCTGCGAGGGATGGATCCCGTCGGGGAGGTTCTCCACCCCGCCGTCGATCGCGTCGGTCATTCCCGCGACCCAGGCGATGTGGAAGCCCGCGTCGGCGTACCGATCGACGATGACAGCCACCCGGTCGTTGAACTCGGAGACCTGATCGGAGGGAACCGACGTCTTCCAGGGGACCGGCGAGGCGACCACCCCGACGGCGGGCGACACGCTGAAGATCTGCGCCAGCAGCCGGTCGTACATCGCCGACGTCCGGTCCGGATACAGCGTGTCCGGAAAGTTGAGGTTGTTGGTTCCGGCGAGCAGGAGGATGACGTCCGGCTGATAGGTCCGCAGCGCCGAATCCACCAGCGCTCCAGCGAGCTGATTTCCACCGTCCGCCGACTCGATCTGGTAGCCGCCGTGTCCCTCGTGCCACGGACGGGGCATCGCCGCCGGCGAGCCCTTCCGCACGCTCCCCACGTAGTCGAAGGCGTAGCCCGCATCGACCAGGAGGTCCTCCAGTGGCCAGCGGTATCCGCCGAGCTCCGCCACTGCGCCCTCGGTGATCGAGTCCCCCAGGGGCATGATCTTCACGCCGGCGTCGCGCCGGAACCACACCTGGGGGGCGCCGCCGGCATCCGCTCCTCCGTCGCCGCTACCGCTGTCGACGAGGGTTCCCGAATCGGGGACGGCTGGACCCGGCCCCGTGTCGCCGCAACCCGCGACGACTGCGCACGCCAGGGCCAATCGGACCCAGCTCCCCCTCCTTCCCTCACCTGTGGACACGGCGCGCCAACCTGGGGACGTCCCTGCTCGCATGCAAGCCCGGGCTGTCGGCGAGCATGCCTCGACCGTCCGATGGCCTATGCTGCGTGGGAGAGTGGACGTGGACCTGGACACCGCCCGGGCGGGGGTCGGTCCCGCGCCGTTGCTGGGCGACGGGTGGGAGCTCCGTCTGCACACCGGTCGCGGCGCGGGAACGGTGCTGGTGGTTCCACGGACGGGCGCGGTCCTCGGGAGCTCGCGCGATTGCGAGCTGGTGCTCTCGGACGACGGCGTGGCGCCCCGGCATCTCCGGCTGATCGAGGGCAGGCGCGGCCTAGAGTTCGTGCACCTCGGTGGTCGCTGGCCCACGCTGCTGGACGGGGAGTCGCGGACGTCCGGACCCCTTCCGGAGGGGAGCCAGCTTCAGGTCGGGGCGGTGCTGCTCTCGGTCGCCCGCCGCTCGCTGACCGCCCCACCGGGGGGCGCCGCGACCGAGGACGACGAGCCGCCCCTCACCCCGGGCACCGTGCTCGCCGAGCGCTACCGGGTTCACGACCTGGTGGGCCGAGGTGGGATGGGCGCGGTGTACCGCGCCGAGCACCTCGCGCTGGGCAAGACGGTGGCGGTCAAGGTCCTGCGGACCTCGCACGGCGCGCGGGAGGACATCGTCCGCCGGTTCCAGCGCGAGGCGGTGGCAGCGAGCCGCATCCGCCACCCGAGCATCGTCGAGGTCACCGACTTCGGGCGGACGCCGGATGGACGCTTCTACCTGGCGATGGAGCTGGTGGAGGGAGAGACGCTGGCCCGCCGGCTGGCGAGGCTCGGGCCGCTCCCGCCGGCCGAAGCGATGTCGCTGGTGCGCGAGCTCGCCCGCGCGCTCGCCGCCGCGCACGCGCGCGGCATCTATCACCGCGACATCAAGCCGGAGAACGTTCTCCTCGGCCGGGACGGAACGGCGAAGCTGGCCGACTTCGGCATCGCTCGTCTCGCCGAGGGACCGCGCGACGCACGGGAGACGGCAGCGGGGCTGATCTTCGGAACGCCCCACTACATGTCACCGGAGCAGGCCGCGGGTCAGCGTCAGGACGGCCGCAGCGACATCTACGCGCTGGGGGTGCTCCTCTTCGAGCTGCTCACCGGCGCGCCTCCCTACCTCGGGGCCAGCGCCACTCACGTGCTCGCCGCGCATCTCCTCTCGCCCGTGCCGCGGCTTCCGGCGCAGGGACTGCACGGCCCCCTCCCGCCGGCGCTCGCCGATCTGGTGGCGCGGATGATGGCCAAGAACGCGGCCGAGCGCCCCGACACCATGGCCGAGGTCGAGGCTGCGCTGGAGGCCGTGCTCGCTGGACACGAGCTCCCACCGCCGAGGCGGCATGCCGCTGGACGGCGTTGGAAGCGGCTCTCAGTCTCTGCGCTCGCCGCCGGAGCGTGCCTGGCGGTTGTGGTCTTCGTTCTCCGGAGCGTGGCGACTCACTCACCGCTTTCCCCGCCCGCGCTGCCGGACCCGGCCGCGGTCACCGGCGCGTCGCCAACGGCGGCCATCCTCCCCGTGACGGCACCGTCCCCCTCGCCCGCGGCAACGCCCTCCCCCGGGCCCGGGGAAACCGCGGCGCCGGCGCTCCCCGCTCCGCAAGCCCGCGCCGCGCGCCCCGCGCCGGTGCTGGTCCAGCTACGATCCACGCCTCCGGATGCCCGGGTAACGCTGCAAGGCCGGCTGCTCGGCCACACCCCGCTCTCGGTCCGTCTTCCTCCCGATCGCACGGTGCTCCTGGTCTTCGAGGCGCAGGGCCGGCTGTCCATCGCCGAGCGGGTGCGGGCACGCGACCGGATGGTGGTCACTGCGCACCTGCCTCCGGCACCGGTCGCGCCGGGTCTCGACGACCTCAAGGCCTCGCCGTACTGAGGCCGCTGGGCTACCGAACGCCGCGGCCATGACTTAACGTCGCCGCCCGCGATGCTGGCGGCGGTCATGGCCGGCCTGCTGCTCTCCACTCCTCCCGGCGACGTGGAGCAGGCCCGGGCCGACTTCGAGCGAGGTGCGGCGCTGTACGGCGCGGGGAATTTTCGCGCCGCGCTCGCCGCCTTCGAGGCCGCCCAGGCCCGTGCCCCCGCCCCGCAGGCCCTCTTCAACATCGCCCGTTGCCAGGAACGGCTGGGGCAGCTCGCCGATGCCCTCGACTCGTACACCGCTTACCTCGCCTCCGCCCCGGACGCGCCGGATCGAGCGGCGGTCAGTGCGCGCATCCAGGAGCTGCGCGCCCGACTTCCGCTCGAGGCCTCGCTGCGCATCTCGGTCGAGCCACCCTCCTCGGTGTCGGTGGACGGCGAGCCGGCCGGCCTCTCTCCGGTCGCCGTCCGCCTCAGCCCCGGCATCCACCGCGTTGGCGCCACGCAGGAGGGGTACCAGCCCCTGGAGCGGGAGGTGGAGCTGGCGCCGGGCGGGCGCGTCCAGCTCGAGCTGTCGCTGATTCCTCTGGCTCCGCTGGTGACGGGGCCGGAGCGCGCACCCGACGCGGCCGTGCGCGATGCGGTGGCGCCCGCGCCCAAGAGCCCGCCGCGGCGCTGGACCTGGGTGGCCACCGGGCTCTCCGCCGCCAGCCTCGCCGCGGGCATCGCCTTCGGGGTGAGCGCGCACCAGGCGCAGGACACGCTCAAGGACGGAAGCCCGCGGAGCCAGGAGCAGGTCCAGCAGGTGTACGACACCGCGGTTGCACGCAGCAACGCCGCGAACGGCTTCTACGCCGCGGCCGGCATCGCCGGTGCCGCGGCCATCGCCCTCTTCTTCCTCGAGCCGCACCTCGGCGGGCCGCCGGAGGCGCGCTAGGTGCTCCGACCGGGACGGGGTGACGCCGCGGGAGCCCTGGCGCTGCTGCTCGCGGGATGCAACCTCAACCTCACCGGAGCGACCTGCAACACCAACGAGAACTGCCCGGTGCGGCAGTACTGCTCGGTTGCGCCCGGCGCCAGGCAGGGAACCTGTCAGCTCGGAGAGCGGATCACCGCCACGCTCGTGCTCGGCGCCGATCCCTCCCTCATCCCCGCCGGCAGCTCCACCCAGGCGGTCGCCACCCTCGCCGCCCAGGGAGGGCCCCCGGTGCCCGACGGGGGCCTGGTGACGGACCTCGTCTCCTGGAGCGTGGATCCGGCCAGCGAGAGCATCATCTCGGTGGGAAATCTCGAGGGAACCCGCGGCCGGGTCCAGGGGCTCCGGCCTGGCCAGGGTCTGCTGGTGGGAACGATGAGCTTCGCCGGGCAGCAGCTCCGGGCCACGACGAGCATCGTGGTCAGCAACGCCGAGCTGCAGCGCGTGGTGGTGGTGCCGGACCGGGTCCAGTACGCCACGGGCACCGCCGGCAACGCCACCGCGATCGGGTTCTTCAGCGACGGTTCCCACGCCGACCTCACCTCGCTGGTGAAGTGGACCAGCAGCGCACCCTCGGTGCTCTCGGTGTCCACGGCCTCCGGAAGCTGGGGAAGGCTCAGTGCGCTGGGGCCCGGCGTGGTGCTTCTCCAGGCCAGCTACCTCGAGGTCACCGGGTCGGCCTCGGTCACCGTCAGCAGCGCCACGCTGACCGGGCTCGGCATCTCTCCGCTCGAGCCACACGGGGTCCAGGGGACCGACCTTGCGCTCGAGGCGACCGGCGCCTTCTCCGACGGCTCGGCGCAGCCCATGACTCGCTCGGTGCAGTGGAGCGTGGATGACCAGAGCGTCGGCTACTTCAGCTCGCCAGGAGTCGTGACTCTCCTCAGCGCCGGGACCACCACCGTCCGCGCCGTCGCTTCCAACCAGCAAGCCGCGGCGGAGCTCACCGTCTCCCCCGAGTCGCCGATCCAGCTGGAGATCTCCCCTGCACTTCCCGACGCCATCCAGATCAACGGCACCGCCCGCCTCTCTGCCTGGCTCACCCACCAGGACGGGACGGCGGTGCTGACCGCTCCGGCGTGGAGCAGCGTCGATCGGACCGTGGACGTCTCGCCCATCGGCGAGGTGACCGCGGTCCAGCAGCCGGGAGTGGGCACGCTGATTGCCAGTGAGGGGAGCCTCGAGGCACGCGCCTCCATCGAGGCGACGGTCGATGCCATCGTGGCCTGGCAGGTGTGGCCGCCCGAGCTGGTGGTGCCGGTCGGCGCCGAGGGGTCCCTGGTCTTCGAGCGCATCCTGAACGGCGGGATCGTCCAGGACCTGACCCAGGTCGCAGGATGGAGGTCACAGGGCGCCGACACAGGCATCGACGTCGACACCGGCGAGCGCGGGGGCACGGTTCGCACGCGTGAGCCGGGGAGCCGGCTCTCGGTGGTGGGGATCATCTCCGGCGCGGTGGCCCGGGCCTGGGTCCGCGCTCCGGCGGGCGCCCCCACCCTGGAGATCGTTCCCCCTTCGGGCACCGTCCCCGCCGGAGGCCGGACCCGCGTCGCGGCAGTGGGCCACTGGCCCGACGGCACGGTGGTGGAGGTGACCTCCGCGACCAGCTGGAGCGGCAGTCCCGAGGGCGTGATCACACCGGGGGACGGCCCCAGCGCGGGCCTGGTGCTGGGCAGCCGCGATGCAGGCGTTGCCACGCTGCGCGCCCGGTTCGGGTCCGCCACCGCCCTGGCGCAGCTCCAGGTGGAGCCAGGCCCGCCGGTGCTCGAGATCTGGCCGCCGGTGGCGGGGCTCGCCTCCAACACGGCCCTGCCGGTCTCGGTGACGCTCCTCACCGCCTCCGGCGACTCGACGGACGTCACCACCGACGCGGTCTGGCGCTCGAGCGAGCCGCGCGTGGCGATGGTCACCAACGCGCCGGACCAGCGCGGAACCCTCCTGGCGCAGGCGCCGGGAAGCGCGGTCCTCACCGCCCGGGTCGACGGGGTCCAGGCCAGCTTCCTGGTGAACGTGACCGAGGCCACCCTCCAGGAGATCGCGCTGCACCCTCCGGACACGATCGTCACCTGGGCTCCGTCCACCTTCGGAGCGAGCGGGACGTTCTCCGACGGCACGGTGCAGGACCTCACCCATTGGGTCACCTGGGCCCCGCAGGATCCATCCTTGCTCCGGATCCGCGGCACCGGTCCCGATCGCGGCATCGCCCGTGGCGTCGACGCGGGCACGGTCCAGGTTCACGCCCATCCGCTGGGCGGGGAGGCGCGCAACGTCTTGGTGACGGTGACCGGCGCGCCGCCCTCCTCCCTCGCGCTGGAGCTTCCCGCCGGGGCGGTCGCGGTGGGGACGCGGCCCCGGGTCCGGGCAATCGCCCGGGCGCCGGACGGGACGAACGTGGACGTGACCGCGCAGGCGGAGTGGATCAGCTCGGACCCGGCGCTCGCCACGGTGTCGAGCGTGGTCCGCCCCGGCTCGGTCCGCGCGCTCCGCACCGGCACGCCGACGCTCATCGCGCGCTTCGCCGGACTGACCACCGGTGCGCCGCTGCCGATCACCGCCGGGACGCTCACCCGCTTGTCGGTGACCGCGCCGGGGGCCCTGAGCGTGGGCACCTCCGCGACCGCCAGCGCCACCGCGACGCTGTCGAGCGGTGGGACGCAGGTCCTCGCCGAGGACGTGGTGTGGTCGTCCGACGACCCGGACATCCTCGCCGTCTCCAACGCCCCGGCGGGGCGCGGGCGCCTGCTCGCGATCCACCCGGGAACGACGACCCTCCGGGTCCGAACGCGGCCGGGTCTGCCCGTCTTGCAGGCATCGGCGGCAGTCACGGTGTCGGGGCCCGCGCTGCGGAGCTCACCTGCCGGGGCCCTTCGGCACGCGGGAACCAGGACTCACCCCCCCGCCTCGCGCTGAACAGCGGCCCCCGCCGGTCGACGGCCCACGTAGCGGGACTCGGGCCGGATGAGCCGCCCGGTGCGCCGCTGCTCGTCCACGTGCGCCAGCCAGCCCACCACGCGCCCGCAGGCGAAGAGCGGGCTGAACGCCTCGCGAGGCAGGCCCAGCGCGTCGAGGAGGACCGCGGTGTAGAACTCGACGTTCGCGCGGAGCGGCCGGTCCGGATGGCGCCGACGCAGCACGTCCTCGGCGGCGCGCTCCACCGCCCGGGCCAGGTCCAGCCGCGGCGTGCGGTGGCCTTCCTTCTCCAGCCGCTCCACCGCCCGCTCCAGCACCGCTGCCCGCGGATCCCGCGTCCGGTAGATGCGGTGGCCCATCCCCATGATGCGCCGGCCGGCCAGGAGCTCCCGCTCCAGCCACTCCGCCGCCGTCTCCGGCCGGCCGATCGCGTCCAGCATGTCCAGCACCGGCCCCGGCGCCCCACCGTGCAGCGGTCCCTTCAGCGCCCCGATCGCTCCCACCACCGCCGACACCGCGTCCGATCCGGTGGAGGCGATGACCCGGGCGGTGAAGGTGGAGGCGTTCATCCCGTGGTCACTGACCGTCACCAGATAGGTCTCGAGACCGGTGGCGCGGTGGGTGGTGGCCTTGCCGCGGAGCATCCGGACGAGGTCCTCGGCGTGGCCCGCCTCGGGATTGGGAGCGAGCGGAGCGAGCCCCTCCCGCCGGCGCCACCAGGCGGCGGTGAAGACGGCGGTGGCCGCGGTGAGCCGGACAGCGAGGTCCCAGCTACTGCCCTCGGCGAGAAGCGGGGCCAGCCCACCCCGGAGCGCGTCCATGCCGTCCTGGGCCAGCAGCGCCCGCCCGAGCCACTCCAGCTGCTCGAAGGCCCGGACCCGCTCCCGGCCCAGCGTGCGTCGTAGCTCGGCAGCGGAGGTCGCCCCGGGCATCGCGGCCCACAGCTCGGCGCACAGCTCCTCGAAGGAGCAATGACCCCCCAGCTCCTCCACGTCGTGGCCGGCGATGACCAGGCGGCCTCGCTCGCCGTCCACCTCGCTCAGCGCCGTGTCCGCCACCACCACGCCCTCGAGTCCCGACGCCACCGAATCCGCCATGGGTGCACCTCCGGTGCCATCTGTCCTAGCGTGAGTCTCATATGGATCCATCTGGATTCGACAATCCACATGAGGCGCTCGTGGACGCGCGGGAGGCGGCGCG
>Ga0070664_100001303_pt1 | contig 19939 bp, 16 predicted proteins | sample KBSC73metaG_FD_65863 | JGI IMG/M metagenome (GOLD analysis project Ga0070664, IMG submission 65863) | Corn rhizosphere microbial communities from Kellogg Biological Station, Michigan, USA - KBS C7-3 metaG | ecosystem: Host-associated > Plants > Roots > Rhizosphere > Soil ... | reverse complement strand
GTGCTCGTCTCAGGCACCGACTGGTAGCTCCACTCGGTAGCGCTGACTTGCTGGCGGACCTGCAGCGTGTAGCGACCGTCGACGAATATCGCCGCTTCCTCGGGGAGCACGACGGCAGAGCCGGCCGAGCCCTGGAAGCCGGTGAGCCAGGCCAGTCGCTGCGCATAGCTCCCGACATATTCGCTCATATGCTCGTCGGTCAGCGGGACGACGAACCCGTCGAGCTTCTCAGCCTTCAATTGCTCGCGAAGGGCTTTCAGGCGATCGGCGTAACTGGACATGCGCTAACTCCCTCGGCCCCCAGCTAGTGCAAGGACAGCGGTTCTTGAAGTGCGATCTTCCGATCGACCCCTTTTAAGTTCACTATTGTCACACGGTCAGGCGCCATTTTTCGTGACCTTAAGCGGCCGCGCGTTGCGCAAGAGGTCTCGTAAATTTTATCGCCGCCATCCGACCGAACCAAGCACGGCAATTGCGAATAGGAAAGTGGTTCGCGTTGGGGAATATCCGGCCCTCAGTGGAGCTTTCCCGGATACGAAACCCAAAAATACTTGCGCGCGCGGTTTCCGAACTTTTGCAGGCCCCCCTTAGGCTCGCGCGCTCCTGTTTCCCCCAGCTGCCCGGACTCGCGCGGCGGATCCAACGCCATTGTCACGGCGGTGAAGATTGGCCTGGTTGACGGAAGGCGAGACTGGATCCGGCGCCTGAGCAATTGCACCCGCGTCCACAATCCGTTGCGATAGCGTTCGGGAATGGGGCTTTGAAGAAAGTAGCCTGCGGTGAGCATCTGCACCTTGAACGCCCTGCGCAAAGTAGAATCCTTCGTGAAACTCTCAAGTCGCGACCATTGAACGCCTTCCTCCGCGATCAAACGGTGCATATCAACAAGGTGCCTTACGTCGATCTGGCCACACCAGTAATCCTTGTCGTTCAGCTGATCGTGCAAGACGTTCAGAAACAGCTGGCAGGTGGCATCCGGCACCCGGACCTCGCCCCCCAGCGACTGGTTCGTCGAGCAGTAGGGTTTGATCTGGTCGTAGCCGAGATTGAGGTAATGAGGCTTGAGCGACGTATGAAGATCGACCGTCCCTACATCACGCGTCCGCGCCAGCACTGGCGGTAGGAGTTCATTCTCCGCTCCAACGATGATTTCATACCCAAGACTTCGAAGCGCCTCAACGCAGTCAATTCGGCGCTGTGCGGGCACCAGTATGTCTATGTCCGACAGGAGGCGTGAACCTTCGTCAGGACTGCTGAGCAGCCGAGCCAACCCCTTCATGGCGATTGGAGTCACCCCGACACCATTGAGAGCCGGGAGCAGCTCCGCGAATTGACGAATTATGTGCTCATTGCGCCGGCGTGCCCTGTCGCGAAGGTCGACAAGCAACTCGCGCAGTTCTTCGGGCATTGCATAATCGCGGCGCGAGAGAACGCGGTCAGCCAGAGTGCCGACCGTCAATGTCCGCGTCGCAAGATCCACGACGGCATGCCAGTTACGCGGGGCCTTTGCGTCGCCGGTTAGACAATTGATGAGATCGGCGAAGGTGTCGCGCTCACGCACAATCATTACCGGCTATCACGCGCGCCGCGTCCCTAGCGTCCGAGTAAGTCAGTTCGAAGCAGTCCGCGTTCCTGACGATGCTTGCTAAATGGCGCATGATCTCCGTCGAGCATTCACCATCGCGCGATAAGCTCTCGCGGAGGAGCGCGCCCATTGCCTGCTCGGGCGCAATCGCGTTCAAGCACGCTTCCTCTCCAGAGCCGCGCTTTAATTGTACGATCGCGCACACCGCCGACGCCGGCGCCAAGTTCGACTTGGGGATCAGAGGAAAGCGAACCCGCTGGCCGTCCGGACGAATGTGCGTTTCAAGGCCGGACAGGTCGGTTCCCATCTCCCCTGCCAGCTCCCACCCACTTTCCTTGACCGCCGGAGCTAAAGAAGCGCCCCACATTAAGCCTTCGCGGGTCAGCAGCGTGACGTCGTCTGAACCGTAGTCATAACCGCGGCTCAGGAGCGCGAGCGAAAGCGTTGTCTTGCCCGCCCCGGGCGAGCCAAGCAGCAGGACTGAGCCCTCGTCCCTGCGGAGGCATGCCGCATGGAAGGCCGCAAGATGGAGTTCGCTCCTGATAACGTCATCAAGGATGAGGCCTTTGAGGCGAACAGCGGCTGTCGCTGCCTTGAAAACACCAGCGCGCGCATCACCCTTATCGATCAGCACCCATCCGGGGACCGACGCCAGGCGATACCTCAAGTTTGCAGGCCCGGGCTCGACCTCCAGGTGCGCGAATGACTCGCCAACAACATTGAACAGCGCATCGTTGCCATAGTCTATTGGCAGGTCGACACCGGCCACCCGAAGATGCTGGGACAAAGCCCTCTGAAGCTGTGCCGGCGGGACCTCTGCCTCGAGCAGTGCCAGATCCGATAATCGCTCGAGAAACGCCTCGACCCAGGAGGCTGCCGTAGCAGGCACAACGCCTCGATCCGTGAGTTCGGCCGCAAGCTCGCTGGATGTCGCACCAGCCCCGAGCATGTTCGCCATGACAACACTGGTCGCGTTCAAGCGATGGATTTGCTGATCACGCTGCGAATAAAGCAGACCGTAATTCGCCATCGGCTCCAGATGAGCGCTCGAGCTTAGCAGGTATGTCAGGTCATCTGGCAGGGGCTCATGAGCCAGAATCTGCCGAGCGGCCACAAGCCTTCGCTTAAACTCAGCTCACCTGGATTGCGATTGAGCCACCTTAGTGGCCCTTCCCGTGTCCGTTGCCGCGGATCAGGTCTGCCTTGGCGTTGCCGCGCCCGTTTTCGTGGACCAACCCCGCGCTAGCGTGCGGGTTACCTCCGCCTCCACCGTTATTACCGGGATGGCCGGGGCCTGATTCCCAGCCGTCGTTTACCGGCGGATTGCCCGGCGGCTGCGGGTCGTAGCCATTGCCGAGTCCATTGTTGCCATGCACGGAGGGCGGGCCGCCAGTCGACCGGGCGATGGCGGGTGAGGACATGGACGTTGAGAGCAGGACCGTGACCACCGGCGGCGCAATGATCGCAGCCTTGCCGAACTTGGTGAGAAACGCGCGACGATCCTCTTCAGCGACGCTCCGGTTGAACTCGTCCATGCTTCGACCTCCATCCAAACGACGAGTCGGTATACAGAAATTTAACGGTTTGGCAGAGTATTTTGTCGCCCCTCGGTCGGACGCCATCCGCGCATCGGTTCAATGATGCTAGAACAGATAAAATAGTAAGCCCACGAGCGCCCATATTGGCAATGAGAACAATATCCCAAAGGCGAGCCCACGTGCGCCCGCGATCTCATCGGCTGCCTCGTGGACGATTGGTTCGAACTTCATAGCTGGAACGTAACCAACCTTTGTGAAGCAACCGTGACAAATGCCCAGGGTTGATTGAGTCAAATTCCAAGCCGCGATCTCTTTTTCGCCGTCCGGCTTCCATCCATTACACGCATTCGTGTCACCGCTTGACCCTTCCCGTCGCCGGTCACCGCGCTAAGAACGGGGCATGGACAAGCCCGTAGAAATCCCCGCCCCACCGACTGCCGAGCAGCGACCTTACAGCTACGAGCGCCATGGGGTGACGATCGACGATCCCTGGCACTGGCTGCGCGACCCGAAATATCCGCAGGTCGATGACCCCGACGTCCTCGCCTACCTCCATGCCGAGAACGACTATTTCCATGGTTGGGCCAGGCAGCACGAGGAGCTGATCGAGCAGCTGTTCCAGGAGATGAAGGGCCGCATCAAGGAAGACGATTCTTCGGTCCCGATCCGTGACGGCGATTATTTCTACTGGTGGGCATTCAAGCCCGGATCGCAATATCGCACCTGGTACCGGAAAGCCGTCAGCGGCGGGGCAGACCAGATCATCTTCGACGAGCCTGTCGAGGCCGAGGGCAAGGATTATTTCCGGCTCGGCGCGCTGGCGGTCAGCCCCGACGCGCGGCTGGCCGCGCTGCTGGTCGATGACAATGGCTCCGAACGCTTTCAACTGCGCATTCGCGACCTAGCGAGCGGCAAGGATATCGAGACCGTAACGGAAGTCGGCATCGGCCAACCGGTATGGACCAGCGATAGCGCCGGAATCGTCTTCACCGAGGTCAACGAAAACTGGCGCAGCTATCGCGCGCGTTATCATCGGCTCGGCCGCCCGGAGGCCGACGACATCACCATTTACGAAGAGACTGAGGAGTTGGGTTTTTCGGTTGGCGTCCACAAGTCGAAGGACGAGAGCCTGATCTTCATCTCGACCGGCGACAATGCGACGAGCGAGGTGCGCTTCGCGTCGGCTGCCGATCCATCGCAGCCACTGACGCTGATCTCAGCCCGCAAGGCCAATCGCGAATATCATGTCGATGCCGCGCACGGAAAACTCTGGATCCATACCAATGACGACCATGTGAATTTCCGTATTGCCGAAGCAGACCCTGCTGATCCGGAAAATTGGCGGACGGTGATCCCGGGTTCCGACCGCGTCTATCTGACGGGCGTCACTTCCTACAGAGACCATCTGGCGATCAGCAGCAGGGTCGATGGGCTCGACCAGTTACTACTCCGCGCCTATTCGGGCGCGGAGACGCGTATTCCGTTCAACGAAGCGAGCTACAGCGCCTTCTTTCACGGCAATCCCGAATTCGCACCCGACAGCTACCGCGTCGGTTATTCGTCAATGGTCACGCCGATGACCACCTATGACTATCACGCCGGTAGCGGCGAGCTCGAGGTCCGCAAGGTCCAACAAATCCCGTCAGGCTATGACGCCTCGCAATATGCGACCGAACGATTGATGATCGATGCGCGCGATGGCGCGAAGGTGCCGGTATCGGTCGTCTACAAGCGAGGCTTCGAACAGAACGGGGAAGGCCGTCTCTTCCTTTACGGTTACGGCGCCTACGGCATCGCGGTCCCTCCGGTTTTCAACAGCAACCGTATCAGCCTGCTCGACCGGGGCTGGGCCTGCGCCGTCGCCCACATCCGCGGGGGGGACGACCTCGGCTACCAATGGTTTCTCGACGGCAAGCTCGACAAGCGCACCAACACGTTCAACGACTTCGTCGATGTCGCGAAAGGCCTGATTGCAACCGGCTTCAGCAAGGCTGGAAATATCGCGATCAACGGCCGGTCGGCGGGCGGCGAACTCGTCGGCGCGGTGGTCAACACCAACCCGGAGCTCTGGGGCGCCGTCGTCGGCGATGTCCCGTTCGTCGATGTCGTGAATACGATGCTCGACGATACTCTTCCCCTGACGCCAGGTGAATGGCCGGAGTGGGGCAACCCGATCACCGACAAGAAGGTGTTCGACCACATGCGCACCTACTCGCCCTACGACAATGTGAAGGCGCAGGATTACCCGCCAATGCTGATTACCGGCGGCCTCACCGATCCCCGCGTGACTTACTGGGAGCCCGCGAAGTGGGCTGCCAAGCTGCGGGCCACAAAAACCGACAACAATCTGCTGGTCCTGAAGATCAACATGGGTGCGGGCCATGGCGGCAAGTCCGGCCGGTGGGAGGGTCTGACTGAGGTTGCCGAAACCTATGCATTCATTCTGACGGAGACCGGCAAGGGGTGACGCGCCCGGTCTTTGAGATGACGCTGACGGCGGCGCCCGAGCACATCGACGTGCTCGGACACGTCAACAACGCCGTTTGGGTGCAGTGGATGGAGCAGGTTGCCGTCGCCCACTGGGACGCGGTGGCGGACCCGATGCACAAGGACGCCTACTTCTGGGTCGTTGTCCGGCATGAGATCGACTATCTGCGGCCGGCGTTTGAAGGTGATCGTATCCTCGCGAGGACCTGGGTCGGCGAAGCTCCTAGGGGCGCGAAGTTCGACCGCCACCTCGAGTTTACCGGCAGCGACGGGCGGCTTTGCGTGAAGGCCCGCACCGCCTGGGCGATCATCGACAAGGCGGCGGGACGGCCGATCCGCGTGCCACCGGAGGTGGTAGCGCCGTTCATGACGCCGGAGTAAGCACCCGTCGATGAGCCGCGCGATCTTCTACGAATATTTCCGCTCCTCCGCCGCGTACCGGGTTCGCATCGCCCTGAAACTCAAGGGAATCGAGTACGAAAGCCGCCCGATCGACCTTCGAGAGGGTGAGCAAGGATCGGATGAGTATCGCGCGTTGAATCCGCAAGGCCTCGTTCCGATGCTCGAGATCGACGGACACCGGCTGACGCAGAGCCTGGCGATCATCGTCTATCTCGACATGCGCTATCCGAACTGTCCGTTGCTGCCGGCGTCCGCCGATGCCCGCTCGCACGTCATCTGCCTTTCGGAGACGATTGCGTGCGACATCCATCCGCTCAACAATTTGCGAGTGCTCAAATATCTGAAGGGGGAACTCGGTCATTCGCAGGAAGAGATTGATCGCTGGTACGCGCACTGGATCACGGAGGGCCTCACGGCGCTGGAAGCTCTGGCGGCCACGCGCGCGGGCGCCTTCCTGGTCGGCGATGCACCAACCGCTGCCGACTGCTGTCTCGTTCCGCAGCTTTTCAACGCCCGCCGCTTCAACGTCCCAATCGACGCTTACCCGACATTGCTGCGCGTGGACGAGAACGCGAATAAGCTGGACGCCTTCGCGGCGGCCCACCCCGACCGTCAGGAGCAAATGCAATGAACCGCGTCGACAGCATCAATCGGGGCATGACCGCGGATCTCAAGCCGCTCGAGTCCGTCGATATCCCCTCGCTTGAAGGCAAGGTTAGCGCAGAAGAATGGGCGATCCGCGTCGATCTCGCCGCCGCTTATCGGATGGTCGCGCATTACGGCTGGGACGACTTGATCTTCACCCATCTCTCCGCGCGCATCCCGGGCGAGGAGCACCATTTCCTGCTCAACCCGTACAACCTTATGTTCGAGGAGGTGACCGCGTCGTCCCTGATCAAGGTGGACGTCCAGGGCAATCCGGTCGAGCCGACTCCGTTCATCACCAACCCCGCGGGATTCATCATCCATTCGGCCATCCATATGGCGCGCGAGGACGCGCATGCGGTCATGCATCTTCACACGCCCGCCGGTCAGGCAGTGGCGGCGCACAGCGACGGTCTCCTGCCGCTCACGCAAACGGCGATGCTGATCCGGGGGGATGTCGCCTTCCACGATTATGAAGGCGTCGCCGTCGACCTCGACGAACGAGAGCGCCTCGTCGCCGACCTCGGCGACAGGAACGCCATGATCCTGCGCAATCATGGAACGCTCGCCGTCGGCAAGAACGTCGGGGAATGCTTTGTGCGGCTCTATTTTCTGGAGCGGGCCTGCCAGGCGCAAATCATGGCGCTAAGCGCCGGCGATCAGGTCAACCATCCGCCGCAAGGCTCGCCGGAAGTCACCGCACAGCAAGGACAGGTCGGAGTTGCGCTCGCCGCCAATCTACTCGCCTGGCCTGCGTTGAAGCGCAAGGCGTACCGGCTCGATCCGAGCTTCGCGACCTAGCTTGGCGAGGCGCGCAGCCAGCGTCAGCGACTATCGCGCGCTCGCAAAGGCGCGGCTGCCACACTTCCTGTTCGAATATCTCGACGGCGGCTCCTACGACGAAGTGACCCTTCGGCGGAACGTCGAGGACCTCCGATCCGTGGCCCTGAAGCAGCGGGTGCTTCGCGACGTGTCGTCAATCGATCTGTCGACCGAACTTTTCGGCAAGAGATGGAGCATGCCGGTGGGGCTCGGCCCCGTCGGACTGTCCGGTCTATATGCGCGCCGCGGTGAGGTTCAGGCCGCGCATGCAGCGGCAGAGGCGGGCGTACCGTTCGCACTGTCGACGCTTAGCGCCTGCTCGATCGGCGAGGTCGCGCGGAGCGGCGCGCCGTTCTGGTTCCAGCTGTACATCGTCAAGGACCGCGCATTCGTCAGCGACATGATCGCCAAGGCGAAGGAGGCAGGGTGCGGTGCGTTGCTACTGACCGTGGACCTGGCGGTGCCGGGCACGCGCTATCGCGATTATCGCGCCGGTATTTCAGGGTCACTGGCGAGTCCAAATCGACGCCGGATGCAGGTTGTGCAGCGACCTGGATGGGCGTGGGAGGTAGGGCTACGTGGCAAGCCCCATACGCTCGGGAACATCGAGCCCTTGCTTGGGTCCGATGCTGTGCTCGAAAACCTCATGGGGTGGGTCAGCCAGAACTTCGATTCGAGCGTGACATGGAAGGATGTCGAGTGGGTGCGTTCGCAATGGGATCGACCGCTGGTGATAAAAGGCATCCTTGACCCGGAGGACGCGCGCGCGTCCTTGGGCAGTGGAGCTGACGGGATCGTCGTTTCCAATCACGGCGGCCGCCAACTGGACGGAGTTTCTTCGACGGCCCGGGCTCTGCCGCAAGTCGCCGACGCCATTGCCGGACGCTCTCCCATTCTGGTTGACGGAGGCGTTCGTTCGGGCCTGGATGTCGTGCGCATGCTGGCGCTCGGCGCCGACTTCGTGATGATGGGGCGGGCCTGGGCCTATGCCCTGGCTGCGGGCGGTCAGGATGCCGTTGCCCACGTCCTCAAGCTCATCGATGCAGAAATGCGCGTGGCGATGGCCTTGACGGGGGTTACCAAGGTCCCCGAGATCAACGAGCTGCTGCTCGAATCCAGCGGCAATCAGGCGACGTTCTGAACCGACGAGGCGTCGTCGCTGAATAGGCGGCGGACATCGGCGACGGTCATGGGTTCCGCGAAGAGGAAGCCTTGCACCGACGAGCAGCCGTGGGCCCTGAGCTCCATCAGCTGAGCCGTTTCTTCGACACCTTCGGCAGTGGTCTCGATGTTGAGGGCATGCGCGAGCTCGGTGATGGCCCGCACGATCGCGCTCGCGCCTTCGCGGGTGAGCAGGTTCTGGATGAAGCTGCGGTCGATCTTCAGCTTGTCGAATGGGAAGCTCTGTAGATAGCTGAGCGACGAATATCCCGTGCCGAAATCATCGAGCGCGACGCGAACGCCGATCGAGCGAAGGGAGTGTAGCAGCTTCAAGGTCGCATCGCCGCCGTCGAGGAAGATCGATTCCGTGATCTCGACCTCGAGGCGTCCCGGGGCCAGCCCGCTCGCGGCGAGTGAACGCAGGATCGTGTCGTGAAGCGCGCCGCGATGGAACTGGACGGGGGAGACGTTCACCGCGATCCGGATATGATTGGGCCAATGCGAAGCCTCGGCGCAGGCTTCGCGAATTACCCAGGCGCCAATCGGAACGATGAGGCCCGTATCCTCGGCTACGGGAATGAACTCGACCGGGGAAATCTGACCCCTGGTCGGGTGGTTCCAGCGCAACAGCGCCTCGAAGGAGCAAACGCGATTCTGCTCGAGGTCGAAAAGCGGTTGGTAGTGAAGTTCGAGCTGCCCCTGGTCTAGCGCGACGCGCAGGTCGGTTTCCAGTTGGCGGCGCTGCTGCGCGCGCTCGTTGAGGCTTTCCTCGAAAAAGGCGAATGTGCCCCGGCCAGCTTCCTTCGCACGATAGAGCGCGAGATCGGCGTTGCGCAGGAGGGTCTCGCCATGGCCGCCGTCGTCGGGCGAGATGGCGATGCCGATGCTGGTGGACGGGACCACCTCATTGCCATCAATGGTCAGCGGCTCGGCCATTGCATCGAGGATATCGCGCGCGAGCCTATCGATCGCGTTGCGGTCTTCACCGACGGTCTGGAGCACGACGAACTCGTCACCTCCAAGCCGAGCGACGAAGTGGCCCTTGGCCGCCTGCTGTACCCTTCGTGCCGCCTCGATCAGCAAGGCGTCTCCGGCAGGGTGGCCAAGCGTATCGTTGATGACCTTGAACTGGTCGAGATCGAGGCAGTGCAGCGCGAACTGGTTGCCGCTGCCCTCCGACGCGCGAAACGATTGTTCGAGCTGCTGCTGGAACATGGTGCGGTTCGGGAGGCCCGTGAGAACGTCGTTGAATGCAAGCTGCGTGATGCGCTGCTCGCGTTCGGCGATCTTTCCGACCATTTCGTTGAAGCTCTGCGCTAGACGCGCGAGCTCGTCGGAGCCGCGGACGCGGACCTGGACATGCTCGCCAGACGCCAGGCGGCCCGCCGCTTCGTCGAGGCGCGCGAGGGGCTGAGTGATCTTGCCGGCCGCGCGCCAGGTCGCGACCGCGACGGCAAGCAGGCCCAGCAACGTCATGACGGCAAGCGCGAACTGCAGCTTGCGAGCGTCGGCAAGGGCTTCGGCTTTCGGATATGCGAGGAGCAGGATCGCGCGCTCGTCGTCCGAGAACGTCGGGAGCGGCTTTGCAAGCGTGATGGACGGCGTTCCTGCCACGCGCATCTCGAACGCAGAGCCGCTGCCGTTGTGATCCTGCGCCAGCGCGGCCGAGCTCGGACTGAGCGCCGACATGCTCCCCGCTGCTTCCGACCAGCTGCCTGAACCTTTGGCCAGAACCGCCGCATGAAGCGGAATTGCGGACAGCCGCTCCAGAGCGCGCATTTCGCGCTGATCGAGATCGGCCGCGAACACGACCCAACCGATGAGGGTCGGGGCCATGATGGGCGCTGCGACGAGCTGGCGCGGCCGCCCCGCGAGGACCGCGACTCCCGTCACGCGCCCTTCGTCGAGAGGCGCCCACAAGCCCGCCGCTTCGAACGCGCGGATCGACGGATCGATCGCCGACACGCGCCCATCGGACATGACGATGAAGGCGGTGCGGACTTTGAGGCGCTGGGCGGCATTGCCCAGCGCGGAGCGCATCGTTGCTTCGTCCCCGGTCGCGACCGCCGCACGGAAGCCGAAGTCGCGGGACAGCAATTGCGCGGCATTCTGCAATTCGTGCGCCCGCTGCTGCCACAGCCGGTCATAGACCGCGCCGCTGGATTGCAACTGGCTTTCCACCTCACGCGACGCAGAACCGGCAATGAAGGTGTAAAGCGCCGCCGATACGGCAAGCATCGCCGCGGCGAAGAGCAGCGCGAACTGGACCGTCAGCCGGGCGCTCAGCGAATGGAACGAGCGCATCGCTCAATAATCCATCGACATCGGAGCCGGCGGCGGCCGCAGACGGATCGAGAAGTTCGCGTTCCGCTGACCCGGGCGGATGCTTTGCTGCACGACGCCGCCCGGCGCGCGGAGGTAAGGATGCCAGGCCGTGAGCCGCGCCGGGGCGTTGGGCGCATCGCTGAATACCGCCGTTCCCTGCCCATTCGTCCGCGCGGTCCAGACGCTGTCGGTGACGACGATGAACGCGCTCATCTGGTCGTGGATGTTGCAGCCTAGCGCCACCACGCCGGCCTTGTCGAAATGCACGGTGCGCGATTGGTCCTTGGCGAAAAGCTTCAGCTCGAACCTTTTGGCCGGCGAGAAGGAATAGACATGGTGCTTGGTCGGATCGAGGTTGGGGAAGGAGACGTCCGCGCCGACCGGCACGATAGAGAGGTAGGGGTGGAACTGGATGTTCTTTTGCGAAACGACGTATCGCCCCCCGGAGCGCGGAGCGCGAGCGGCGTTTCCGGCCGGATAAAGGGTCACAACGGCGTCGCGAACCGGACGCCCCGACGCATCGACGACGCGTACTGCAAGCGGGGCGGCCGCGATCGGCGCGGCCAGGCTCAAGCCTGCCGCGAGTACCAGGAGTTTACGCACCATCAGCGAAATTTAAGCGGAGAAGGTAAACGCGCGTGTGTGCAAGCGTGGTTACCAGCCTATTCGCAGTTCGGCCTGCGCCTGCGTTTGCCGCTGGCGCGGCGCCAGACCTTCCTCCTCGAAACGCTCGCTTCGGGTCGACACGTGGAGCAGCTCGAAAAGTCCCGTAAATCTGCCGAAATCCCGCTTGGCGGATGCCATCGCCGACCAGCCGCGCTCATCATATTCGTCGGTCCACCAGCCGCCTCGATTGCGGGTGTCGAACGCCTCCGCGCGCACCGCCAGGCCGAACGGTCCGAACGGACGCGTCAGCAGTACGAAGGCGGACCGGAAACGGTTGTCGATCCAGCGGCGTCCCTCCTCAAGATACCCCATCCTGGTGCGCCCTTGCAGCGCCTGGGCCTTAAGCTCCGTCCCGCCGCCGAGGTCCGCGACGATCCCGACGTTGTCAAACTTAGTGCGCCATCCCCATTCGGCGTCGAGATTGAAGTCCTCCGGATCCGCCCGATTGTCATAGCGAAACAGCTCGAAACGGACGGGAACCGGCGGCTGCCACGCGAGCTTCGCATAATAGCCGGGGCGGTGCGCGAAGCCCTTGTGAAGGTCGATCAGGGGGTGCGTGTAAGGAGCTTGCGCTCCATCCCAGTCCGGTCCGAGGTCAGGCAGCGGCTGACGTCGGAATGCCAGCGTCGTGCGGTCGTGAAGCGCCCATCCGCGGAAGGTCAACAGCGTGCCGGCCGTATCGTTCGCGGCCATCACCGCGCCGGTCGCGCGCAGTTGGTGCGATCCCAAAGTCGCAGCAAGGGTCGCTTCGGCTGCAACCGGGCGCACTTCTTCGCCGATCCAGCTGTTGATCGCTGACGGCGTGATCGAGTCCTTAACATGCCAGTCGGCGCCCTCGTGCTCGAGGCTGACAGGCGGCCACATCAAGCCGAGGCGGCCGGATGCGGTGACTTTGGTGCCGCGCATCGGCCGGAATGTCAGATAGGCCTGGCTGAGGCCGGCTTCCGTTCGCTCTCCGCCCTGAAGGGAACCGACGATCGTCGCGCCCAGCGACCAAGTGATCTGGGGCTTCCAGACGAGGCTGACGTTGCCGAGTTGCGGACTGAGACGAAGGTCGCCGTCGCTCCCCGAACGAAGCTTGCCCAGGCCCCCGTCCACCCAGCTTTCGGAATCGTCGACTGCGACCAGCCGGATATCCCCGCTCGCTTCGAGCGTGTCCGGCGCAAATATCTGGGCGTTCGCCGGCGTCGCGCAAAGCACCGAGAGCGCGCAGCCCAATGGGCGCGCGCAGCTCACGAGCAGGCGTTTGGCGGCACAAGCCATGCCTCGCGGGTTAAGCGAACAAGGTTAATATTATGGGCAGGTTAGTTGGTCGGGGAGAGAGGATTCGAACCTCCGGCCCCTGCCTCCCGAAGACAGTGCTCTACCAGGCTGAGCTACTCCCCGACCGGAACCCGCATGTGCGATTGAGGTCGCGGCGGGAGCCAAGGCCGCGGCTAGATAGAAGGGGGTTGCGGCGAGCGCAACCCAGTGCTGAACGTGCCGGGCGCTAAGCGCGCCCGAGTGTCTGCAGCCATTCCTCATGGCGCACAAACTTCTCGCGCGGAGAGCCCGGACGGGCGTTGGCGGCCTCCGTCTCCTCGATCTTGCGCCAATCGTCATAGTCGGTCGGCATGACCCCCCGCTCTTCCAGGAGGCGTTTCAACCCTTGGGCGCCAGCCCGGTCGCCGGCTCCTCCGCCCGGCATCTCAGCGGCGATCGCGTCGGCGACTTCATAGCCGTCGGGCCGATTGGTGCCGATGGTCCCGCTCGGGCCTCGCCGCGCCCAGCCGACGGCGTAGAGCCGATCCGCGATGCGGCCGCCCTGGTTGACGAACTTGCCACCCTCGAACGGCACTTCTGCGATGGGCGAGGTGGAGTAGCCGATGGCCGTGATGATGAGCGAAGCGGGGACCTCATAGGTCTCGCCCGTTCCTCGCGCCGAGCCCGTTTCGTCGAGCTCGGTGCGTTCGACGATGATGCGCTCTACCTTGCCGTCGCCTTCAATTCGCACCGGCTTGGCGAAGAAATCGAACACCATGCGCTTTGGCTTGCCGGCATCGGGCGGCGTGCCGGCGAAGCCGCGCAGGATCGTGATCGACTTGCGATGTCCCGGCTCCAACGCTTCATCAGCCTCAAGCGGCGGGAAATCGGCAGCCTCAACGACGGGGGAGGCTGCGTCGAGGTGCCCCAGCTCGCCCAGCTCCTTGGGCGTCATCGCGATCTGATGAGGTCCGCGACGGCCGAGGATCGTGACCGTGCGAATCGTGGAAGCATCGAGCGCTTCAAGCGCGTGCCCGACGATGTCAGACCCTTCGAACTCCGCCCGCGTCTTCGACAGAATGCGTGCGCAATCGAGCGCGACGTTTCCGTTGCCGATCACGGCCGCATGCGTGCCGCCAAGGGGAGGATCGAGATCCGCGAAATCGGGGTGCCCGTTGTACCACCCGACGAACTCGGCCGAGCCGACGACGCCCGGCAAATCTTCGCCGGGAATGCCCAGCTTACGGTCGTGCGGAGCCCCCGTTGCGAGGATCACCGCGTCGTAGAGTTCCAGAAGCTCGGCGATCGAGACATCGCGGCCGACGGTGACATTCCCGATGAAGTCGACGCCCGCGCTCTCGGCGACCTTGTCGTAGCGCTTACTGACGGCCTTCAGCGACTGGTGGTCGGGGGCGACGCCGAAACGGATCAGCCCGTAGGGCACCGGATAGCGATCGAGGATGTCAATGCGGCCTTCCTCGCCATAGGCCTTCTCGAGCGCCTCGGCGGTATAGAAGCCCGCCGGTCCTGACCCGACGATCGCGAAATGCCGCATGCAGTCTCCCTTTTCGGGATGGCATAACGGCAAGAGGCCCTCGCCCCAACCCTCTCCCGCTCGCGGGAGAGGGAGGCGCGGCGAAGCGGAGAATGAGGAGACCTATGCTTTGCTATGATCCTCCAGCAGGACGCCGCCCTTTTTCTGAAGGGCGCCCTGGATCACGCCCGCGAACATGCCGAGCATCCCAGGCAGCAGCACTTTGAGGTGCACCTTGGTGTCCATCACATCAATGGTCGCCTTCACGGCCTGTCCCATCGCCGCGACGTCGAGGTGCAGCTGGTCGCCGGACCACCCGGACTGCACCTGGGCGCCGCCGGGGATATGTTCCTGCAATTTGTGGATGTTGTTGGCGATCCGCCGACGCGCCTCGTCCTTACCGAGGTTATGGGGAAGGTCGACATCGATGGGTTGAGTCATTCTTGCGATGTCGGCCGGTGTTCGGCGCTTTTCAAGGCACGCCAGCGGTCTATGGTCGGGCCATGCGCGTCCTGCTTGCACTGATGATGTCCGCCCAGGCGCCGGTTGTCTCACCGCCGGCGCCCTTCGATCCCGCGGCCGAATATATCGCCGCCGGACAGGACGAACCTGGATACCGCTCCTGGTATCTCGCCGCGCCGTGGCGAGCGGCCCAGGTCAAGGCTTTCAACGATTATTTGAACACATCGCATGTCGGCGGCGTGCTGCCGACCTGGCAATTGCTGCGCACCGCGACCTCATGGAGGGACTGCGGCGGTCAGCCGTTCGAGATCCCGCCCGCAGAAGAATGGCCGCACATCGTTCAGACGCTGCGATACATCAATGACTATGTCGTGCCGGCGGTGGGACCGGTGGAGCCGGTTTCCGCGTATCGCAACCCGACGCTCAATCAATGCGCGGGCGGCGCCCCCGAAAGTGCGCACAAGCATTATTCGGCGATCGACATGGTGCCGCTGCGACCGATCACCCGCGAGGCGATGATGCGGATCCTGTGCACCGCTCATTCGCAGCATGGGGCGACGTACAACGCGGGCCTGGGCTTCTACGCCTTCATGCGCTTTCACGTGGATTCGACCAAGTACCGCCGCTGGAACATGGACCCGGCCGTAGCCGCGCAGTGTCCCCCGCTGATCCACCCCGAGGATATCGCCACCGTTGGCCAGCCCCTGCCCACGCAGTCGACGCCCCCGGCCACTCCGCTAGCGGCGCCAACAGCTCCGCCTGCGGCAACAAACCCGCACATCCCCGAACGAGGCTTGCAGCGTTAGACTCCGCTCTTGTGTTGCCGTATTGCAACACCATATCCCTCGCCAGCCGAGAGGGGACTTGAATGGATTTCGAAAAGCTCACCGATCGCGCGCGCGGCTTCCTGCAGGCCGCTCAGACGATCGCCGTCCGCGAACATCATCAGCGGATCGCGCCGGCGCACCTTTTGAAGGCGTTGCTCGACGACGAGCAGGGGATGGCTGCCGGACTGATCGGCGCCGCCGGCGGCGATGCCAAGGTCGCGCAGCGCGAGGCCGATGCGCTCGTCGCCAAGGTTCCTGCCGTGACCGGCACCGGCGCAACGCAGGCGCCTGGAATCGACGGCGATGCCATCCGGATGCTCGACCAGGCTGAGCAGATCGCGAAGAAGGCTGGGGACAGTTATGTCACCGTCGAGCGCATCCTCCTGGCAATGGTGCTCGCTAAGAACACCGACGTCGGCGCCGCGTTGGCGAAAGCCGGCGTCACCGCGCAGAAACTCCATGCTGCGATCGACAAGCTACGCGGCGGTCGGACGGCCGACACGCAAGGCTCCGAGGATCGCTACGATGCGCTGAAGAGATATGCGCGAGACCTCACGGCGGCAGCCCGCGAGGGCAAGCTCGACCCCGTCATCGGACGGGACGAGGAGATACGGCGCACGATCCAGGTGCTCGCCCGCAGGACGAAGAACAATCCGGTACTGATTGGCGAGCCAGGGGTCGGCAAGACGGCCATCGCCGAGGGCCTCGCTTTACGCATCACCAACGGCGACGTGCCCGACGGGATCAAGGACAAGCGCCTGCTCGCGCTCGACATGGGCTCGCTCATCGCGGGCGCTAAGTATCGCGGCGAGTTCGAGGAGCGCCTGAAGGGCGTGCTCGATGAGGTGAAGCAGGCTGCGGGCGACATCATTCTTTTCATCGACGAGATGCATACGCTGGTCGGCGCGGGGAAATCCGAAGGTGCGATGGACGCTTCGAACCTCCTGAAGCCTGCCCTTGCCCGCGGCGAGCTGCATTGCATTGGCGCCACCACCCTCGACGAATATCGCAAGCACGTCGAAAAGGACGCCGCCCTCGAGCGGCGCTTCCAGCCGGTGTTCGTCGGCGAGCCCACCGTGCCCGACACTATTTCGATCCTTCGCGGCCTCAAGGAGAAGTACGAGCTTCACCATGGCGTGCGGATTACGGACGGCGCGATCGTCGCAGCGGCAACGCTCAGCAATCGCTACATCACCGACCGCTTCCTGCCCGACAAGGCGATCGACCTGATGGACGAGGCGGCGAGCCGAATCCGGATGGAGGTCGAATCCAAGCCCGAGGAGATCGAGAATCTCGATCGCCGCATCATCCAGCTCAAGATCGAGCGCGAGGCGCTGAAGAAGGAAAGCGACAAGGGCAGCAAGGAGCGCTTGAGCCGCATCGAGGAAGAGCTTGCGAACCTGGAGCAGCAGTCGGCGGAACTGACCCAGCGCTGGCAGGCGGAGAAGGAGAAGATCGCGGGCGAAGCCAAGATCAAGGAGCAGCTCGACGCGGCCCGACTGGAGCTTGATCAGGCCCAGCGCGGCGGCGACCTCGCAAAGGCAGGCGAGCTCCAATACGGGCGCATCCCGGAACTTGAGAAGCACCTCGCCGATGCACAGGCTTCAGCCCAAGGCGCGATGCTTCGCGAGGAAGTCACGGACCAGGACATTGCGGCCGTGGTCAGCCGGTGGACGGGCATCCCAGTCGAGCGAATGATGGAAGGCGAGCGCGAGAAGCTGCTTCAGATGGAAGCCACGATCGGTGCTCGCGTGATCGGCCAGGAAGATGCCGTGAAGGCCGTCTCATCCGCCGTACGCCGGGCCCGCGCCGGCCTGCAGGATCCCAACCGGCCTCTCGGTTCCTTCCTGTTCCTCGGCCCCACCGGCGTCGGCAAGACTGAGCTGACCAAGGCTCTGGCCGAGTTCCTGTTCGACGACGCCTCGGCGATGGTCCGCATCGACATGAGCGAGTTCATGGAGAAGCACGCGGTCGCAAGGCTGATCGGGGCGCCTCCGGGTTACGTCGGCTATGAGGAAGGCGGGGTGCTGACCGAGGCGGTTCGGCGCCGTCCCTACCAGGTCGTGCTGTTCGACGAAGTCGAGAAGGCGCACGGGGATGTGTTCAACGTGCTTCTGCAGGTGCTCGACGACGGCCGCCTGACCGACGGCCAGGGCCGCACCGTCGACTTCACCAACACGATCATCATCCTGACCTCGAACCTCGGTTCGCAATATCTTGCCGGGCTCGGCGAGGACGAGGCGGTCGAGAAGGTCGAGCCGCAGGTGATGGAGGTTGTGCGGGGTCACTTCCGGCCCGAGTTCCTCAATCGCCTCGACGAGATCATCCTGTTCCACAGGCTGTCGGCGGGCCACATGGGCCCGATCGTCGACATCCAGGTCGCGCGGCTTCAGAAGCTGCTCGAGGACCGCAAGATCAAGCTCGACCTGACGGATGCCGCAAGAGCGTGGCTTGGCCGGGTCGGCTACGATCCGGTCTATGGTGCGCGACCGTTGAAGCGCGCCGTGCAGAAATATCTGCAGGACCCGCTGGCCGATAAGATCCTCGCCGGCGAAGTCTCGGATGGATCGACGGTGCGCGTCGACGAGGGTGACGGCGGGCTGATCCTGACGCCCGTTACCGAACAACGCGAAGCAGCCTGAGACTAGACGCTCCGCACTGCCGCTGATTAGGTGGACGGCGTGACCGACGGGAATTGGCGTGCCCTGCTTCGCGATGCATCGCAATTGCGCGCCGCTGGACGAATCCCGGAGGCAATCGAGGCTTATCGCCTGGCCCTCGATGCCAACCCTGATCTGGCCGACAGCTGGTTCAACCTCGGATGGCTGCAGCGTCAGGCACGCGCGTTCGACGATGCTCTGAACTCGTACCAGCGGGCGCTCGATCTCGGAATCGCCAAGCCCGAAGAGGTGCACCTCAATCGCGCGGCGATCTTCTCGGAATATCTTCACCGGCCGCGCGAAGCGATGGACGAGCTCAATGCAGCGCTTGCTCGCAATCCGAACTATGTCCCGGCGCTGGTCAACCTCGGCAATCTTCACGAAGATATGGGGGAGCGCGACGCGGCGCGAGCAGGCTATTTGCGCGTGTTGGAGATCGATCCGAGCAACACGATGGCGCTCGCCAGGCTCGCCACCTCTTCGCTTTCCTTCACTCTCGATGTGGACCTCGAATTGCGCTTGCGCGCAGCCATCGACCAGCCCTCGGCAACCGCGACGCAACGCGCGGGCCTGGGCTTTGCGCTCGCGGCCCAACTCGACGCAGCCGGTGATTACAGCCGGGCCTTCGAGGCGGCGTCGGCTGCGAATACGGCAAGCCGCGCGGCGGCGGGTTCGCGGGCGAGTTACGATCGGGCGGCGCAGGAACGCTTCGTCGACCGTCTGATCGCGACATTCGCGGAACCGGCGACCGGCTCGAAGGAGCCTTCGCCGCTGTTCATATGCGGAATGTTTCGCTCGGGCTCGACCCTGATCGAGCAGATCCTATGCGGTCACAGCGGCGTGGTCACCGGCGGCGAGCTGGATCTCATGCCGACGATCGTCGCCAGCATTCCCGAATATCCCGAAGGCATGGCGCGCGTCGACGAAACGGTTCTGAACCGCGCGCGCGAATTCTATTTGCGGAGCCTTCCGGCATCGCTGGCCGCAAAGGTGGTGACCGACAAGCGTCCAGAGAATTTCCTGCACATCGGCCTGATCAAATCGATCTTCCCGGCAGCGAAAATCGTCCACACGGTGCGGAATCCGCTCGACAATCTGCTGTCCCTATACTTCCTCCACCTTGATCCCAGCATGGCCTATGCGCTGGACCTGCAGGACGCGGCCCACTGGTACGGTCAGTATAAGCGCCTCATGTCGCACTGGCGGAAGCTCTATCCGGACGACATCCTCGACGTCGATTACGATGCGCTTGTCGCCGACCCGCAGCCCGTCGTCCGGGAAATCCTCGATTTCGCCGGCCTCAACTGGGAAAGCGGCGTCCTCGACTTCCATTCGGCCGAACACGCGGTGAAGACTGCCAGCGTCTGGCAGGTGCGGGAGCCTTTGTTCACGCGCTCCTCCGGACGCTGGCGCAATTACGAGCAGCATCTGCAGCCCCTGCGCGACGCGCTGAACGAGTTCGTTCCCGATGATCTCCAGTAACGACGTTCGCACCATCAGCGCCGCTGCTGCGCAGCGCCTTCGGGAAGGCCGCCCCGATGAGGCCGCGCCGCTCTTCCGGCGCCTAGCCGAGCTGCAGCCGG
>Ga0070664_100001299_pt1 | contig 19974 bp, 21 predicted proteins | sample KBSC73metaG_FD_65863 | JGI IMG/M metagenome (GOLD analysis project Ga0070664, IMG submission 65863) | Corn rhizosphere microbial communities from Kellogg Biological Station, Michigan, USA - KBS C7-3 metaG | ecosystem: Host-associated > Plants > Roots > Rhizosphere > Soil ... | reverse complement strand
GAGGAGTTCCTTCGCGAATATAGGGGCGAGGGCATCCAGCACATCGCGCTAGGGACGTCGGACATCTACGACAGCGTCGACATCATCCGCGGCCGCGGCATCCCCTTCCAGGACACGCCCGACACATATTACGAGTTGCTTCCCGAGCGAATCAAAGGCCACGAGGAATCGATTCCCGAGCTGGAGAAGCGCCACATCCTGATGGACGGCGCGCCGACCGAGGGACAGGGTCTGTTGCTGCAAATCTTCACCCAGAATGTGATCGGGCCGATCTTCTTCGAGATCATCCAGCGCAAGGGCAACGAGGGCTTCGGCGAAGGCAATTTCAAAGCCCTTTTCGAGAGCATCGAACTGGACCAGATGCGCCGCGGCGTCCTTTAGTCCGAATGACCGAAGCCTACATCTGCGACGCAATCCGGACGCCTATCGGCCGTTACGCCGGCGCCTTGTCCTCCATCCGCGCAGACGACCTCGCGGCAATTCCGATCAGGGCGCTGATCGAGCGTAACCCCCAAGTCGACTGGGCTGAACTCGACGACGTGATTCTCGGATGCGCGAACCAGGCCGGCGAGGACAATCGCAACCTAGCGCGAATGGCCGGCCTGCTTGCCGGTCTTCCGGATAGCTCGGGTGGGGTGACTTTGAATCGGCTGTGCGGGTCTGGCCTCGACGCGGTTGCGATGGCGGCGCGGGCAATCCGCGGCGGGGAGTCGGACCTGCTGATCGCCGGAGGCAGCGAGAGCATGAGCCGCGCGCCGTTCGTCCTGGCCAAGGCCACATCCGCCTTCGACCGCAATGCCGAGATGTACGACACGACCATCGGCTGGCGCTTCGTCAATCCGAAGATGAAGTCCGCCTATGGCGACGACACCATGCCGAGCACCGGCGAGAATGTGGCGCAGGACTTCCAGGTCAGCCGGGAGGACCAGGACGCCTTCGCCATGCGCAGCCAGGAAAAGGCCGCGAAAGCGCAGCTCAACGGACGTCTCGCGGCGGAGATCGTCCCGGTCGAGATTCCGCAGCGGAAGGGCGATCCGCTCATCGTCGACAAGGACGAGCATCCGCGAGAGACGACCCGCGAGGCACTTGCGAAGCTGAAGCCGATTGTCCGCCCCGACGGTACCGTCACGGCGGGCAATGCATCGGGCGTCAACGACGGCGCGGCCGCTCTCATCGTCGCTTCCGAAGAAGCCGTGAAGCGAAATGGCCTGACCCCGCGCGCACGGGTCCTCGGCGCCGCCGTCGCGGGCGTCCCTCCGCGGATCATGGGGATCGGTCCCGCGCCGGCCAGCGAGAAGTTGATGAAGCGTCTCGGCCTCAAGATCGGCGATTTCGACGTGATCGAGCTGAACGAGGCGTTCGCGGCGCAGGGCCTCGCGGTGCTTCGTCAACTCGGAGTCGCCGATAACGATGCGCGGGTGAACCCCAATGGCGGCGCAATCGCGCTCGGCCATCCTCTCGGAATGTCCGGAGCGCGGCTCGCGTTGACCGCCACCGAGGAATTGCAGCGGAGCGGCGGCAAGCGCGCTTTGGCCACCATGTGCATCGGCGTCGGCCAGGGAATCGCGCTCGCGCTCGAACGGGTGTAATGTCCGTGACTATGGGAGCGGTCGCTGAAAAGGCGAGGATCGACGATGCGGCCATCATGGCTGTGCTCGAAACCGTTCCCGATCCGGAAATCCCTGTCCTCACGATCACCGACCTCGGCATCGTGCGGGACATCGTGCAGGATCCGCCGCGGGTGCTGATCAGCCCCACCTACACCGGTTGCCCGGCGACGGTGGCGATTGAAACCTCTATCCGCGAGGCGCTCGACAGGGCCGGCTTCGACGACGTTCATATCGAACGGGTGCTGTTCCCGCCCTGGACCACAGACTGGATCACGGAGCGCGGGCGCGAGCGGTTGCATGCTTATGGTATTGCCCCGCCGAGTCCCTCTGCGACGGCTGAATGCCCCAATTGTGGATCGAGCGAGACCGTCGAGGTCAGCCGGTTCGGAGCCACTCCGTGCAAGGCTCAATGGCGGTGCACATCCTGCCTGGAGCCGTTCGAACGTTTCAAATGCCACTAGGCACCTGATCCGCGATCACCACTCCGCGAAGCTGCCGTCCCTGTTGCGGAAAATGGGGTTGCGCCAGCGATGCCGGTCCTTGTCCGCCTCGCGGACCGCCGCTTCGTCGATCTCTACGCCCAGGCCCGGGCCCTCTGGCACCGGTAAATAACCGTCGACAGGCGTCAGCGCATCCTTGTTGGCGCAGAAGTTCAGAAGGTCGTGTCCGCCCGTATTGTAATGGATGCCGAGGCTCACTTCCTGGATGGCATGGTTGGGCGTGCAAGCGGCGATCTGGAGGCATGCTCCGAGCGCCAGCGGCCCCAGAGGGCAATGAGGCGCAACGGCGACGTCATAGGCCTCCGCCATCGCCGCGATCTTGCGCACCTCCAGAATCCCGCCGGCATGACTGAGGTCCGGCTGGATTATGTCGACTGCACCCTGCTCGAAGAAGGGCTTGAATTCCCATCTCGAGTAGAGCCGCTCGCCAAGGGCGATCGGTGTTGTCGTGTGGGCCGCGATATCGGGCAGGCCGTCCATGTTCTCGGATAGCAAAGGCTCCTCGATGAACATCAGGCCCAACGGCTCCAGCACCTTCGCCAATTGCTTGGCGACCGGCCGGTGGACGCGGCCGTGGAAGTCTAGACCGACATCCATGCCCTGCGCCTGCGCCGCTTCGACGCGCTTCACGACATCGTCGAACTCCCGGTTCGTGCCGATCCAGTTGAGCTCGGCCGTCGCATTCATTTTGACAGCGTTGAAGCCCTGCGCCTTCCGCCCGGCGGCGGCCTCGCCGATCTCGTGTGGTCGGTCGCCCCCGATCCAGGCGTAGGAGCGAACCTTGTCGCGCACCTTGCCGCCGAGCATCTGCCAGGCAGGCAGGCCGACCACGCGGCCCTTGAGGTCCCACAGAGCCTGCTCGAGCCCGGCAAGTGCCGACATGATCACCGCGCCGCCGCGATAGAAGCCGCCGCGGTAGCCGACCTGCCAGATGTCCTCGATATTGAACGGGTCGGCGCCGATGAAGCGGTCGCGATAGACTTCGAAGACGCCCTCGACCGCCTCGGCCCAGCCTTCCAGGCTGGCCTCCCCCCAGCCGAACGCGCCGTCGTCGCTCTCGACGCGGACAAACAGCCAGCGCGGCGGGACGAGGAAAGTCTCGATCTTCGCGATCTTTCGGACGCTCACGCTTTTTGCGCCTTTTTGGCTTGGGTTCCGCTGCCGGCAAGGTCGCGCCCGGCAGCGTCATCCTCGTCCGGATAGTCTCCGATCTTCTTGATCGGCACGACGAGACAGACGCTCTGTGCCGGAAGCACGTTGCGCCAATCGGCAATGAGTTGCTTGTACGCCTTGCCGACGTTGCGGATCTTTCGATCGAGGTCGAAGAGGCCGAGCGGATTGACGTTGCCGTTCTGCTCGCGAAGGGCCGTGTCCCAATCGACCTGATCAGTCAGGCTGTACCAGGTGAAACCGACGGTCGGAATGCCGACGTTGCGAAGCCGCAGCACGTTGGCCCATTCCTTCCACAGCCATTTGACGGCCTCGTCGCCGTGCTGGCCTTCCCACAAGTTGGTCTCGGTGTGCATCACCGGCAGGCGATAGCGGTTGTAATATTGGCGTGTGATCTCGGTGTAGCCGAATGTCTCGCCCGCCGCGACCGTGTGACCGTCGGCGAAGACGCGGTGCTCGTTCAGCTGGTAATAGTCATTGCCGAAGATGCAGTGTTGCTTCAACCGGTGCTCGAGGAACCACTCATATTCCTCGCGGGTCATGCCGTTATCCAGCAGAAACTGGTACATGCCGCTGTCCACGCGCCGACCGTAATTGAGGTCGAGCGACAGGAAGCGCATCTGGTTGAGCACCTCGGCCCGGCCGATCGCGGCCGGTGAATCCGCATGATAATATTCCGAGGATTCCGACTGGATGAAGATCGCGTCGTGGCGGCGCTTCAGGATCTCGATCATCGCCATGACGTTCGCTTTGACGATATGCTTCAGCGCCGTGATGAAGGACTTGTCGTCCTTCTTTTGTTCGTTCCACCAGCCGTATTTTGCCGAGAAGACGGAGCAGATGAACATCTCGTTGATCGGAGTGTAAAGCTGTACCCACGGATAGCGCTCGGCGAACTCGCCGGCGTAGGCAGCGAATAACTGAGGGAAGTCCGGGTTCTGGAAGTTACCGATCCAGTCCGGCACTCCGAAATGGCAGAGATCGACAATCGGCGTGATGCCGCGCCGCTTCAGCTCGGCGAAGGTGAGGTCCGCGAACTCCCAGTCGAACTTGTTGGGAGCGAGGTAGGTCTTGTGGATCGGCGGCCCGTAGCGAAGGTAGCCGATACCGACTTCCTGGACGCAGTCGAAATCCTCGCGCCATCGCTCATAATGTCCGCAGGCGTCCATCTCGTCGATGCGAGTCTTGCCGTGGTTGATGGTCGGGATGCTGTTTTCGATCCCGGTAGCGAACATGAAGTTGGCGATGACTCAGTCTCCGTCGTCTTCGTCAGCCGGCAAAGGGGACGTCAGCAATCCCCTGCACCCCCGGTATGACAATAAACAACCCCCCGGCGTTTGGTTGCATCTGCTTTGCCTCATCGTCGAGGCCGATGCTCGCCGACGTTATGTAAAGTTGCTCGAGACCGCGCCCGCCAAAGACGCAGCTGGTCGGCCGTGCCACGGGCATGTCGATCGTCTCCATCCATTCGCCCGACGGCGAGTAGCGGCGCACGCACCAGCCGTCCCAGAAGGCGATCCACAGGCAGCCCTCGCGGTCGACCGTCATCCCGTCGGGATAGCCGTCGCCATCCTTGAACTGCAGGAAGACATGTCGGTCACCCGCTGTTCCCGACGAATCCATCGCGAAGGCATAGGTGACCTGCCGCGCTGAATCATTGTGATACATCACGTCTCCGGCGGGACTGAAGGCCGGCCCGTTCGTCACTCTGTAGCCGCTGTCGATGGCGCCCCATTTCGTGTTGCTGTCCACGCAATATAGCGTGCCGGTCGCCGCCTTCTCACTATCGTCCATCGTCCCCGCCCAGAAGCGTCCTCGGCGATCGACCTTGCCGTCATTGAACCGATTGTCGGGTAGCTTCTCCTCGGGTCGGACGATGATTTCGAACCGGTCGGCGGCCGGATCGACGATGGCGATGCCGTCCTCGGTTCCGGCGATGAAGCCTCCGCTTCGCCGAGGCGCCAACGAGCCGATCCTTAGCGGCGTCGGCCATTCCGTGAGCTGCTCGCTCGAATCCAGGCGGAATATCTTTCGACCCTTGATGTCCAGCCAATAAAGCGCGGTCTCCCGCTCGACCCAGACTGGACCTTCGCCAAGGATGGCACGGACATCGGCGACGCAACGCAAGCGCGATTCGGCATTCATCGACGGCGGGGATAGCCTTGTTGCCCGAAAAGAAAACCGGGACCCGCCTCGCCACCGGTTAGTTTTCGGCTAAGAGCTCATCCATGCGCTGGACGGACGGATTCATCGCGGTCGACTGGGGCACGACCAACCGCCGCGCCTATCGGCTCGACGGGTCCGGCAAGTGCGTCGAGGAATTTGAGGACGACAAGGGCGTTCTCTCGATCGAGAATGGCTTCCCTGTTGCGGTCACGGAAATCCGGCAGCGGCTGGGCGACCATCCCCTCCTTCTTGCCGGAATGGTCGGATCGAACCGGGGGTGGAAGGAAACGCCTTATGTGCCCTGTCCAGCGGGCCTCGAAGACCTCGCCTCTCATCTGACCTGGGCTGGGGACCGCGAAGCCATCGTTCCGGGCGTCTCTTATGTCGGCAATGACAGGGCGGACGTGATGCGGGGCGAGGAGGTGCAGCTGCTCGGTGCCGTCGCAGCGGACCTCGTCGACCCGATGGGTCTCGTCTGCCACCCCGGCACGCACAACAAATGGGCGACGCTCCGGAAGGGCTCGATCAGCGAATTTCGCACGGTGATGACCGGCGAGCTGTTCAGCCTTCTGAAGGAGCATAGTATCCTGTCGGACCTGCTGCAGGGGCCGGTTGAGCCGAACGACGTCTTCAAGGAGGCGTCTCGTCGCGCCATCTTCAACGAGACGCTGCCAGCCGAACTCTTCTCGGTTCGTGCGCGCGTGCTTCTCGGCCAGGCGAAGAAGGAAGATGCGGCTACCTATGCCAGCGGCCTCCTGATCGGCACGGACGTGAGGATCGGCCTCGCATTGCCGACCGCCGCCCAAATCACCGTCATTGGCCGTCCGGAGCTCACGCGACTCTATGCGGCTGCGATCGGCCAGGCGGGCCGTGACGCGATCGAGCTCGACGGTGAACAATGTTTCCTCGCGGGCATTCACGAAATCGCGAAGAGGATTTCATGAGCGCGACAGAGCTTTTGCACCGCTATCTCGATCAATGCCCGCTCGTCGGCATCATCCGCGGCGTCACGCCGGACGAGGCCGAAGCCATCGGCGATGCGATCTACGAGAGCGGGATCCGGATCATCGAGGTTCCGCTTAATTCCCCGGCGCCGCTGCAAAGCATCGAACTTCTGGCGAAGAAATTCGGCGATGATGTGCTCGTCGGCGCCGGCACCGTGCTCGACCCCAGCGATGTCGGGCAGGTGTGGGACGCGGGGGGCAGGATCATCGTCTCCCCCGACACGAATATAGACGTGATCGCCGCAACCGCGTCGATCGGCCTGGTCTCGAGTCCGGGCTATTTCACGCCGTCCGAGGCGTTCGCAGCGATCCGCGCGGGCGCGACCGCGCTGAAATTGTTTCCGGCCGAAGCGGCTTCACCGGCCGTGCTGAAGGCGCAGCTCGCCGTTCTTCCAAAGGGCCTGCCCGTCCTGGCTGTGGGAGGCGTGAAACCCGACACGATGAAGCCCTGGCTTGAGGCTGGCGCCGCAGGGTTCGGCCTTGGTGGTGGCCTCTACAAGCCGGGCCAATCGGCCGCCGATACGCTCGACAAAGCGAAGGCGTACGTCGCCGGGCTGCGCTCATGAAGCCGGTCCGCATTGCGATCATCGGTTACGGCAAGATCGCCGAGGACCAGCATGTGCCCTCGATCCGCGGCAACGCTCGCTTCGAGCTGGCGGCGACCTCCAGCCGATCGGGCCAGGGCGTAGCTCAAACGTTCACCGACTGGCGCGAGTTGATCCGCAATGTCGAAGGTCTCGAAGCCGTCGCAATCACCACGCCCCCCGGCCCCCGCTTCGACATCGCCCGCGAATGCGTCGCCGCCGGCCTGCACTGCCTCCTCGAAAAACCGCCGACGGCCGGCCTCGCCGAGATTGCGGAGCTGGAGTGCCTTGCCCAGGCGCAGCGCGTCACGCTCTTTACGACCTGGCATGCGCAGCATCATGCCACGGTCGATGCCGCCGCCAGGGCGCTTGCAGGTAAGCGGATCAAGTCGATGGAGATTCACTGGCACGAAGACGTCCACAAATGGCATCCCGGCCAGCAATGGATATGGGAACCTGGCGGTTTCGGCGTGTTCGATCCCGGCATCAACGCGCTTTCCATCGCGACGAAGATATTCCCCGGCGGATTGTTCGTGAGATCTGCCGACCTCGAGGTCCCGGCAGATGCACAGACCCCGATCGCCGCTGACATCGTCTTTTCGAGCCCCGACGCGGACGGCCCCCTTCATGCGAGCCTGGACTGGCGCCGTACCGAGGGCGAGGAGTGGACGATCTCGGTGGAGACGAGCGACGGACTCCAGGTGCGGCTGGAGGAGGGCGGAGCGAAGCTCGTCATCGACGGCGAGCCGCAGGCCGACGATGGGATCGGCGAATATCCGGACATTTATCGGACCTTCATCGACCTCATCGACGAGCGCCGCAGCCTGGTCGACGTCGCGCCGTTCCGGCTGGTTGCGGACAGCCTTCTGGTCGGGCGCACAAAGAAGGTCGACGCCGTCAACAGCTGATGGAGCAACTTCCGTTCCGAGGCATTGTCCGCTTCAGGATGGCCGGACCACGTGCGTAACAAAGCGATAACCCCGGCCGAAGGACAGGGACGTGGCTGAAACAACAATCGATGAATTGACCAGGGCGGACGAGGCCTTCTCAGGCAATCGCCTGCTTTCCACCTTCTCGCGCGAGGCGCGGGCGCTCATCGAGCCCTTCGGAACCATCGTGCAGCTGAAGGCCGGCGAGACTGCCCTCAGCCGCGGCGATCAGGTGACCTCGAGCCTGTTTCCGATCGGGCCGACATTGATCTCAATGGAAGTCGAGCTGGCTGGCGGCCGCACGGTCGAGGTGGCGCTCGTCGGGCTTCGAGGCGCTGTCGGCGGTATCGTCAGCTGCGGTCACGCACCGGCATTTGCCCGGGCGCGGGTCCTTGTCGGCGGCCCCGCATATCGCGTCAGCATGGAGGCGCTGGAGGATGCCAAAAGCCGGTCGCCCTTCATCTCAAACCTCTTCTGCCGCTTCTCGGACTATCTACTCTCGCAAGTGATGCAGTCCGTCGCCTGCAACGCCTATCATTCGATCCCTGAACGCGCGGCTCGGTGGCTGCTTCATGCGCAGGACCGGACGGGCGACCGGATCGAGCTCACGCAGCAGGCGCTAGCGGATCTTCTCGGAGTGCAGCGAACGACCGTCAATGCGGTCATCCAATCGCTGGAGCAGGACGGCTTGATCGCAACCGGTCGCGCCCTGGTTCAGGTCACGGATCGTGCAGGGCTCAAGCGCCGCTCATGCGAATGCTATGCCCGGTTGGAAGACCATTTCGCTGCGGTCATCGGCGCTTCCGGCCGCGGCTCCGCCTAGCCCAGGAACCTCCACGGCAGCGTCTCGCCGGCGTGAAATGGCACAACTCCGTCGATATCGTGCGGGACTTCGAGCTCTGCGCGTTCGAGCGTGATCGTCTCCTCGTTTATCGGGAGATCGTAGAAGCGCGCGCCGTTGATCGAAGCGAAGGCCTCGAACTTGTCGAGTGCCCCTTCCTCCTCGAACACGGTCGCATAGCTTTCGAGCGCGAACGGTGCGTTGAAAATTCCCGCGCAGCCGCAGGAACTCTCCTTCGCCTCACGCGGGTGAGGCGCGCTGTCGGTTCCGAGAAAGACATTCGGCCATCCCGAAGTGGCGGCTTTGCGTACCGCCAACCGGTGCTCCTCGCGCTTGGCGACAGGAAGGCAGTAAGCGTGGGGCCTCAGGCCGCCGGCGAACATCGCATTGCGGTTGATGATCAGATGCTGTGGCGTGATTGTCGCCGCGACCCGGCCGGTCGCGACGAACTCCACTGCGTCGCTGGTAGTGATATGCTCCAGGACGATCTTCAGCTCGGGAAAATCGCTCACGATGCGCGACAGCACGCGATTGATGAAGACAGCTTCCCGGTCGAAGACATCGATGTCCGGATCGGTCACCTCGCCATGGACGCAGAGGACCATTCCGATCTTCTCCATGCGCGCGAGCACAGGGTAGACATTGCGGATGTCGGTCACACCGGACGCGCTGTTGGTGGTTGCGCCGGCAGGATACAGCTTGGCAGCGACCCATACGTTTTCACGAAAGCCGCGATCGATTTCGTCGGGGCTGGTCCGGTCGGTGAGGTAGCAGGTCATCAAGGGCGTGAAGCCGGGAGACGTCACCTCCAGGATGCGCTTGCGATAGTCCCGGGCCGCTTCGACGGTCGTGACCGGCGGGACAAGATTGGGCATGACGATGGCCCGTGCGAACTGCCTGGCCGTGTAGCGCGCGACGCGGATGAGCATCTCGCCGTCGCGAAGATGCACGTGCCAGTCGTCCGGCTTGCGGATGGTCAGCGTTTGCGATGCCACGACCGGCTCCCTAACTGATGGCCATGGCTGCGACCACCCTGACCGATCGCGTGATCGTCCGGCTCTCGGGCGAAGATGTGCGCGGGTTCCTGCAAGGGCTGGTGACCAACGACGTCGCCGGAGACCTGCCCGTGTGGGCGGGCCTGCTCACTCCGCAGGGCAAATGCCTGTTCGATTTCATGGTCTGGGGCGACGGCGACGACCTGCTTCTCGACTGCGAAGCGGAGGCCGCTGACGAGTTGATCAAGCGCCTTTCAGTCTATCGCCTGCGGCGGCCCATCCGAATCGAGCGCGACCCGTCGATTGCCGTTCACTGGTCGGCGGACGGTCCGGGTAATGATCCACGCCTGGCGGAGCTGGGCCGTCGTTGGCTTGGGCCTGCCGACGAGCCGGCGCAGAATTGGCTCGAACATCGGCTGCGCCTCGGAGTCTGCGAGGGGCGGTCCGAGCTTGGGGATCTGCTCTGGCTCGAATGCAACGCCGCGGAGCTCAACGGCGTCAGCTTCAGCAAGGGCTGCTTCGTCGGGCAGGAGAATACCGCCCGCATGAACTGGCGGCAGAAGATCAACCGCCGCCTTGTCGTGGTGGAGACGGATGAACCCGGTCCGCGCGCGCGCACTCACTATCCGAAGCTTGGCCTCGCGGTGGAGCATCGGCGCCTTGACGATCTTGAAGACGTGCTTAGGCCGGACTGGCTAGCCGCTGCCGTGGCAGGAGCCGTGTCGGAGTAATCAGTCATGAGACTATTGATGTACGCGGTGGCGGCGTTCGCCGCAGCGCCTGCGGCCGCCGCTACGGATGCCGATGCAGCCATCGCATCCATCACTGCCGGCCAACCCTATCGCGCCGCCGTCGCCGCGCTCGATTCCGGTCATGACAAGTGGGTCGCCGACATCGTCGCCATCACCCAGATCCCATCCCCGCCGTTCAAGGAGCAGGCGCGCGCCCGCGCCTTCGCCGACATGCTGAGACAGCGCGGCCTCGATCCGAAGATCGATGCTGAGGGCAACGTCCTCGCTCTGCGGAAGGGCACGACGCCTGGTCCCGTCGTCGTCGTTTCCGCCCACCTCGATACGGTCTTCCCGGAAGGCACCGACGTCACCGTGCGGCGGGAAGGAACAAAGCTCCGCGCGCCCGGGGTCGGCGACGACAGCACGGGCCTGGCGACCCTGCTCGCGCTCGTCGATGCGATGAACGCCGGCCGCGTCCGCACCCGCAGCGACATCCTACTCGTCGGCGACGTGGGGGAGGAGGGGCTCGGGGACCTTCGGGGCGTCCGCTATCTGTTCGAGAAAGGCGAATACAAAGGCCGCATCCGGGCCTTCTTTTCACTCGACGGAAGCGGCCTCCAATCCATGACGACCGGCGGTACGGGGTCGAAGCGCTACCGCGTCACGTTCAGGGGTCCGGGCGGGCACAGCTATGGCGCGTTCGGACTCGTGAACCCGCTGGTGCCGCTCGCGACGACGGTGAGCGACCTCTACAAGGTCAACGTCCCCGCAGATCCCAAGACGACCTACAGCGCCAGCGTCGTCGGCGGTGGGACTTCGGTAAACGCCATTCCCAACGAAGTCTGGCTGGAAGTCGACATGCGTTCGGCTAGCGCTGCCGAGCTGGCGAAGCTCGAGCGCCAGTTCCTCGACATCGTCCCCCGGGCAGTCACCGCGGAAAACGCCGCGCGTTCGACAAGGAATGGCAAGGTCACGGCCGAATTGAAGCCGATCGGGGCTCGGCCGGCGGGCGACACGTCCGAAGCTTCCGACATCGTTCGTTTCGCAGAGGCCGCCTACCGCGCGGAGGGTCTCACGGTGAAGAAGGATATCTCGTCGACCGATGCCAATGAGCCAATGAGCCTTGGCATTCCGGCGATCACCATGTCGCGCGTTGCAAACTCCGGCGGTGCGCATTCCCCCGGCGAGTGGGTGGACGTCGAGAAAGCGCCAAACGTGAAGCTCAAGCGCGTCCTGCTCGCGACCATCCTGGCGTCGGCAGGACGGCCCTAGGCGAGAATCGCAAAGGCGCGCACTGGAAAGGTCCCCATGCCGCGCACCTTCGGCGGCACGGCCGAGAAGCAAAACCCCTCGTCCGGCAGGCTGCCGAGCCCGGTCATATGCTCGCAGATCGGGATGTTCGCGGCGAGCAGCTTGGAGTGCACCGGGCGACCGCGCGTCCGCGTATCGTCGATGTTGTTGCTGTCGATGCCGACCAGCACGGCTCCGTTTGCGACGAGCCAATCGGCGGCGTCGGCCGTCAGGAAGCTGTGGTCCACCCCATAGCGCTCCGTGCGCCAATGCCTGTCCCACCCGGTTTGGACGAGCACCGCCTTGCCCCGAACGTCCAGGCCCTCAAAGGAGGAGGCGCTTGTGCCGAGGTCATTTTCCCACGGGCGCCTGACGACGATGCCCGGCAGGTCCGCGAGCGAGGGAAGCGGGAGGTCCGCAAGGTCCATGCCGTCGGCATAGCGGTGAAACGGCGAATCCAGGTAGGTACCGGTGTTGGCCACCATGTCGATGCGCCCGATCTGGAAGCTCGACCCGTCGTCATAGTTCGCCGCCGAGCCCTCTCGCGTCCAGAAATCGCAGATGTGCGGTCCGGGGAGGCCGGGAAAGGTCGTCATCCCCTCCTCGATCACGTGGCTGAGGTCGACGAACCTCTTCTCTTCAATATCCGCCATGATGCGATCGCTCCGATCAACAGCCATAGAACGTTGAGCGCCGCCGAGGGAATGGCGCCGTGCCACCAGCCGTTGATGACGAAGCCCGCGGCGCCGACAATGTTCATGCCCTGGTAGAGGAGGGACTGCCCGGTCAGCTTGTCAGCCGAGAGCAACAGATAGGCGAGCAGGATCAGGGCGGCGCCGGCCCAGCCGACGACCTCGACCGCTATCTCCACTGTGCTCATGCGGGCCAGCTCCGCCCATCCACCTCTCGCACCGGTACTCCATCGAGCGCGCCGGGCGCGAGCAGGCGCGCGTTGACGCCCATGCGTTCGTGCGGCGGGTCGGTCAGTGGCGTCCAGTGTGTCGCAATGCCGCAATGCCTGCAGCGATGCGTCGCCAGGCACGCAGGCCTCGAGTCCGCGCGAACATAGCTGTCGAACTCGCCTTCGATCTGCAGCTCTTCGGACGGGAAATATACGCCCTGGAAGCCGGTCTTGGTGCACAGGCTGCAGTTGCAGTGAGCGACGTAGTCGGGCGCGCGGGGCAGCGTGATCCGCGCTCGGCCGCAGTGACACGAGGCGACGAGCGCGCCCTCGCTCACGCCGCCGCCAGCCTCCGCAGCACATAGTGGAGGATGCCGCCCGAGCGGAAATATTCCAGCTCATTGTACGTATCGATGCGGCAGCGTGCGGTGAAGCTGAACTCCTCGCCGCCATCGCGCGTCACCTTCACCTCGACGTCCTGCCGGGGCTGGAGGTCGGCAATGCCGGTGATCGTGAACTTTTCGGCGCCGGTGAGCGCATGCGTTTCCGCATTCTCACCTTCCACGAACTGGAGCGGAAGCACGCCCATGCCGACGAGGTTGGAGCGGTGGATGCGCTCGAAGCTCTCGGCGATGACGGCGCGTACGCCTAGCAGGACCGTGCCCTTGGCCGCCCAGTCGCGCGAGCTGCCGGTGCCATATTCCTTGCCGGCAATCACGACGAGCGGCCTGTTGTCCTGCTTGTAGAGCATCGCCGCGTCGTAGATCGCCATGGTCTCGCCGGTCGGCGCATATTTGGTGAAGCCGCCCTCGACATTGTCCAGCATGCGGTTGCGGATGCGGATGTTTGCGAAGGTGCCTCGCATCATCACCTCATGATTGCCGCGGCGCGATCCATAGCTGTTGAACTCGCCGCGGCTGACGCCATGCTCCATGAGGAAGCGCCCGGCCGGACTGTCCGGCTTGATCGCGCCCGCCGGCGAAATGTGGTCGGTGGTGATCGAATCCCCAAAGATCGCCAAGGGCCTCGCGCGCTCGATGTCGGTGAGGGGAGTCGCGCTCATCGTCATGCCGGTGAAGTAAGGCGGGTTCTGGATGTAGGTCGAAAGTGCTGGCCAACTGTAAGTGTCGCCGCCGGTCACGTCGATCTTCCGCCAGCGCTCGTCACCTTGATAGACGTCGGCATAACGTCGACGAAACATGTCCGAATGAACATGCGCGTCGATCAGCGAGCGGACTTCCTCGTTGGTAGGCCAGATGTCCTTGAGATAGACGGCTTCCCCGTTCGAAGCGGTCCCGATCGGGTCGCTGATCATATCGGATGTCACCGTGCCCTTGAGGGCGTAAGCGACCACCAGCGGCGGCGATGCCAGATAGTTTGCGCGGCAATCGGGAGAGACGCGGCCCTCGAAATTTCGGTTGCCCGAGAGCACGCTGACGGCGACGAGGTCGTTGTCGTTGATCGCCTTGCTTATTGGCTCAGGCAGCGGCCCAGAATTGCCGATGCAGGTCGTGCAGCCGTAGCCCACCAGATCGAAGCCGAGCGCATCCAGATCCTGCTGAAGTCCGCTCTCGTTCAGATAGTCACTGACTACCTGGCTTCCGGGCGCGAGGCTGGTCTTGACCCACGGCTTGGTCGTCAGGCCCTTGGCGCGTGCCTTGCGGGCCACGAGACCTGCAGCGATGAGCACCGATGGATTGGATGTATTGGTGCAGCTGGTGATGGCCGCGATCGCGACATCGCCATTCCCGAAGTCGAAGCTCTCGCCCTCGACAGGGACGCGTGGATTGCCTGCCTTCTTGTAAGTCCCGTCAAGCTCCGCATTGAACTTGTCGTCGACCTCACTCAGCACGACGCGGTCCTGCGGGCGCTTGGGGCCGGCGAGGGACGGCTCGACCACGTCCATGTCCAGCTCGAGCGTATCGGTGAAGAAAGGCTCGGCGGACGAAGCGTCGCGCCACAGACCCTGCGCCTGCGCGTAGGCGCGCACGAGCGCGATCTCCTCCTCGTCGCGGCCGGTCAGCTTCAAATAGTCGATCGTGCGCTCGTCGACGGGGAAAAAGCCGCAGGTCGCGCCATATTCCGGCGCCATGTTGGCGATGGTCGCCCGGTCCGCGAGCGGCAGGTTGTCGAGACCCGGACCGTAGAATTCGACGAAGCGGCCCACCACGCCCTTCTGGCGCAGTAACTGAGTGACAGTCAGCACCAGGTCGGTAGCGGTGATGCCCTCGCGAAGCTCGCCTGAAAGCCTGAAGCCCACGACTTCCGGTATGAGCATGCTGACGGGCTGGCCGAGCATGGCCGCCTCGGCCTCGATACCGCCCACGCCCCAGCCGAGCACGCCAAGACCGTTGACCATCGTCGTATGGCTGTCCGTGCCGACCAGGGTATCCGGATAGGCGACCGCCTCGCCGGTCTGGTCCTCGCTGGTCCAGACAACCTGCGAGATGTGCTCGAGATTGACCTGGTGGCAGATGCCGGTGCCCGGCGGGACGACCTTGAAATTGTCGAAGGCCTGGCTGCCCCACTTCAAGAACTCGTAGCGCTCGCCGTTGCGCTCATATTCGAACTCGACGTTCTTTTCGAAGGCACGAGGGTTGCCGAACTCATCGACCATCACGCTGTGGTCGATGACCAGGTGGACGGGGACGAGCGGATTGATCTTCTGCGCATCGCCGCCGAGCTCCGCCATCGCATCGCGCATTGCGGCGAGGTCGACCACGGCGGGAACCCCCGTGAAATCCTGCATCAGCACGCGGGCCGGTCGATATTGAATCTCGCGGTTGATCCGCCGTTCCTTCAGCCAGCCGGCCATGGCCTGGAGGTCATCGCCCGTAACCGTCTCGCCATCCTCGAAGCGAAGCAGGTTTTCGAGCAGGACCTTCATCGAGAAAGGAAGCCGAGACACGTCCCCAAGCGTCGTGGCCGCCTTCTCCAGGGAATAATAAGCGTATCTCTTGCCTCCCACCTCTAGTGTCGAGCGGGTGCGAAGGCTGTCCTGGTCGGTGGGATCATTGCTGTCTTTCTGGGGCTACGTTCTGGGTGAAGCCGCACCGGCGCTTAGCAAGCCCCTTCCGCCCCCGCAAATGTCGGGGCGAACACGCTTTCTTGCGCCAGGATGAACGAAGGCCGCGCCGGGCTGCCGGGCCTGCCTCTCGCAATCATCTCGCAGGCGCAATAAGTCTGTTGAACAGGAGGTAGGAAGCCCGTGACGCACGATACCGACTATTTCCGTCGCCGCGCCGCCGAAGCGCGCGCCGCAGCATGCTCGAAGGATGAGCCGGAGCGGGTCGAAATCGCGGGTGAGCTGGCCCTGGCCTATGCCGCTTTGGCCCGTCGCCGCGCCGCAGCATTGGCGGCCGCCGAGGACCGTTCAGCCATCCCGCTCGAGCAGCCCGCAGTCAGCTAAATCCAACCTCGCCGCTTGAGGTAGAGAATCGGCAATACCGCGCTGGCGATAATTGCCGTTAGCGCCAGCGGATAGCCATACACCCACTCGAGCTCCGGCATATGATGGAAATTCATGCCGAAGATGCCGGCGATCAGTGTCGGCGGCAGGAACACCAGCGCGGCCCAGCTGAACAGCTTCATCGCCGCATTCTGTTCGATGCTGATCAAGCCGAGGGACGCATCGAGCAAGAATGTCACATTGTCCGACAAGAAGCTCGCATATTCGCTCAATGCCGCAACGTCCGTCGTCAGGCTGGCGAGGTGGTGGCGAACGTCGCCGTCGGAACCGTTATGGAACCTGCTCGCGCCGTTGAGGAAGCTTAGCATCCGCATCGTGCTTACCGCGGAATAGCGGATCTTGGTCAGCAAGTTCTGTGTACGTCCGATGCGGGTCAGAAGGGCGGTCAGGCGCGCAGCCGGAATTCGCCTTTCCTCCATCCTTTTGTGGAAGACTCGCGACGAGATTTCCTCCATCTCGGCGCTGACGTTCTCCAGCTCGTCAGCCAGCCGGTCGATGAGCGCATCCAGCATCCTCACCAGAACCGTCGGGGCATCGCGAACGACTTCCGGATCGCGCCGGGCGTGGTCGGAGAAGCTGCGAACGGGCTTTGGCGTCGCGTATCGCACCGTCACGAGCCGTTTGTCGGCCAGCACGAAGCTGATCGGTGTCGTGCGCGGATCGCCGTCCTCGACCCCGTAAAGGACGCTGACCGTCATGTAGAGCGCCCCGCCTTGTTCGTAGAGGCGACTGGACGGTTCGATCTCCGCCATCTCGCTCTCGGTCGGGACGTCCATCCGGATGCAGCGCTCGACCAGCGCTTCTTCATCTTCCGTCGGTTCTTCCAGGTCCACCCAGGTCGCAGAATCAGGAATCTTCGCCAGCTTGGCTTCGACGACGCTTCCGTCGCAACCGGGGCCGTAGGCGCGCAGCATGGCGCCTCATGTCCGCCGAACGACTGTAGTTTGCAAGCGGCGCCTCTCTGCTAAACCGCGATTTCATGTCGCGGCGCGCCTGGATCCTGACGTTCCTCATTCTCGCCGCCGCGGCCGCGATCCTCCTCGCCATGGGCCGCAACCCCATTTGCACCTGCGGAAGGATCGACCTGTGGGTTGGCGAACGCGACAGCGCCGCGACCAGCCAGATGCTCGCCGACTGGTACAGCCTCAGCCACATCGTCCATGGGTTGCTTTTCTATGCGGCCCTTTGGCTTGTCGCCCGGCGCCTGCGGGCCGAATGGCGCTTCCTAATCGCATTGACGGTCGAGGCCAGCTGGGAAGTCGTCGAGAACACGCCCTTCGTCATCGACCGCTATCGCGCCACGACGGCGGCCTTGGGCTACACCGGTGACAGTGTGATCAATTCCTTGTCCGACATCCTCATGATGGCACTCGGCTTCCTCGTCGCCCGCAAGCTCCCCATTTGGGGTTCCGTCCTGCTGATGGTCGCACTGGAAGCGATTCCGCTCTTCGTGATCCGCGACAACCTCGTCCTCAACATCTGGACCCTGATCGCGCCGAATCCGGCGGTGCAGGCATGGCAGGGCGGGGGCTAGGGGACCATTGGAAAGGCGGATTGTTCTGCTAACGACACTCCTGAGGGAGACTGGCTTGAGATTCGCGGCATTTCTGTTGGCGACGCTGCTCGCCGCAGCAGTCTCCGCTCCCGCACAGGCCGGCGAGATCTTTGGCGGTCTCTATGTTCACGACGTCAAGCTGCCCACAAATCTCAGCGGCATCGAAGAAGGCGCCGACATCATGCTCGGTTATCGCGGCGGCCGGATCGGTCGCCTCTGGAAGGCTGAGCTTCATCCCTATCTATTCGCTGCAGTGAACACAGCCGGCGAGACCAATTACGGAGCGGTCGGAATCTCCGCGAGATTCCCGCTCGGCCCCGAATGGTACTTCCGTCCTGGTCTCGGCATCGCGATCCACACAGGCTCGGCGGGGAATTTCTATCGCACGGATAAAATCGCGTTCGGAAGCCGGGTCCTGTTCGAGCCCGAGATCGCACTCGGCACGCGAATCAACAAGCGCGTGAGCGTCGAGGCCAGCTGGGTGCACATGAGCCATGCGCAACTGGAGGGCAAAGAAAATCCCGGTATCGACAATCTCGGCGTCAGGTTGAACGTCGCCCTTTAGCGGCCAAGCATCTTTTCCGGCTTCACGACCCGGTCGAAGGTTGCCTCGTCGACCAACCCAAGCTCCAGCCCCGCTTCTTTCAGGGTCAGCCTTTTCTTGTGCGCATGCTTCGCGATTGCGGCGGCATTGTCATAGCCGATCTCCGGCGCGAGCGCCGTCACCAGCATCAGCGAACGGTTCATCAGCTCGGCAATCCGGTCTTCGTCGGGCTCGGTCCCGTCCAGCATCCGTTCGGTAAAGCTCTCCATCCCGGTGGAGAGCAGGTTGATCGAACGCACGACGTTTGCGCCGATCATTGGCTTGAAGACGTTGAGCTCCATATGGCCCTGCATGCCGCCAATGGTGACTGCAACGTGATTGCCGGCCACCTGCGCGGCAACCATGGTCAGCATTTCGGCCTGCGTGGGGTTCACCTTTCCCGGCATGATCGAACTCCCGGGTTCATTTTCCGGGAGTTTCAGCTCGCCGAGGCCGCATCGAGGGCCTGAGCCGAGAAGCCGGATATCGTTGGCAATCTTGGTGCAGGCCGTCGCGATGACATTCAGCACTCCCGAAAGTTCCACCATTGTGTCGTGCGCGGCGAGTTCCGCGAACTTATTTGGCGCCGAGCTGAACGGCAGCTGCGTGAGGTTGGCTACCTCCCTTGCGAACTCCTCCCCAAAGCCTTGGGGGGCATTGAGGCCGGTGCCCACGGCGGTGCCGCCCTGCGCGAGCCGCATCAGGCGCGGAAGCACGCCCTCCACCCGCGCGATGCAATCTTCGATCTGCGCCGCATAGCCTGAGAACTCCTGCCCCAGCGTCAGCGGTGTCGCGTCCTGAAGGTGCGTGCGTCCGATCTTGACGATCGAATCCCAGCGGCTCGCCTGGTCGGCGAGTCGCTCCTGCATCATCTTCAATGCCGGAAGCAGCCTGATATGCACCGCTCGGCCCGCGGCGATGTGCATTGCCGTCGGAAAGCTGTCGTTGGACGACTGGCTCTTGTTCACGTGATCGTTGGGATGGACGGGCTCCTTCCCGCCGCGCTTGCCCGTCAGGATCTCGTTGGCCCGGCCTGCGATCACCTCATTGGCGTTCATGTTCGACTGCGTTCCGGACCCGGTCTGCCAGATGACGAGCGGAAACTGGCCGTCGAGATCCCCTCGTGCCACTTCGCCGGCAGCCTGCTGGATGACTTCGGCGATCTTGGGATCGAGCCCGCCGATGCGCGCATTCACCCGAGCCGCCGCCTGCTTGATGAAGCCCAGCGCATGAACGATCTCGATCGGCATCTGCTCGCGGTGGCCGAACGGGAAATTGCCGATCGACCGCTCCGTCTGGGCGCCCCAATAAGCGTCGCCGGGGACTTCGATTGGCCCGAAGCTGTCGGTTTCGGTGCGGGTTGCGGTACTGGGCATCGTTCCTCTTCCCTCATGCTGACTTGCTCAGCATCCAAGAATTTCGAAGGCGCGATGCTCTGAAACGGACCCCGAAACAAGTTCGGGGTGACGGCGGCGCTATTTTTTCCGCGTGAAGTCCACGTTCACCACGTTGGAGCCGTCGTCTCGGGGCTCGGCGTCGGCCGCCTCCGGCGCATCGTTCCCGGCTTCCTCATGCTCTTCACGAGGGGCCTCCTCGGCATTGGCCTGGAAGGTGAGAGCGAATTCGACCGCCGGATCGTGGAACTG